>Ga0302185_10002956_pt1 | contig 10742 bp, 10 predicted proteins | sample II_Bog_E1_1_FD_200231 | JGI IMG/M metagenome (GOLD analysis project Ga0302185, IMG submission 200231) | Peat permafrost microbial communities from Stordalen Mire near Abisko, Sweden - II_Bog_E1_2 | ecosystem: Environmental > Terrestrial > Soil > Wetlands > Peat | place: Sweden: Abisko... | reverse complement strand
AAAGGTTTCAGGGAAAAATAACTATAGTCGACAAGCGTGGACTTAAACACACACTTTTAGACATGCCTCTATTACCAGCAGCCATGCGTACTCAATAGCATCGCTACACAAGTACTTGATTTTACATCCAGAAAGTATCACTAGATAACCCTAAAACTTAGCTGCACAAGAACGACAAACAATGCGTAGGAAATTAACTTATCATGGTGAAATTCCTATTCGAGCATAGAAGTAATTATTATCAACACATACGAGTCGTGAGTATGGATTTTAACTATTCCGAAAAAGGAATAACCTGCAAAACCAGTGCTTTTTAGATCAAATGCTCGAGAAGCATAAAAACCTGTTGTCTATTATTGATCGAAAAAGTAACTATCGGGGTTCGTGAATAAAAAATATTGTTATTTTTTATCTAAAATATTAATATGTATGATGAACAATAAATCATCTAATTCGTTTTAACAGAATCTTCAATCGAAAGGAGATCGCCGATCACTTTCCTTTCTTTATTAAGTGGATCAAGGTCAAAAGAATAGAGTATCCGCTCACCTGCGATTTAATCTAATTTCCAACAGAACCTTGAAAGGAGCATCGCCCTTCTGCGCAGAACGTTTTTTCTTGATGATTGTGTATAGTAGGATTAGCGGTATAAGGTAGAAAGTGATTCCAGATCTATCTATAGGGCATGTATAGGGCATGGAAAGTAATTGCTATGGTATGAAAAGTAATTCCATACTCATTTATAAGGTAGGGAAAGGGAATCCACCAACCCAAACAAAGTTGAACTTTCAGTTACCACGAAGGCAAGGCTGAATTTACAAATTTACAAATACTCCTAAGCTATTTTTGAAGTGATCCTACGACCACATAAAATTCTATTTTGGCTCTATATCGAAGACCCTTTTTTATTGATTACACTGCTGATAAGTTCGTTAACTTTATATGTTTTATATGTTTTATTAAGAGATTTTATCAATTGTATTTTATATTAACTAACATTGATGGAGGATAATTCAATTGAACTTACTAGAAAAATAGATCAACGCGAAAGTAGAGAGGGCTTGCCTTGCATTTCTACAAACGAGCAGGTCAACATTTCCATAATTTAGGATGCAACTGAGAAATAAACGGAAGAAGTGAAGTCAAATCTTCCTCACACCTCACTCGGACAATATCGAGCAGATATAGACGGACTCAGAACTATGGCAGTTATGGGAGTAGTCTTCTATCATGCCTGGTCCTTCATTTTTAAAGGGGGGTTCATGGGAGTGGATATTTTTTTTGTAATTTCAGGATACTTGATCTCCAAGATTATCTTCAGAGAATTGAGGAAACAGCAATCATTTTCTTACTCTAAGTTCTACAGCCGAAGAATCCGAAGAATCTTCCCTGCTTTGATTGCCGTGCTTCTCTTCGATTTTATTGTTTAATGTAATTTTTACGATCCACCCTAGTTAAAATAAGCATCAAAATATCTTATTGCAGGAACTTTGATGGGAGTTAATTTTTCCCATATGTTCAAAGATGTTAATTATCCTGGAGTTTACCCTACTGGTGTACTTTGGACTTGAATAACAATTCTATCTTTTGTGGCCTTTCTTTGCAATTAAACTTTGGAGGTTGCCGATGTGGAAAGGATTAACTGTTATCGGAGTCACCATTTTGTTAATAATACCCGCGTACCTCTCGGGTTCAATGTTTATCACATATACTTTTTATCCATTTTATAAACTCTTGGTGGGCTGTAGTTTGGCATTTTACTAATAAAAGAAGCTTTAAAAGAAATAGCAGGAATAACAAAAACTGTTATCATAGAATAGAGTCCCAAAAATATAATTGGAGCAGCCTCCGAGATCGCAAACATTGTGGGAAAAAACAAAGAGCAAAGATGGAATAATTTCTTCTATTGCAGCAATTCTGATATTCTTTTCTTTCGCAATGCAGGGCGAGAATTATATTTATCTTGATCGTTGGTGTACTCTCATTGTATTGAGTACAGCAACATTCATTCATTTTAAAACTGGCATTTTCAATGAATTCTTATTAGGAAATAGGATTACCATATTCTTCGGAAAAATCAGTTATTCCTGGTATCTATTTCATTAGTCAACAACAATAATGTGCAAATTATTCTCAGGAACCTCATGCTATTTTTACTACAAACCATTAGCTGGTCTGACTCTTGCTATAATAGTCACTTTCGGCATCTAGAACAAAATAAGATGGAGAAAGTCACAATATGTTGTTCCCGGTCTTGCGATAACGATGGGCTTTTTACTGATATTGTTTACCGCTACTTACTTCTTTCCTGAGTCTTGGTCTTCTTGATTGTTTATCATATAATTCTAATATTTAATCGACTGAGTTACTTGAATAGAGAATTGAGAGTCTAAGATAAGGTCAGGCAGCACAAAGTCAATAGCAATCTGAACATTGCCATAATGGCTCCAATAATACTACAGAGCTCCAAATCTTCCCAACTCTCACAATTTAGTCTTTGACTGTTTTGAGTTGGAAGACTTCTTTTCATTGATTGCTTTGCTGTAAATGAATCTCGACTCGTTCCTGTTTTTTAGCTCCTCAACCACTAAGAAGCATTTGACTCATCCCGTAAAACCCTAAAGTATTTGCATGATGAATAAGCTTGAGTATTGTATCATTTGGCTTTTGCATGTATAAGCTTAGTTATATTTATTGATGGATTTCAAACAAAGGTTTCAGGGGAAGATGACTATGGTCGACAAGCGCGGACTTAAGCACACCATTTTAGACATGCCTCCATTACCAGCAGCCATGCGTACTCAATAGCATCGCTACACAAGTACCTGATTTTTCATTCAGAAAGTATCACTAGATAGCCCGAAGGCTTGGCTGCTCAAGAACGACAGACAATGCGTCGGAAATCAACGTATCATGGTGAGATTGCTGTTCGAGCGTAAAAGGAGTTATTATCAACGCATACGAGCAGCGAGTACGGACTTTAGCCATTCTTAAAAAGGAGTAAAATGCGGGATGAGTGTTTCCTAGACCAAATGCTCGAGAAACATAAAAACCTGCTGTCTATTATTGACCGAAAAAGTAGCTACCGCGGTTCATGAATAAAACCACTGTTATTTTTCATCTAAAATATTACTATCAATGATGAATGATGTTTGATTAATGCCTTTTGATCAAAATCTAAGTTTAATCAATGCTGCATTTCATAAGGGGACAGCTCCAATTTTATGTATATAAATTTGTTGGTTTCTAATTGATTAATTAAATTGCCTTTTGTACTTCTTTTTATGTTTGATTTGATTTTCGCTAAGTTTCTGATTTTGGTAAACAGAAATGATTTGAATTAACAATTTTTATTTATGATTTTATCCAGCAGTTAATAATGAATATTTTCAGTTTATGAATATTTATTTTACTTGGCTCCTTGCAATAAATTAATAGAATTTGTTCACAATTTGTTCATTGACTGCCAATTCAATGAGAAGTTCCAACTTATCGGCGGAAAGTAATCATAAGCGACTTTCATTTCCGCATTCATCCGAATATCTATCAAACCACACCAAACAATAGTTTTAATTAATCATTATGAAAAAGTCAAGTTTAGCCAACTTAGGATCCACTGATAGGGACTATGATCTAGAGCGATTAAAGCTTAAAAGCAGTCCAACTGCTCAAAGCATGTGTCCCGCTGTCCAATCAAGACATAAAGACAATGTGATGATGTTCAGCTGCGATCATTACCCCTTCTTAAATGAGTAACATCCTCACATTGAGCTATTAAAAACAGTAGTTAACCTCCCGATGACAACCGATAGACTCTAAAAGATAATTAGATTATCCCATCCGAATATAATTGGAGTGAGAAGAATCATGAGAGGAAATCCAAAGTAAGCCTACCCTGGCTATAAACCTCAAACGTACTATTCTTTCTATTACGAAATGGTTCATTACGACCTAAAAACTCTTGTATAAAACCCTAGTGATAATCCAGTCTTACTCAACTCTATTTTAACTGTAGACTTGCAATTCATTTTAAAAAGTGTCGTTGCCTATCTTCAAGAAGTTGGAATTCATTACAAACCCAATTTGTAAAACATTGGAGTGAGTACCAATGGCAATATCAAAATATACATACCTCCGAGTATTGTTTTCTAATCTAAATACGACAAATCGATCCCAACGGCTATTGAAAATATCGGATAATGGTGGAAATAATTGCAGATCATGTTTCATAAGAAATATTACACTCAACATCAATATTTTGCCGATTCCTTATAATAACCTCCAAAATTATCCTATAATGAAGAGTTAAATCTTGATAGTCCCCTCCGAAAGTCTAGGAACTATTAACATAAAAATATATAAAAATTAAACCATATCTATCCTCCTCAAATAAAGCCTCCCATTAATATTTAAATAAAATAATTAGCAAAGGTAGGATCAATTCAAGTATAGAAAATTCGAAAAATTGATCAATAGGTAAAAATGATTCGGGATAGACTCAATAGAGCTTTAAAAAAAAGTCGCCGAGAATTCAATGCAACTCCTTAGCAGCGAAGAGAGACTGAAAACCCAAAACCTGACAATAAATTGATAACTTAGCGTCATATGAAAGATCAAATGTAAAAATTAGCTGAATCAGTCTAAAAATATTTAGTTCGTGAGCCTATCCAGCAAAATATAAATTGCATCAACATTTATAATCATAATGCTGGTTCAATATCCCCGGGATTAATTTCAAATCAGAAAGAACCTAAACGACCAAAGCGTGAGTAGATAAAAGTGGACTCTGAACTATATAGAAATGATGAAGACTGCTCACTTGATACCTATGACATAGAGTTTGAATTGAATTTCGACATGCCTAATGCTGGGGGTTAAAATAGATGCAAAAATACGTTATTCGTGCCTGTTTTAGATCGTGACCATTCTCAATACTCTGATCATGGTTACAAAAAGAGTAAAGAAGGTAAAGCTCCTAATCTTACGGATACAAATAACAGCAAACACATAAATCAGGTGTGTAAGAAAAATTGTACCTAATCTGCGGGTCCAAAGCAATTTTAGAATTTTGTGATAAATATTGAAAAACCTCAAATACCTGCGAAAAAGATAAACATTGACGAGGATCCGTTGTAGTATTAAAGTCAAAAAGAGTAGCCCATTTGCAATAATCAAAAAACAAATTAAAATAATGCTAAAATTAATTAACCAAGGCCCTTCAAGGAAGACTTTAAAAGGATGGACTAATAAAATTTCAAGAATAGCATGCAGGAAAACAGTGATGAAAAAGTAGTTGAGAGCCAGCATAAAGATATAAAAAGAAGACACTCTTTTTTTAATGTTGCGAGGAAAAGCCAGATTCATCATTAATAAGCGCAAATTTAGGCAAAGGTAAAGGTTGCTTTGGCTAAAACTAAAAATGCTATTGAAATGCTCAAAAAAGTAAAAAATGGTAAGGGATCGCTCATGAGACCATCAGCTTCACAAGACAAATGATAAACGGCCTCCAATTATCAATTGATTTATGTATTTTTACTCATTCTGTAAAGTAGCATAACGGAAAAAGATTTCTATAAGTATTAAGATTATATTTGCATCCTCTTATAAAGATGTGTTTGCTTAGTTGCTGTAAATTCGGTTTAATAAGTTGATGTTTAATCAAGAGACATGATATTATCATCAATTTAGCAAGGTTATTTTCTTGACCACTTGTGTATTCAATACCGAGATCTTAATCGTTATATTTAAATCAATCCAACTAGAATGAAGTTAGTTAGCAAAAAAAATACATACAGCTTCTGCATGAAATCCATAACATGGGCAAAGGATTCTCACTCACTCTTTGACTATGAGTCCCCGAAAGTAACCACTTAAAATTTTCTTATTCCGCTTGCCACTCGTAATATTGCACTCTTCCGAAAACGCTCATGTTTTATTTCCCTAATTCAGCTTGTAAAGTCGTGACGGTCGACTAAAAGGAATAGTAGATCCTTGATCCTTAAATATATCAATTTCTCACAAGGTTTGATCTGAAACCTCAAGGCCACTCCAAAGTCAATCTTACCTTTAGCAACGAACCGACCAGCAAACTAAAAAAAATGAATGCTGACCTCATCAATACTGAATAATCAATCTCAAGCATAAACGCCAAAGAAGAAGAGTATTACTTGATCGTGCGGAAACAGAAAGATACCCTCGGCTAACAAAAGGGCTACAATATAGGTAAATTATTGGATATCATAGTGCCTGGCCAATGCATTAAACTGGGAAGAGTAGAGTTTTATGTGAGCGAAATCTGTATTAATGGCACAATCACAACAGCCAAGAGTATTAAAGATAAATTCTAAGGTGATAAAGCTATTATGAAATATAATGCTACTCAAGAATAACAGAAAAAATGTGCCTGTAAAATATGCCTTTAGGATGGCGAAGAGCCGGACAACTTCCTTTTTAACCCTTGCAAATGTTCAGGCTCTTGTGGAACTGTCCACTTTCAGTGTTTGCTACAATGGATTCATTTTAAAGTCAGAAAAGAGGTGATAGGTGGTACTCTCCACTATAATTTTTAAAAATTTGAATGTGAGGTCTGCAGAAGTGAGTTACCTCTGCTGGTGGAGACTGAAAATGGAAAACATAGGGAATTGCTGGCTATTGAAAAACCAAAAGATAATTACTTGATATTAGAGGGAATCAGCGATAAAACGAAAAGTCTTGTGGTGATTCATAACGTGCCTGAGGAAGGCATCAAGCTTGGACGAGGAAACTAATGTGAAATTAGAGTAACTGACATATCTGTTTCACGCAATCACTCGGTTATCAAATTCATAGACAACAATTTTATAATTTTCGACAACAAGTCAAAATTTGGAACACTGATCAAGGAATAAAAATTAGAATTATAAGTCAGCAACAAAATCCACCAGGGTATCCAGATTGGCAGGACAGTTCTAACTTTTGACTTAAGGAGAAATCAATAATCAAAACGGGAGATGGCTGCGTAGTCAGAAGAAATAGCAGAATGCTATGCTGAGTGATAATAATATGCTTCGTATTTAATTATTATGGTGCCTTATTGATCTAACACATAATAAATTGATATGAGTGTGTGCACTGTGTTTCTGAAGCCTTGCGAAAACCCACCTAACCTCGAGTAACTCAAGGGCAGAATCGCTACTGGCTCACTTGATGAGAAAGTTGCTGCAGTTAAGGAGTTAATTAAGTGTATTATATCTGACGATAGCTACCCGCCCATCATCATGCATATCATCACCAACATCATTCCAGTACAACACAAATCCAACGCCTTACGAAAAGTCATGTTGCTCTACTGGTAAATAGTGGAAAAATCAAAGTCACCTACTGACAAGTCGCTAAAGGAGGAAGTGTTTCTGGCATGTAACTCACTGCGTACTGACTTGATTGGGTTTAATTAATATTTGAGGGGACGTACTCTGAGATTAGTGTCGCGCATCATGCATAAAGGAGTGGTGGAACCTCTCGCAGCGCCGATCACATCTAATTTGCAGCATAAATCAGCCTATGTGAGGCGTAATGCAGTCATCTGTCTCTACAACATCTATATGCACTTTGGATCTGACATCATTGGATAAATAGATGACTAAATTGAGGAACTCTTAAAAACATAAACCGACCTATCAACTAAACGCAACGCCTTTCTTCTTCTCAACAAGAGTAACCCCAAGAAGGCCATGGAATATCTATAAACTCAGATAAAGAATCAGTCTGTTGACGAGATAGGAGACATCCTCCAGTTAGCTATACTAAAGATCCTCAAAGCCAAGTGTAAGGAGGATCCATCACAAAAGCCAAGATTACTAAGGATTGTTAATGATTTTCAGGAAAAGGCAAATGAATCCGTGCGATTGTAGTGTGCTATTACATCTACCTCGATCAGTAACAGCGCCTCTACCATCAAGAGCTCCCTTTCTGCCTATGTAAACATTTTGGCAAAGACAAGCGAGATTAATGTCAAGAAGATTATCTTGGATAAGCTAGAAATAATTTGTCGCAACTCGAACTATTTAGAGGATGACCTCATCGAGGACTTGCTAAAGGGGTTGGATACACCCAGTATTGAGATAAAGGCTAAGATCATCGATATTGTCATGACTGGTGTCAGTAGCAAGAGTGCAGAGATGATTTTAAAGTATTTGCAAAAGGATAACCTCAGCTAAAAAGATGGAGAACTCGTGCCTAAAGTGTTCAGTTTAATGGAACTTATTTGTTTTAAGTTTACAGCGACCCACTCTCATATAATTAGTTTCTTTAAATAGAAGATCGTTCCTCTCAGCGAATTTACTCCGGAATCATATTTGTCTCTCAGCAACATCTGCAAGTTAATATTCCGCAATGCTCTCCCTGAAATAAAGCAGGAGTTCATTTCTATGTTAGTATCAGCATTGCAAATTATCCAATCGTCACAATTATTGACAATTGTTTTAAATGAACTCAGTCAATACCTCAACAGCATAGCAGAAATAGAGAATACTATTGAGGAGCTACGAAAGGCTATTGGTGCATTGCCTTTGGAGAAGAAGAAAGAAGAGGAGAAAGAGGAACTTAAAAAATAAGGAGATAAGCATGGTCTGAGATATTATCTCATAAATGATTCTATTCTGGGTGGAGTCTTTGCTCGCTCAGTGGCTAAATTGCTCTACAAGATGAGAAAAAGCGAATCCTTTAACCGATTTGCTAGTCCTATCTTGCTGCTCCTTTGCTCACTTCTTCGGAACTATCAGAATAATGTAAGGTTTGTTGATCAGGCAGTTATTGATCAGATCACTGTCATTATCCGCAAGATAGTTACGCCTGATAAGTTTATCAACTCCAAAGACGCCCTCTTTGAAAGTACAGACCAAGTAGCACTTGACTTCACTTTTAATGATAAAAAGGTGGAAATGATCTAAAAGAATCCTGAGGATTTAATTTATTTTAGACTTCTGCGAAAAGGAGAAGAGGCTAGCGAATTTGACTATGACTAAGAGGAAGTGAACGATATTCTAGAGCAGGGCCTTTAACAAGTCGACTACATTTGCAAACTGCGATCAATGGTTCAGCTGACAGGTTCCTTTGATCCTCTCTACGCTGAGGCTTTCATCCGCGTTAATAAATACGATTTATTTTTCGAGATACTTTTGATAAACAACACAAAAGTCAACTTACTAAACGTCCAAATTGAGTTTACATCAAACGCAGCAGTATTAGTCCTATAAAAGGCACAAAGCGTCAATTTACGTCCGTTTGAGTCAGTGATGCTGCGTTCACAACTTCGTTTTACTGATTCTGAATTCGGTATAATATACGGTTACATCAACTATGATAATCAGGCTGGTTTGGAGCAACCCTACATTATTACTGAGGAGGTTAATATAGACTACATGCAATTTGTTTAGGCAGCCTCCATCTCAGAGACTAATTTTAAGATCGAATGGCAGAAGGCAGAAAACGAAATAGTTTACGATACAACCATCCCCCATAAGGAGAAAAGGTATCCTTTGTCATATTCAGAACATTCAGCAGTATCATCTCAATCTACGAGAAGATAACGCATGCGAAATTAGTCGGTAGCGTTACCTAAAAAGATAATCAATATTTCCTAAACTGCCACCTGTTTGGCAAATCCAAACTGGGAGAGAATTTCTACATAAATCTGGCTCTGTTTTCAGGAGACGATGTGAATTTATCAATCACAATTCGCAGTAAAGACAAAGCAGTGAGGGACATAATCCACAAGGAACTGATTAAGAAAAAGTTTAGTGATGTAGAGTAGATGGAGGAAGAAGCTTGATTGCAGATTCATTCAATAAATCTAATATTATCAATTTGCATAAGTGATATTATTGCTGATAATGAACAAATAGTCTCTCAAATCAAGATTTAATTATCAATAATTACTAATCCTTACTCTTGCATCGCACGGATAAAAAAGTTCAGAGCGGCGATTGCGGCCATTATAACTTACTTGCATTGATTGTTTTACTACATGAGATGAACCTTCGTCAACTCATTCCTGGCGAGCTGAGCTTTCGGAGAAGCCAGGATCCATTTAATGGTATTTTCCGTAAAGGGCATTAATTTTATTAATTTTCCTTATTTATGCTGGACTATTTGTAATCTTCGTGCTGATAGTCTTAATATTCTATTAAATTTGGTAACAAGGATGCGGACGTTGTGGAAGCAACGATAATAGCCATAATGCTATTGAAATTTATCACGTGCGCCTATTAGAGATCCCATCTGCAGGTAGAGTCGTAAATATTTGCATTATAAAGTTCGAGTCCATTCGTTATTGTAGGCTGTCTTGTTGTAACATTTCATGAGGATCTACAAAGAGTCGTTGCTTGATGATAGAGCAAGCTATTCATATAATTGAAGTTTGAGCGAAGGAGATTTGGAAGATAACTAAAAATGCCCATTGATTAGTCTTTCATATAATATTTCAGTTATCCTAGCTACTTTCTCCTATGAATTTTTGAGTTTGAGTTGTTAAATAACTTCATTTAGCTTAACTTGATCACTCGTGTTAATTGAGTCAAAGGCTGAATGATGGGGATTACCTTCATGCTTGATAATAAAAATATTACTATATTAGTTGCCATGAGGTGAAATAGAGTCAATCTAAAAGTTCAAATAAATGATAACCTACCTAATTTTATAAGCAGATAATTAAAATGGCAAAATAAATGACCTGTTTTTATAATATAATTGATTCACTTAATCAT
>Ga0302185_10002950_pt1 | contig 10766 bp, 9 predicted proteins | sample II_Bog_E1_1_FD_200231 | JGI IMG/M metagenome (GOLD analysis project Ga0302185, IMG submission 200231) | Peat permafrost microbial communities from Stordalen Mire near Abisko, Sweden - II_Bog_E1_2 | ecosystem: Environmental > Terrestrial > Soil > Wetlands > Peat | place: Sweden: Abisko, Stordalen... | reverse complement strand
CGTCATCAAAAAAATCGTAATCATATTTATTTTGCAGGAATAAATATATTTCGGCCCGTGTTAAGGGGTAATTAAAAAGGTCGAAATAAGCCAATGTTGCTAATATATTCTCTTTAACAACCGGCAATTCCATATCTGTTATCGGGTATAAATTTTTTTGCATCACATGGTTATTTTAACAACTGCTTAGATCAAACTCTTTATAATTATGACGGAACAGCCATTGGTTTGGTTGCCACCGGGGCGAAATATTGTTTAGATTTTTTAGTTTGATAATCAACGGATTGCTCTATTTTATCAGCAACAAAAAATGTAAAAAAGAAAGCATAAAAAATGATGCCCTTATCCACATCTAATAAATTTTCGGACAGAGAAACCACTGCAATAAGCAGCATAAATGTGAATAAGAAAATATCCTTGCGACGTATAGCGGCCCGGAATCCAAACGTAAGAGTGCCCAAATAAATTAACAGCCCGATGACTCCGGATTTCAATAAAAAACTGAGATACTCACTGTGCGTATTTAGCTTGTTTAAATAGGAATTATATAATTTGTGCTGATAAAAACCATCCTGTAAAAGGCCGATCTCCGAACCTGCGCCATAGCCTATTACCGGGGATCTTTTTATCAGTCCAAACGTTACGTGCCACCGGGCTACACGAGTATCTGTTGTTTGTCCTGGCACCGATCTGGAAAGATCGTCTGTTAAACTGGTAACATACCGCTCCTTGAAATTTCCGGAGGCAAGTATCCCACCCGCTATTAACATAGTTAACGTTACAGATGTTATGATGAACTGCAATCGTTTTTTTCCGGTCAATAAAAAATATGGGAACACCACATTTATTACGACAGCCAATACCACAAATATAGATTTTGATGAAAGCTGGATAATACCTGCCAAAAGCACAGCACAGCATAATATGTAGAATAATTTCTTGTACCTGCCGGTTTCTTTAACCAATATCGACAGCAGATAAACCAGCGCTATTACAACCTGCATAGAGAAAAAAGTAGCATGCATATTTATCGGTTCCGAGAAATTATGGTTGGTAAATGCCCCGGAAAAGAGGGTTATAAATGGCAAATGATAATGTTTAATGGTTATTAGTGCATCAATAAATAAATAAGCTATTGTGGCTGTACAAACTAATGCAAAGCCCATTAAAAGCTGCGGGCGGTACTTTTTTACATCGAAGGGACTTAGGTAAAATACTATTGGAATAAGAAAAATAGTGATCTGCCCTCCCCAGGCCTGGAAAGCTTCATGGGGCTTGATGGTATATATCGTGCTTAACAAGGTTACCAGGAAAACGGATTGCAGTATTAATATCCGCCGGTCATACAATCGCTTTAATGAAGTTTTATTTAAATTGATGAGGGTATGGATGGCATAGCTTATCAATATGATATGGCTGTAAAACATATCAAACGGCAAGCTGGCCATAAACAACAGTAAATGGTAATAGCTTATTTTATTGGCAGTGGTATCCTGTATATTAAACAATTCGCTCATTAACCGAATTATGATGGCATTCTAAAATAAAGGCTTCGTATTGGTCGATTATCTTTTCCCAGTTAAACTGGTATTTGATCTTATGGAGATTATTGCTCACCATGGTTTTTTCGGTTTCCTTACGCTGCACGGTATCAACCAGGTTGCGCACTTCATTGGCATTTGAAAAGTAGAAGGCATCGCTGCTCAATACCGATTTATTAAATGGATTATTATGCGCGGCGATGAGTGCTTCACTTGCCATTGCCTCCAGCAGCGACGGATTGGTGCCGCCTACGCTATGTCCATGAAAATACAGGTATGAATTATTTTGAAGTGAACGAACTTTACCGGTATCGAATATGGAACCCTTGAATTCAATGCGATCATCCCTTTTGAATTTATCGGTGATGAATTTGCCGAACCTGTTGCCGGTATCGCCCAATACCTTGAATTTTTTTGGTGATGAACTATTATGAAAACCTTCCAATATCGTTTCAATATTGTTTTCAGGCTCCATTCTCGCCATCAATAAAAAATAATCTTCCTTAAGTGCCTGGCTGCTCTCCACCTGCTCCCGTTCCTCCTCCGAAAAAAGATCAGCACCGTAAGGGATATATTTACTGGTGATTGCATATTTATCGGCTAAATAGGATTTGATCACCAGTGAATCCGAAATATAAAACTGGCTGTATTTTACTGCCAATTTTTCGGCATGCTTTAAGAATTTTTGTACTGGTGGCGAATATTTCGAGCGTTTCCACTCCAGCCCGTCCATATTGGTGATGATGGTACTTTTTGGCGGGTATATTTTTCCCCAAACCGAACTACTGGTATAACCCATGATCAACACCACATCAAAGTTGCGTTTACGGGCATCCATCAGGCAGTTGAGATCATAAACAAACTGGCCGGCCGCACCAAGCAGGTATTCCGGATCATAACAATGCCTTATCTCCACACCGTTCCAGTTATTGGCCGTATAGGGGTGATTATGGGAATTGTAAACAGTAACGGCGTGCCCGCGTTTAACCAATCCTTCCGAAACATATTCCGATATATGTTCAAATCCACCATAATGGTTAGGGATACCCCTCGTGCCTAAAATTGCTACTCTTAATTTCATGCTGTTGCTGCTAATTGATATGCTTTTAATGTTTGTATGGCTGCCTGTTTCCAGGTGTGTTTTGTGAGTATCCTGTCGCGAAGTTTTTCAGGTTCAGGAGCCGCGCTGGCTTTTTGTATGGTTTCGAGGATATTGGCCGGGCTGGATGCATCGCAATAAAAGGCATCGTCGCCAAAATATTCTACGGTATCTCCCCTATCGGTTATTACAATATTGCAGCCCATAACCGCCGCCTCTATAGAACTTAACCCGGTAGTCTCAAACCAGCTGGGTAGTACATGAACTTTTGCCTGCTGGTAATAGTTAACCAGTTCATATTGCGGGATGTGATCAATGAAATTTATATTATCTGCGGCTATTTCGCGACATTTACGATAATAGTCCATTTGGTTTGGAGCGGCTGCTCCGATCAACAGTAAAGTAAAAGGTGTGTTATTTAGCGCCTTTATCAAGTTGAGTTGGTTCTTTATTCCTTCGATCCGCGCCACGCAAATTATTAGAAGATCATCTTTTTTGACGGATGGATCATATTTAAAAAGCACGGGGTCAGTACCATTGGTGATAACGTTATAGTTAACTTTAGGCGGATAGGCACGCAATACGCGGCCTGCTTCCGACCTGGAATTAGGCAATATCATGGCCGTTTTTGCCAATACCTCCAATATACTTTTGCGCTGGCCTTTCCATAAGTAATCGGGGCTGGCCAAATGATCGCGGCCAAGCAGCCAGCGCGCGGTTGTTTTTAAATACTCGACCGTATTTTGAGGCAGGTAGCTAAAGATACTTGCTATGCCTTTGCGGTGATTTTTATCGTACTCGGTATAATTACATAGTATGGTTGATACTACAAACGGTTTTTTAGTTTTTTGGCTGTGATAAAGGATATCTGCCGGTCGCGTGATATTGAAAAAATGCAACAGGTCATATTTATCATAGGCGATAGTTTGGTTCGATAACAAAATATCTACTTTAACGCCGATCGATGCCAGCGCACGGGCAGTTTGTACCGCCTGCACCGTATCACCACCGGGCACTTTGTACATGGTCGACCTGATTATAAATGCAACTTTCATAGTAGTTTTCATCTATAATAATTTGCCAGGTTAATTTTATGGAGCCATGCTATAAAGTTTTCGGGTAGAAAACTTATGGTGTAGATCAGGTAATTATCAAGCCTGAAGGGATGAAGGCCAATAGCCTTAACCACATTTTGCCTTGCCTTTTTCGGCTGATAATTATTAAGCAAGAATTTTTTACCGCAAAGGGCATAGTAAGCGCCTTCTTTTATTTTTTTCGAGAATTGCTTGCCGCTGATGTTATACAATTCAATTCCCTGGTCGGAAGAAATTACGCGCTCTTTTAAGGTGGTATACTTGATGGATCGGAACTTACGGGTACGCCATTTTTCATCAATAGTGATGGATTCAGGGTTGAGCCGCACTTTTATGAGCGCCTGTGAAAGATTACAGGCCTTTTCATTATCCAGGATGTTCACCCATAAAAAATGATCTTCATAAGTATAAGCATGTTCGTTATAGCCGCCATTACTAATTATCAGCTCCTTTTTGTAGAATACGCTGGAGTGTATGAAAGGGCAAACCGAATACTTTAATTGCTGTATTTCTTCATTTAAATGCCCGGCAGGATGATGGGTGAAAATATAATGTCCGGCAGCATCCACATAGTCGGCAGCAGAGCCTATAACACTGTATTCGGGGTAGGCGGTGATAAAATCATACTGCACCTTCAGGCGGTTGGGCATGCAAATATCGTCTGCATCAAACCGGGCAATGTAAGGCGCTTTTGCATACGACAAGCCCAGGTTAAGCGCTGAGGCTATCCCTTTATTATCCTGGCTGATCAGTACAATGCGGGGGTCATTAAATGAGCGGATGATCTTAACAGTATCATCAGTAGAGCCATCGTTAATAATTAAAAGCTCAAAATCGGCGAACGACTGCTCCAGTACCGATGATATGGCATCACCAATATATTTAGCAGCATTGTAGGCTGGCATTAACACCGTAACTTTTGGCTGATCAGTTTTCATAAGGGGTGAATACAGGGATAGCAGTTTCTTTAATATTGAGCAGTAACAGCAGTTCAAAAAACACGATCACTGATAGCTGTTCAAACCAATAATCAATGAACAATACGGGGATAAGCAGCAATAAAAGTGGCAAACCGTAGGTGAGCTTTTTATAGTGTTTTGCAAAAAAGAACAAGTAATAAAATAGGAAAGCAAATAGCCCCAATAAGCCATACTCGCCTAAAAGCTGGTCGTAAACGGCATAAGGGCTATTGGTTAATGAGTGCTGCCCCGAGTTTTTGCTAAAGAAATTGAGGTATAGATCGAGATGGTTTGCAAAAAAGCCAGGGTTGATATATACATATTTTGCAGGATACCCGCCCGCGAAACCCAGCCCGGTAGCACGAAATGCCAGCTTTGATGAAAAATTCCCCATGCCTGCCCCGGTCAATATTTTGGTGGGATGATGATCCAAATAATTCATGGTTTGCGATACAGCTATTGCTTTTCCGGGCAGTAGTGCCAGTGATTTATTTTGACCCGAAACCGGCAGGCTTGATTTGTTTTTATCGATAAAAGTTATCAAAACCCGTTGATCTGGCGTAGTGTCGGTTGGTGTTTGGTAGGGCTTGGTATTGATGTCGGGCCCTGGAATTAATATGCGCCCGTTTTCAGTTTTAGTCATAGGTACACTAACACTTACTGCTTGTTTAGGAATTGCGTTTTTGCTTAAAACAGTTGAAACGCTATCGATATAATGCTGTGCAAATTGTCGTTTTATTTCTTCCGGCGTTAAAGCAGCCTTCACTACAGATTTTGGAGCTAAAGGGACTATTTGCGGGTGGATGATATTTTTTATTGTTTCGGTTGCATATACATTATTTTGGGGTGATATTTTCGCCATAAAAACCACCAGTAACATGGTGCATACCACGATAATACTTTTCTGGTCCTTACTGCTCCGAAAAATGAATAAGAAAATGAACAGTAACAGCAGGGAAAGGTCGATAAAGTTGCTACCGGTAAGTAGCATCACCACCATGCAGATGAGCACCATCAAAGGTTTCCTGATAATCAAAAAATAGATAACCCCAAAGGCATTTAAAACCGCATTGGTTGTTGAGGTATCAAAGCTTATGCCTTTGATATAATCGCCTGTACCGATGAAGTATTTCTGAAATTCGCCCTGGTAACGATAGGGATTGATAGCCCCGGTTTCCCAAATGATGTGTGCCAGCGTAAAAAATGAAAAAGTGGCATTAATGATAAAAAACAGGAGAATGGTGTTGTGAATAGTTACAGGGACGTTATTTTCTACTGCTAATTTTACCTGGTGAATAGCCAAGATACACATCAGCCAAAACAATACCCCGTTAAAAAAAACCAGCAGGTAGCGCGGGTCTGTAGAGTTTATATTTAAAACAAGATCGACGAAAGCTATTGCTATCACTATCAAATAAAATAGCGGCAGCCGTGAATTTTTTAAACTAAATCCAAACCTAAGATCAAATTGCAGCAGGTAAATAATAATGATAGCCGGAACTTTTACTACCAGTTTTACATCTAAAAAAAGCAGCAAAAACAATAGCAGTTTCCAGTCTGCAAAGGTTTTAAGCTTTTTTAAATTGATGTCGGCAATACTAAAAGTCATTAAAGGGGCATTTATAAAAATGGCCGTATTTATTACGGTTTCTTATAAAAGGTTACGGCTGGAAAATTGAAATGGTTGCCTGTATACAGTGCAGGTAGATGGTTTAATTCAAATTAATTAGTGATAGCATTTCCTTTCGGCCGTTAAGCTTGATTTGCCGGGTGATAAAAAGCAGTATGATGTAAATACTTATAGATAGCGGGAACATGATCCAAACATTTTGAATAAGCATTTTTACGACGATCCCGCTAATTATTGCGCAAGCTAAACAGATAATCAACGGATACCAGGTGTGGTTTAATCCTTCAATGCGCGTTTTATACATGTAATAACAAAACTGCACTATGCATGCGGCTAAAAACGCAATGGCAGCACCCTCATTTTTCAGTATCGGTATGAGTAAAATATCTCCTCCAACATTCACTATAAAAGTGATGATAAACGAAGTAAGTATCATTTTTAAACGGCCTTTGGCAAAGTTTATCGTCCAGAAAAAGTTATTCAAATAAAGCAGCGGGATACAAAGAGACAAAATGAAAATGGTCCGCACATTTACAGCGCCATATTTACCTGCGGTTATAAAATCAATTATTGGCGCCCACCCTATATTTAATAACAGTATGGTTAATGCAGCTATTATCATTTCAATTTTTACCAGGTAATTAAGTGCCGGCATCGGCATATCGCCCTGTTTAAATAATTTGGTGAATTTTGGGATGAGTAAAGGGGCTATCGCAAGTAAAGGCAAAGTAGATATTTCAAAAATTTTATAGGCGAAACTATACTCGGCTAATTTAGCCGCAGTTAAAATAAACCCGATAAATATCCAGTCGAACCGGGCAAGCGCGGATGTTATTAATACCACCCCTGTTTGCGGCAGCGATTCAAATAGCAGGGCTTTATAATCGGGGATGGTGACTTTATAGGTTAACTTAATTTTAGTTGCCCTGATAAATAAATAAATGCAAAGCAGGAATTCGATCACATCGCCACTAATAAATACGATGATAATATTGTGCATGTTCAGCTGGTGCATAATGGCGAGAACAGCAAGACCTGCGCAGCGAATAATATTCGATACCAGCAGCATATACGCCAGCAACCGGAATTTCTCAAGACCCGTAGCAGCCTGCTTAAATGGGGTAGAAAAAAAGATCATCATTTTACCAAGGCCGATGAGTAAAATGATAGTGTAGATATGATCGGTGCTTTTAAAAAAAGTAATTCCAGAAAAGAATAAAATGTAGCACAGCAGCCCGGCAATAATAACGTGAAAAAAATATAGCGATAGTAATTGCGGTATGTTTCCCTCTGCAGCTATTTTTTTAATGATCAACTGATCGATACCAAAAGAAAGAATGTTAAATACGGCTAAAAGAACGGCTAAAGCAAGATTGATCTCGCCGAAACTGGTTTTATCTAACCCGGTAGACAAAATATAGAATATCCCCAATCCCAGCAACTGGTTCAAAACAAGCTGGGTGGCATTTACCGAAAGGTTTTGGATCAGTTTTGTTTTCATTGAACACCAGCCGGGGCGGTTATGATTTTTTATTGAAAGTATCAATATTCAATAGCAAAACTCTCTTTTACTGTATGTTTTTTTTGCCGGTAATTTTCAATCCGTTCAAGGTAAATATATTTTCGCCTTGTATTTATAAAGTTTGTTTTAGCGATCAGCCACCCGATCCGGCCATCCAGGAAACCCAAAAGGATGATGTAACTCTTAACAAAACCAAACAAAGGTGAAAAAAGCGTTTTTACAGCACTTGCCCTCCTGCCTTTTTTAAAATATTGTTCGGCGCATAATTTAGCGTAATAATTACTTTTTTGGTCATATTCCTCAACATCTTTAATGGTATAATGATGTAGTTGGCCCTTTATTTTTTTTATTTTAATAGCATCGTTTAGTATAAGGGTTTCATGTACAGTTGTTTCCGTCCATTTTACCTTATCACGATTGAAAAGGCGGATATGATGCTCCCTCCCCCAATTCCCATATCGTACAGCATGTGTACCATAATATGAGCAGAACCTGATATCATATACCACATTAGCATCGCCAAGCGTAATATGGTGCAATGAACTTATCAATTCATCATCAGTGATCTCATCGGCATCAATGCTCAATATCCAGTTATACTTAGCTAACTCATTCCCAAGGTTTTTATTCGCACCATAACTTTGCCATGGTTTTTTATATATCCTGCAGCCATAGTCGGCGGCGATAATTAATGTATCATCGGTGCTGCCATTATCAATAACTACGATATCGTCAGTTATCCGCCTGGCTTTTAGGATGCACTTTTCTATTGTATCCGCTTCATTTTTGGTTATGATGACTATAGAAACCGGTATCATTTTCGGGTATTTTATGATGTGTATTTATTTACTATACCGCGCATTTGCTGTTAATGGTTGCCTTGTAGCATAAATATTATTTTGAGTTAAGATCTTTAAAATTAAGATGCTGAGTGCCACGACCGCGTCTTCAAGTTAAACCCAGTGTATATACTATTTTATCAAAAATTGGGTATATTGAGCCTTTTCCTTTGAAATTCATTCTATCTTTTTAAAATTGCAATTCAAATTAAACGCTGAATGCTTAGACTATACATTTCATGATCAAGAAAGATGAAGATCCAAATTCGCACGGTTCCGGGCGTTTAAAAAGAAATATGAGCATAAAATCAGCTGTCTCACCATTTGTGGTACTTGCTTTAATGGTCTTTATTTGGTGGGCCCTTTGCAATTTTAATATCTTCCCGTCGTATGCGTTGCCCTCACCTGAAGACGTGTTAAAAAGTTTTAGAGAAGAAATTATAGCCGGGAGGCTAATTAATGATATCATTGCATCGCTGTGGCGGGTTGCAGTCGGATTTTTCTTATCTGCCGGGCTTGCTATCCCTGTTGGCTTATGGTTGGGGCAGAATGCTGCTTCAAGACGTGCCTTTTTGCCTATGCTTAACTTTTTTCGCTTTCTTTCTCCGCTTGCATGGATACCTTTTGCCATTCTATGGTTCCATATTGGCGATAAGCCGGCTATTTTCCTCATCTTTATGGCGGCGTTCTTTCCGCTTGTTTTGGCCATAATGTCGGCGGTGGCAAATATTCCTAACATTTATTTTCGTGTGGCACACGATTATAATTATAAGGGTTTTGACTTGCTAACCAAGGTAACTTTCCCTGCTGTGTTGCCACAGATCATCACATCCCTTAGGGTTGTTTACGGTATTGCATGGGTAGTAATTGTTGCGGCAGAAATGGTAGGCTGCCAGGATGGGCTGGGATATGGCATTTGGGAGGCACGTAACGGCTTGCGTTTAGATTCTGCTGTATGCTATATGATCGTGATCGGTATATTGGGTATGTGTATCGATCGTCTTTTGATTCAGTTAACCAAGTTACCAAGTGTTCGGTGGGGCTATGAAAGATAATCAGTTAACAACAAGGCTATCTTTAGAAAACGTTTCTCATGGTTACGGAGAAGTGCCTGTTTTGCAAAATCTTAACCTTACCGTAAAGCCGGGAGAATTTGTCGTACTTGTTGGGCCTTCGGGCTGCGGAAAAACAACGCTGCTGAATCTTTTGTCAGGCTATCTCAAGCCGCAATCGGGCTCGATACAAAGATCGGGTATCATCCGTACTGTATACCAGCATGACGGACTGTTTCCATGGCTTACAGTGAAAGAAAATATAAGTATGGGACTAAGACTTACTGAAGACAAAAAACAGCACGAAAACGAATTGCGGGAATTAATTGAATTGATCCATCTCCAGGGCTTTGAAGATCATTATCCACATCAGCTATCAGGTGGTATGCGCCAGCGTGTTGAACTGGCACGGGTTATTGCAGGTGATTCCGATATCTTACTAATGGATGAGCCCTTTTCCGCGCTTGATTATCAAACACGTTTGAGAATGAGGCAGGAACTGGGCCGGTTACTTGAGAAAAGGCCACGTACCGTAGTGTTTGTAACACATGACATTGAAGAAGCTGCGCAACTTGCCGACCGGGTTCTGGTTTTAGCGGACCGGCCATCTTATATCAAAAGGGAATTGCAGATAACTTCAATGCGGCCAAGAAATTCGACTGATGATCCTGTGGTTGAAGCAACGAAAGCAATACTCAGTGAATTCGGGCTACAGGTAAATGAAAATAGCAAAAAAGAGTATATTAGCCGTTGATAAACCTGGTATATTATGTATGAATTTTCTTTCGATATAGATAAAATAAATTATTAAAACTAAATTATCATGAAACCTACTAAACTAATTATCTTTTCCGTAATCGTCCTTTTTATAGTTGTAATAGGATTGCTACGATTTCATCCATGGTCTGCGAGCGGGACAGATGCCGAGCATTCGGGACCAAATAGCACAGCGCGCCGTGAACTTACTGTAGGTTATCTCCCGGTTACCTGCCATCTCACCTGCCCGGTGACTGACTTTGCGTCAAAAACG
>Ga0302185_10002946_pt1 | contig 10774 bp, 14 predicted proteins | sample II_Bog_E1_1_FD_200231 | JGI IMG/M metagenome (GOLD analysis project Ga0302185, IMG submission 200231) | Peat permafrost microbial communities from Stordalen Mire near Abisko, Sweden - II_Bog_E1_2 | ecosystem: Environmental > Terrestrial > Soil > Wetlands > Peat | place: Sweden: Abisko... | reverse complement strand
GCCAACGGTGGGTGTATGGTTGTTTGTGGTTTGCGCTGGATTATGAAGCGCAAAAGAAAACAGGTTTTAAATACCAGTATTCAGTTTACCAGGTGGAGTACAGCCGTAACTTTTTATTTCAAAGGGGGCGGCAGTTAGATGAAGCTTATCAGCACATCATCAATTTAACAAGAGAAAAAATAAATCTCCCTTACCTGAAAACATTACTGGGACGTAAAAACCGGCCATACATAAAAAAGACCCATGCTTCTGCTCCGGAGGTACAGGTTCAGACACCTGATTACAACTTAACAATTTTTAAAGTACACGTTGGCAAACTCACGTTTAAGTTGTATGACAAAGGCGAACGTACCTTACGGGCAGAAGTTGTTGTGCATAACAGTAAGGAATTGGGTTGTAAAAGGAGCCTGGAACATTTTGGCCTAATGGTAACCAAACTGGAGGGTTTAATGAACAACTTTGTAAGCAATCTTACTTATGCACATGTTGCCACCATTGACGATGACACAATGGAAGACCTCAATAAACCGGTTGAACAAGGTAAATCCAAAGTATCGGGCATTAACATAACCCATTCACGAAATGTTGCTTTAATGGAGAGCGTATTAACGCTGCTATTCCATCCCAAAGGCTTTGGTGCTGGGGATCTGGTTGCAAAAATGAAGCAACGGGGCTTTAAAGATTATAGCATAAGTAGCGCACGGTATGATATGCGTAAGCTGAAAGCCAAAGAATTTATAGAAAAAATAAAAGGCAAACAGAAGCACAGGCTTACCCACCACGGTATTGAGACAATCTCCGCAGCATTGTGTGTTTGGAAACAGCAGTTAAAGCCATTTATGAAAATCGTTAAGAAAAAAGACAGAAGCAACTTTGGAGAAGAACTCAACAAAGTAGAATCCCATTTTTTTAATGCAAGGACGGAAATACACCAAATATCAGATTGGTATGGGCTGAAAATCGCTTCCTGAAAAAAGTGTTAACTTGTTGTCACTTTATTGCGTCTTAGGGCCTAAAACTGGAGCAACTATCATTGGTGCATTACGGTAAAGCCGCACATAGTCCGGAAGACTATGAAGAAGGCTTGGGAACCATGTTGGCGTTGCAACAAGAGGGGAAGATACTGCATTTAGGACTCAGTAACGCGACCATTGATCAGTTTAATAAGGCGATCAAAATGGGTAAAGTTGCCAGCATAGAAAATATGTATAGTTATACGCAACGGGTTACTGATCCGGCGAGCCTTTATGGATTTCAGGGTGGCGAGTTGCTGCCATTTTGCGAGGAACATCAGATTCCCTTCATCCCCTTCTTTTCACTACAAACCTCATTGCCAACCGGGCAGAACAAGATGAAAACATTAGCAGATACAAAAGGTGTAACAATTGCGCAACTCAACATTGCCTGGTTGTTTCATCAGTCTGGGTGGATACTACCAATTCCTGGCACTACATCGATCGGACATCTGGAGGAAAACATAAAGGCATATGACATTTCGCTTTCAAAAGAGGAGTTGGAATTTTTAGGTTAACGCAACGAACTAAACCTTGTTCTTCTGGTATTCGCAAGGATGTGCAGGTTCGATTCCTGTTCGGGGCACGTTGAAAATCAAGGAGTTACGTTAAATCGTGGCTCCTTGTTTCTTTTTTAACCATATGACTTGCATTACGTTTTGCATTGCAATCCTTTGGAAGCATTACTGGTGGCTCTTCTTATTGTTTAAAGGTCGGTAAAATGGCGCGATGGTTTGCATAATTGCGCGTCAACCAGTTCCGCCATTCTTAGCATAGCTTGTTGTATTTGATATTGATTTTGACATAACTTGACCAAAACTTATTGTATGATATTAGGTAAGAAAAAAGACTATAACGATTTTGAAGAATTGATATTAGATTCTGTTGGAAGATTTGAACAAGGTTATGGTTTAGAGTTCTTTTATGAACACATCAATTTTACATTTGAAACAGCCGAAAAGGCTATTCTCCAGCAAACTAATCAATATAATGCAGAGTTTGAAAAGGAAGATTTTGAAGTGCGGCAAAGTATTTTCTTCAGCGATCCAATGCACAAGCTTAACAGCATTCCTCTGACTGAAACGCTCCATAAGTCACATCTTATCACAATGCACTCTGAGCTCGAAAAAACTTGGCGCGAAATAATTGAATTATACAATCAATTTTTTCCAAGGCGGGAAAGCGGTAAAATCAATGAAGAATTTTTGAAGAAAGGTGACGCTAATTGCCTATTGGACAAGGTTTTGATTAAACACTCGATATTATTAAGCTACAACTTCGTCAGAAATAAAATAGTTCATCAGGAATGTAAGACAACCTCTCTGGAATTTTCCAAGCTCAAGTCTTTTGTGGATACAGGTGAAATGCCTTATCTCAGAATAGAAATTAACGGTGATGCAGCTCGACTGACGATAGAGAATATAAAATTCAATTTTCAGTATGGAAACTACATCACCTCTTTCATTTCAGATATTGCAGAAACATCTTATCGCGAAAGACACCCACTAAATTCTCATTAACGTTATCGCTTTCTTGAGTTCGATGTTCGCATTTGCTTGAGAGCAGCGTCTATTTCGCTTCGTTTATACCTTACTAAGCCTCCGATACGGTAACCAGGAATAGTTCCGTCTTTGCTCCAAGCACTAAGAGTTGGCATCGAGATACCTAATATTGCTATTACTTCTTTTCGAGTAAGCCAATCTTCCTGTTGCTTTGCGGTCGTATATCGTTTCTCAATAGCTGCAATGGCTTTTGATATAGCTTTGTCAATATGGAAGTCTAAAAAGGCCTCAAGTTCCTTGACATTGAAATTTACTGAGATCATATTTTGTGTATCGTTCATGTGAATAAATTATAGTTCGCTTAAAATAAGTCATTTGAAGAACTAAATATTGCGCATCAACCAGTCCGCCATCTGAAAAGTGGTCAACATATCGCATGCAAACAGATTTTAGATAATAACCCGTTATCTTTAGATAAATAATCTTTGATTCTGTGGGGAAAAACAACAAAAGGTCGAGCACTTGCGTTTATTGTGGTCGTAATGCCAAAACCAGAGACCATGTACCTGCAAAGTGTCTACTAAATCAACCCTATCCCAATAACCTATTTACGGTATCAAGCTGTAAGGATTGTAACGAGGATTTTTCAAAAGACGAAGAGTATCTACTATTTCTTATCGCAACAATCGGCGACTCCCCGACTTTGTCGGAAAAGCAAATGCCGAATGGTTTAATTGATCGAGCGGTTGCAAGAAACCCATCTTTGTACGATAGAATAATTGATAAGCTTGCTGTGGATGAAAACAATCGAGTTTATTTAACACCAGAAAGTGACAGAGTGCATCGGGTTGTATTAAAAATTGCTTCTGGAATTTATTACAAAAAATATAAACTCTCAAGACCGCAAACTGATTTCACTTATTTGGGAACATTTCACGGTTTTGACCAAATACCCACCCCGTTGATTGTAATGGCACATACCGAACGATTTACACCCAAAAAATGGACAATTGTTCAACGCGATGTTTTTTCCTACACAATAGTTAGAAATTGGCAAAACAGTAGACTAATTTTGTTTATAAATCTTCACAACACCCTATGGAGTTGCGTCGAAATGAAGCCCCCAACAAGAGGAAGTAAAAAACATAATGCTGTTCTCTCCCATCAGAATAGCCTGTTTGCTGACTCTCAATAGAGCAGATTAATCTTCTTTTCGAACCTAAAGAAATAATAGAGTGTAACAAAATGAACAACCTCCGGGATACAATCGCGTTTATTGAAAAAGAGTATCATCAGTCTTTAATTGACTTGCCGTGTTTTGATTTCAAGACAATGAGCAATCAGCTTCTATTGCAACCAAAATATCTCTTTAGAGGGGAGAGTTTGGATTACCCTGCCACCACCTCAACTTCTTACAGATATTTCAAAGAGAACCCTCCTCTTTTTGAGGAAATAAACTATTATTTAACCGGCGTTCACCCAAAAATACCATTTCAGACGAACGAATACAGCTTGTATCATTTTTTACGAGAGGGTTTGTTTGGTGTGTCAATTGTTGAGAAATCAAAGGACACGAATATTGATACTTTTATAGCTGGCCTTATGCAGCATTACCAATTTGATACCGCGCTGATTGATTTAACGTCTGATATAAATATCGCCGCACATTTCGCATGTGCTGGTGATATTGGCAATGTTGGTCAAATACTAACTATTCTGACATCTTCTATCGAGAATCGTTATTTTGATTTAACACAATCCCCCGGTAGGAGACCTCAAATTCAAAAGTCGTTTGTAATGAGCTTACCCAACGGATTAGACTTAAAGTCCTTTGAGTTCATAAGGAACTACAACGCAGTTTGGTTGCCTTTTACCATTACAGAGGAAGATAAAAAGTGGAAAATTTATCATTTGTCCGATTCCCCAGGGAGAAATGAGTTGCGACCTTCTTATTGGTTTATTTGCCGACATATTTAGTTATCTACATTAATATATTCATTAATTACGAGTACAATTGTTTTTTTCATTTTTTGTTATGTTTTAAAGCTTATCGCAAATGTCTATTTTTGCTTTCTAAATGAATAGTGGATACCTAATTGTATTATAGTATCAAAAAAGTCAGTAATGAGGAAAGCCGATTCTACAAATTTTGCAAATGAGACCGAATTAGCTGCAATATGCCCGATGCACAATGTTATGAGGGTATTAGGCGGGCGGTGGAAAATTGCTTTGTTATATTTTGTACACCAGGAACACAACCGCTTTAGTTTATTACAGAAGAAAATGCCTTTCATAACTACTAAAATGCTTAGTCAGCAATTGAAAGAATTAGAGCATGACGAACTCGTGAATAGAAAAATTTACGCAGAAATGCCTCCAAGGGTTGAATATACCCTAACTGAAAAAGGGCGATCATTGTTGCCGGTATTGGAAGATCTGTATGGTTGGGGCGAGAAACATCTTAAACGGACTGCTATTCCGTTATAATCCTCCCATCCCATTCGCCACCGGAAGGGTCATTCATACGTTTAGTACATTTAATATTTGTTTTCTGGTCGATGCAAAATTAAAATTGAACTTTTGTATTTTAATATAATCCTATATAAACATCTAATAACCATAGTATTTGCCTCCGAACAGACTTTGATATTATTTTTCGGATCGTCGCCGATGTTTTCAAACAATATCAAGTAGATTTGACGGTAATTAATCGAATTGATATATGGACAACGGTAAAGTAGCGCCCATAGCTATTGGCGCACAGGAAGGTCAAACAATATCAGTTGTTGGAGGTAACTATCGGATACTGGTCAGCGGCAAGCAAACTGGAGGTGAATTTGCGACCGTAGAAATGCTGATACCAGCGGGCGGCGGTCCTGCTCCACATGCACATGCGCACTTTCATGAGACCTTTTACGTAGTGGAGGGTGAAGTGGAAGTTAAGTCAGAAGCTGGTACTTACATTGCTAAACAGGGCGCTTATGTTGTCATTCCTAAAGGTGGCATCGTACATAAGTTTCAAAATAAGACAGATAAAACCGTAAATCTGCTCTGCACTGTAGTGCCGGCCGGCTTGGAGGAAATGTTCCTTGCTATGGGCAAACCCACTGATGCCGGAACCTTTTTACCACCGCCACCCAATGACCCAGAAGGGATCAAGAGAATGACTGCTATGGCTGCGAAGTATGGGCAAACGTTGTATCCGCCGGATTTTTTGGGATAGGCGATTGTGCTACAACCGGCGCACTCACCAGTGTCGGCGGCGGCACCTCGAGAGCGCCTCAACGGCTAATCAGTTAACTGAACCTCACGGTTGTGTTACGTCAAAGCCTCTACGGCTCGCTACAAGAGACCAGAGTTAGGGTCTGGTTACCGCCAACATCTATTAATGACGGAGACTCGGAAACGGAAAATAAAGGAAATGCTATATTTTAGCAGAAACCTCCAGCCTATCAACAATATTTCTGTATCAATTCATTTAAATGTCCTTTTTTGATAGCAGCTTTAGCAAAGAAATTAAATATTGGCTCGGCTATTTTTTGAAACCCTACCATTCTTGAGTTACTTAAGGAGACGAATAGCACTAAAACTGAAAATTTTCTCGGAGTCCCTGCGCTGCTTGCCAAGCCATCTTTAGCTAGTCCTTTTAAAATAAAAAGGGAACGTTCAAAGTTTTTATTGCCCGGACTGCTAGTTGTAGTTACAATACATTCCTCACCAGAGACATTATGATAATAGTGTTTCTCATTCGGTTGTATCGTGGCAATATCACCCTGTTTTAAATGGAGGATATCTTTACCTCTCCCTACTTCGAGAGTGCCTTTTAAGACCCTAAATGTTTCTGAAAACAAGGTATGGTAATGCCAAGGAGTTTTTTCTCCGGGGAGTATATTCAATTCCAACACACTGTTTTTGCTTGCGCTTACTGAACTGATCAGCTTGACGTATCCCTGTGTTTTCATAGCGCTTTATTTTGAGGTTTTGTGGCCAATAAAATAATCCCGAATACGGAACAAAGAATAACAGCAATGATGTGCGGCATCGCCTGAACAACACCGTTGTAGCTTTTGCTCAAAACAATAGACATGTCGATAACCGGAATCATTGCCCCTGCTAATAAGGTCACGCCCACGGCCCGCCTTTCATGTAGCAAAACAAAAGCACACAAAAGCAAGCCGGAAAAAATATCCCTTATGCCTTTCATGTAATGAAAGGAGTAATCGCCACCGGCATTAAAGTGAATGCCGAAGCCTGCTGTTGCTGCTTCTGGAGAGAAAAAGAAACGGGTTCCGAGAAAAATCATTCCCAGGCCAACTAACAATGCCACTGCATAAGAAATTTTTGTTGTCATAAAATTTTGTTTTAGCGGTTGAATAATGACACAAAACTACCTTTGCAGTAATAGGCATTAATGCACTTGGGTTAATAAATCACAATTGGTTGGAAATTCTTTTGCGGATACGGCTTAATGATTGCGGCTTTACCCCAACAAAAGAGGCTATATGGTATTGGGAAATCCTTTGCTGTAAGTCAGGATGGTTTCTTAAAAACCTGTCATAGCGAAGCTGAGGGGTTTCAGTGTAAAATGAGCTAAGATCTTTCAGCATTTGTATAAAAACTGCTTCAATCGCTATCCTGCCGAAACGCTCGCCTTCACTAACGCTCCTATATAATATTTGCAGGTCATCGTATGAAATCACGAAGAGAAGACTGTCTTCTAAGGCCTGGATGATTTTTGTAGACGGTTTTTGGGGAAGAAAACTTTCGTAATTACATACATAATCATTTTCCTTAGAGAAGCCGTATGTTTTTTCCTCTCCATCGTGATTAATATAGAATCGCATTAATCCTTTTGCAACGAACCCAACGTGTTTGCAAATTCGTCCTTCTTCTAAAAAAAAGTCTCCTTTTTTGTAATGCTTTTCTTTAAATAACGATTTAACGGTTTCAATCTCTTTCGGGCTTAGAGTTATCAGATTTTGTATGCTGTTCAGTAAGCTGTTTATCATTTTACGGGCTGCTTAAATTGTTCAACATCTACTTTCCTGGTATCTGTGACCTTCATTCCCATTTTAGTAATAATACCAATAATCTCCGATAGCTCGAAAGTACACAGATTCTCGGTTTTGACCAGAATCTATGACGGTTTTTGTTGTTTTCTTACATGCAGAAAGCAGAAACATACATAGCGTGACAGGTATCAGTAATTTCATATCTAACCAGGAGCAAAAAATATGCCAATTTTTGTGTTGCTTACTCCATTAATTTACCTTTAAATATACGCTGAGTTAAGTTGCAATAATATTTCAGCATGTCGTATCATGAAGCTGTGGCAATTGTATAACTTTGATCTAAGTTGCATGATAAAACAATAAATTATGCTCACACAAATTAAAACATTTAAAGGAAATGCCCTTGCTTTAGATTTAGTTGATTCATTCACTGAAGCTGACGCACTGATGATAGAACAACTTTTTGAGGAAAAATTGAAGGCGGGTTACGGTCCTATAAATCTCCTGATCAAGGTCAAGGATATGTCTGTGATGAAACGCATGGACCTGAAAGCCTTTCTGGAAGGTGAAATATGGGGAGTGAAACACTTTGGCAAAATAGGCCGTTGCGCTGTAGTGGCCCACTCTGATATGATCAGGTCGGTCATCAAGATTGAAAACAAGGCGCTTCATTTGGCCAATGCTGCCTTTGAAGAAAAATACTTTGATACAGAGCAATTAGACGAGGCGCTGAAATTCATAAGTCCCACTGAGTAATAAGGGAATATCAATTACTTCCCTTAAATCTATTTTGCAGAAGCATTAAAAGTTCATCTATATTTGTGCTGCTTAGCGAAAGAATATGCAACGTAATAGATCAGTAACAATAGTCGCTGTGGCACTGCTTTTTTTGGCAATATTCCTTTTTATTGGTAACAGAATACATGTCAACCGACAAAGGCGCCAACAAGCCATTGAAGCTGCAAAAGCTAATTTTGTATCAACACTATATGGTGGTGACAGCGCTTCGGTTGATAGCGTTGAGGTGAGCGACGATACCGTCTCATTTTATAAGAAGGGGCACTATCTGGGTAAGACAATTACGGTAACCAAGTAAGGGCGCGCGCGCGAAACACTATTGTAGCTACAGCTCAATGAAGAGACATTTCAGTGGGGCCCGGCAATTGGGTTGTTTTTAATTTTGCAGTTTTTGTTTATTTTTACAAATTGTATTTCGTGCAATTAGTAGTTGATTGTAATTCAAATGACTGTAATTATCGATAGAAATCCATGAGCTTGGCCTTTAAAAAGATCCCAAATATTGTATTGGTGCTATTTGCTTCTTTTTCATTTACCTCCTGCGGAGAGCGGTTTTGTGACAGGCACCCCAGAAACCCATTTTGCCCCAACCACCGTCATACCCACGCCGTTGTGGGCGTCCATCATACTTTTTATGTTCATCACCATCATCATCATCACCGGAAATGATAATGGTAATGCGGGTGAGAACGGGCTGAAGTTGCCTCACTTTGACATGTGCCAGTAAGGCGATACGGAAATAGGCGCATCTCGTTCAGTAAGTTAAAAATAGCCAACTTACCCTTGCCATTTCGGCAATTCCGCGGCATATGGTAAATGGGGCACAAAGGGCGCCTTTTTAGAAGAAATGATTGAGCGAGCCGTATGTTATGAAGCCGTTGAGATGGCTACTGAAGGGCTATTTGGCTCATTGCGATAAGGCGAATTGATTGTTTTGGATCCTATACGAACATTTTAATTGATGTATTTTATTATCTTTTAGAAAAATATAGTCAATACGAAAAGAGAATAGTTGCTCTATTGTGTTAAAAAGTATATCTTGGCGCAAATATTTAGTTTCCTTAAATTTATATGATGTGAAAAAAAGATTAATACTGCTTTTAGCATTCGGACTCGTTTTGCTCATGCCGTTTCTCGGCAGTTATATAAAATTTCATGGGGCTATACCGGGATTTAGCGCGGCCGACCTCCCTGCCCCGAAAACATATAACCCTTATACGTGAACTGTTCTGTTCTATCTTATCCTGGCTATTTTGATAGAGCTGCCGATGGTATACTTTCTGATATTCGGGTTTAAGAAGAACGGCAGTACCATTAAGCCTTCTGCGGGTACAGCACCAGCCGGCAAATTTCCATTCTGGTTCATTCCATCCATTATTGTATTTATGTTTTTCTGGTGGTTGATGTGGGCCAAGATCCCCACTTATTCCAAATATGCGTTTGTTCCGTTGTGGTGGGGTTTTATATTTTTCCTTGATGCGATAGTTTATAAGAGAAACAATGGCAAATCACTTATTTCTTCGATGCCGAAACAAATGTTCGTTTTGGCTGTCGTATCAGCCCTGAGCTGGACTGTCTATGAGCTCCTCAACGTCTTTGTGCTGGAGTGCTGGTACTACCCGAACATATCTTATTACGATCATGCCAAGGTTGAAGAATGGTTTGAGCTGTCGTACACCACGGTATTGCCTGCCATTTTTGAATGGTACTGGCTGTTGACGACCATCAAATCTTTACACGGCAAATATCTTTCCGGGAAACCCATTAAACCACTTTCTAATCAGACTATCTATTTATTGCTGGCGGGGGGGTGTATCCTTGCGTTTTTATCCGGCTTCATTCCTGAATATTTTTTCTGGTTTTTGTGGCTTGCCCTTATCCCCATCATGGGCCCTGTGATGGCTATACAGGGATTTAAGACGCCTTTTACCCCGATTTCAAAGGGGAATTGGACATTTGTTGTCCTGATAGGGATAGCTACCCTTTTAAATGGATTCGTTTGGGAATTCTGGAATTTTGGGAGTGACTACCATTACGTGGAAAAATTGCTGCGAACGGCGGGTAGCATTCCCACGAATCCTAATTTCTGGAGATATTCTGTACCCAACTTAAATTCACCAACTCTAAGATTCTCAGAAATGCCGGTGGTAGGCTATATGGGCTATGTTTTCTTTGGCATATCTTCCTGGATGTTATGGCTCACGTTCGCTTACATTTTAGGTCTGAATCCACAGGTCACTCAAGTATCCTTTGTTAGTGAAGGTGAATCTGAAAATGCGTCTGATACGAATAGCTGATCAGGCATCAAATTGCAATTAAAACCACGAAATATGAAGCGGCTCAATTACTACACACTACTGGCCATTTTAACGGTCATTGACATGATAATTCTCGTGGTCCGCGACATGACAATGCCCGTAACTAGCGGAAGCCCTGATCTGAATTTCCT
>Ga0302185_10002940_pt1 | contig 10786 bp, 5 predicted proteins | sample II_Bog_E1_1_FD_200231 | JGI IMG/M metagenome (GOLD analysis project Ga0302185, IMG submission 200231) | Peat permafrost microbial communities from Stordalen Mire near Abisko, Sweden - II_Bog_E1_2 | ecosystem: Environmental > Terrestrial > Soil > Wetlands > Peat | place: Sweden: Abisko, Stordalen... | reverse complement strand
CTGCGAGTTGACCTGCGAGTATACCTGCGAGTGGATCTGCGAGTGGACCTGCGAGTGGACCTGCGAGTATACCTGCGAGTGAAGGCCCATTTCAAGTCCCTATAAATCATACCCCCTGCAGTTCACATTGTTCAGTGTTCGCCTGTGTGCTCTGCAGGCGAACCAGTGTGCAGTGTTGCTGTGTTCTCAGCAGGCGGACCACCAGTGTTGCGGTAAGCCTGTGCTCTTAGGCATATGCTTTGTAGGCAGACCAGTGTCTAGCCTAAAGGCTCTTAGTGAAACGAAGATGTCTTAGGCCGTGATGAGGAAGTCTGGACGCAAAGATATATCTAGCCGTCTGCGATTTTGGAATATACGATATACAGCGACGTTACTTTACAGGCGGGATGAATTCATTTCATCCAGCCTGGTCCACAGGGCGGGTAGCGCGTATTTTCAAATTTGGCTAGCCGTCTTTAAAGAAAGAATAACTTACTTACATGTTAACCTACTACTGGCAGACGATTCAAGTTTAATAGCTCCCTGGTCTTCAATTCAGTGAATAGCATTGCGCAAGCAAATTAACTGAGCTAGAATGTTCCGTTCCAGCCTGTGAAAACTGGCCGGTTTGGACAGAAATTGAACAATCACATATCAGCAATCAAGTAACTGGAATTCACCCTGGCTGCGCAGCAAGATAGCACAATTCACAGCTGCCAATCAGAGCTATGGACAAGAAAGATCAACTTATATATATATAAAAGTGGAAAAAAGGGAAAAAAATTTGATGACAGGATTTGTACATGGTAAAGATAGTCTTTTGGGGTGTTTTTTGAGGGTCGCAAAGCGCAAAGGAAAATGTATCGCGAGGAGGACCTCGCGATACATTTTCCTTTGCGCTTTGCGACCCTCAAAAAACACTGACAAATGGACGAAAATTCCGATTAGGGAAAATTTCTTCGATTTGCACCCCCCGCCCCGGTCGCGAGTTTACCCGCAAAGGGAAAATATGACAAAATATGACGAAAATCGCGAAGAAATTGTTAAAATGAGGGGTTTGGCCATGAATTTTGGTGTAGTCCCGAGCGTGGTCCTTTACACGAAAATTTCAAACACTATGTAGTCCCCGGTAGTTATTTCCGGGCCGACTTGTAGTCCTTTCGCCCAAAAAAATCTGGTCACCCTGGTTAAAAGTGAGCGATAAAAGATTTAAGAGAAATTCCTAACAATGCAACGTGTCTAACTTTAACGAGGGAATTCAGAAAGAATACGTGCTACAACGTCTTACAAAGTAACCTACTACTGGAAGGAGTAGTTAGCACAAATTTGGAAGCAGTTTAAGCGTAAAGTTTTGTTAATTTTGCACATTTGATTAATACTCCATTTGCGCACATTGTACAACTTTTAATAATTGATTGCGGTTTGTTGTACAACTTTTAATAATTGATTACGGTCTTCCTCACTTTCGCCTAACTTTCTCATAATTACATAACGAACAATACAGTCATAGATATCGGCACATCATCCAAAACGGCAACGTTTAATTGTAGAAACTCTAATTAAAACAGAAAGTTCGTATCTGGTTTGTATGATTTCGCTCGAATTCTTCTCTTCTTTTTTCTTCATTTTTTTATTTATTTATTTCTCCGACCGTCGATGGGCACCAACTTCTAGCCGTATCTCCTCAAAAAGTTTGATAGCTAGAGTCTTCCAATTTTCACGGTTGCGTTCAGGAGGTACCAAAGGTGGGAATAGGAACTTTTTGAAAATTTATCTTTGGTATTGGGGGAGTTAGGGGGTCAAACCCCCATAATGTCCCTTTTTGGGTCTTTGAGTCCCGTTACTACTGCCGTGAGTCCCGTGAATAGTACCTTTCTATTCTTTTTGGTGCCGATTTGGATAGAACTAGAAATAGAAAACTAGAGTACCGTAAAATTGATGTACTGTTGCCATTCAGTTACCATGGGGGTTGGACCAGTAAGTATAGAATTATGCCAATCCATCCATCCATCCATCCATCCATCCATTAAATCATCCCTCAATTATATCATCATGATTTTCAGTATTGACTACCTGCCACATAAAATTTTGTGAAGTGTATATTCTAGCCTATTCTATAACAAGAACTGAGCTAAAATTGTAAAAGTGTCACATCATTCAATTTTTAATATTTGCTGCAAATAATTCCATGTGCTCAATCCTTGGGATCATTTCTTTCCATTTTTTTCCTAAGCCCATATTTCTTTAATATAATTGTCGCCAATTAATAATGTCATGTTATTTGTAAGTTATTATTCATTAGTTATAATGTTACTTTAACTCTGACTTAAATGTCCCTTTCATTGTCACTGAATCTCTTATATTCTTTACAATCAGCTATTTTGACATTACACATTTTCGCCATGTTTGTTCTTCGTAGGTTGCTGGGATTCGCACTCGCACTCTCCGGACAACAGACATGGCAGTTGCCCCGAGGTTTCTCATAATGGCACCGCAGCCCATCATACCGACGTTTTCTCGCGCGGACTTGACGAACGTTTCCTTGCTCGGCAGTGGATCATACGGCAAAGTCTACGCAGCGACATATCAAGGTCGCAAAGTCGTCCTCAAAGAACCGGTGGACAGGCGCCCGACAGAAAACGTCGCGAGTCTTTTTCGGAAAGAGGCGCAACTTCTGCATTCGGTTCGGGGCCATGACAACGTTGTTGGTCTGGTTGCGTTCGACCCGTCCAAGCTGTCATTCTTAATGCAGTTCTGTTCGCTGTCCTTTGAGAAACTGTCCATTGAGCAGCCCGCTGTGCACAGCATGAAAGACTTGATGATAACATTAGACGATCTTGCCGACATCACCAGCTTGCAGCACATGGTCAACGTCCTAGTTTCCGACGTCGCTGCCGGCCTGCGTTTCTTGCACAGCAGAAACATTGTGCATCGTGACATTAAACCTGACAACATTCTAGTGACCAATCAGCACTACATGGCGTGTGACGACCTGGAGACCTGTCTGTGGGTTGCCACGAAACCGCTTGTTGCTGTCCTAACGGACTTTGGCGAATCGAGATCCGACATCCTGCAGACTTCAAACGCGTGCGCAACATCGACGGTTAACCTGTTCCGCGGCTCTCCCGCATTCATGGCGCCGGAGAATGTGAATAACAGTGATCGAGCGAGAAGTACAATTTCCGATCTCAAAGCAGCGGACGTGTGGTCCTTTGGAATGGTCGTATTCTGTGCGATTAACCCCTCGCTCAGCAGTCCTTACATGACAGAGCTGAACGCGAGATCGAGAGGGGGCGACGCCGTCGTTTTTCTCGCTGCCTTGCACGCTAAGAAATGTCTGCCAGCACAGGACGCCAAGTACCTCGAGAAGCGTAACGGACCGTGGGCAGCCCTCGCGAGCTTGTACAGGAGCTGCGCAAAGTACACGCCGTCCGACCGACCGACCATGGAGGCAGCGCAACGCCAACTAGTCGTCGACAGCGTCAACATACAAAATCTGGCGCTGAGTCAATCAACTGCCAGTGATGAGTGGACGCACGCAGTCGTTGCAGGTTAGAGATCGACCTTCTTTTTGAGTCACTGAGAACTTTTTCTACCGGAGCTAGCCCTCGGTGGGGCTATAAAGTCTTGCCTACTGTGTAACAGCCACTAGTTCAGGTTAGAGAGAACCTTGGTGCAAAGAAATTTGATATCCTGCAGTCATTGCAGCATAGAGTCGATACTATTCATGTTGGCAGTGCAGAATGTGAGCGGGGTTTCAGCAAGCTCAACATAGCTTGTACGGCATTGTGATAACGCTGAAGTGTACCACATTTGAGCTAGCTCGTGTTCATTTCTGTAACTGGCCCTCCCAGTTATAGAAATAAACGTTCACTCTGTTTAAACCTTTGACCTATGTGAAGTCAGGATTTTCATCAAATTGAAGAGATGCTACATGTTTGCAGGGCCCCAGAAAGTTTGCCTGCCAGGCAGTGCTGTAGTTGTTTTTCAGGGGCCCGGCGGGACGATCCATTTTTTATAAAGCCTAAAGCCGTCCTTCATCCAGCAGTAGTGGCCCCAACAGCAGTCTTTTTCTTTTTCCGGTCCATGCAGAACTCGCGACCGGGGGGGGGTAATGTCGAAATTTTTTCCGGTCAGTGCAGAACTGACTACCGGGGGGGGGGGGGTAGTGTCGAAGTTTTTTCCAGTCCGTGCGGTCCGTGCAGAACTCGCGACTGGGGGGGGGGGGAGGGGGGAGGGGGATAGAACAATCTATTACTAATTTGAGGAAGGACGATATAATGGTGGAAATAGCCTATGGACCCGGACTCTGCATGACGATTTAACATAAGAGACAGCCTTTAGCCTAAATTGTGGGTGGTTGGCTGGGTGTTCATGATCGTGCTGCTGGTGGTCAGATGTCCTCCAAATGGGTCCAATGAGCTTAATCACATTAGTATTTATTTGTAAAAATTTTTAGGCGATGCCAAACGTAGTGCGAGAAACTCCACGTAGTGCTTTACTCCCAGGATTAATCTATGGTGATTGTGCGCATAATGTGCATAAATTATTCTTTTTCATTTTCTATTTATTTCTTTATATTATTTTCTTCTATGTAATCATCTAATAACTTCTGAACGGATACAGATAGAGACACCAAATTTCTTTGCTCGACAAAATTTATGCCTTCAGAAAGTTATCGTGCAACATTTTGAAAGTTTGTCTCAGATTCTTGTGGGCATTGCTTCGTAATTTTTGAATTGTCCCATCATAATTCAGAAACCAGTCGACCGATTATTAACAAATTTATACAGGGTATGTAGGGTACTCGGGGCTAACGATAGGTCCAGGACAGGGGTCATTCATAAAACCCTTTATAACTCGCTCCCTTTGCAGATAGAGACTAAACTTGTATTATTCACCAATAAGATACCGTTCATGCCTCATCGATTAGCATTAACGGATTTGACCTTGAACGTTAACTAGAAGGTCATACCGTGACCTTCATGCATAAAACCCCTTATTATCACTTATGGGAAGTTGTATATGACGCATCGAATGGCATTAACAGATCTGACCTTCAATGTGACATTCAAGATCAAACCATGACCTCCAAGCATAAAACCATTTTAAACGCGTTTCCATTTGCAGACAGAACTTCCAATAGTAGTACTGATTTATGGGAAATCATATATTCTGCATCGAATGGCGTTAAAATATTTGACCTTGCAATTGTCAGATTTGAACTTCAAGGTCGAACCGTGACCTTCATGCACAAAACCCCTTATAACTCCTTTCTGTTTGCTAATTAAGTCTCGAATAGTATTATTCACTAACGGGAAATCGTTTCTGACCCATACAATCACATTAACATATATTTTATATATTAAATATATTATATCGCCTTCCTATTAAACGGTCGTTCTGTATTGCAGGTGCCGCGCAGCAGACACGAGGGACGGCGACGAACAATGCGTGCACATACTTGGCTGTTTTGATTGGTGGGAAAGTGTGTGCAGCAACGACAAGGACAGATTTCTCAATCGTTGAAATAGCGAACGCGGCCATGCTCGAATTTCCCGATATACTGCAGCGCAACACGGACTGCTTGGAAAGTATAAACCACGCGTACGACAGGTTGCTACGCGTCGCTGCTGTTCCGCAAATGTCACTGCTATTCCGCATCGTCAGCACGGGAGACGTGTCAGTGTCCGTTGCGAAACAGGAACTTTGCAGCGCGCTCTACTGCATGTTCGCGGCCGACGCCGCGGAAAGCGGTTTCTTCACCGCAAAGTGCGCAATATACATTCTTTCGCTCTTCACGTTTTTGATCTGCAGGAACAGCGATGGCATCGTGTGCGTCGTCGACACGCATTCGGTGGCGACAAACTACGGGGGCAACAACAGCGGAGTAGTTGTCACCGCATCGAACTCTACCACGTGGTGTGTCGATCTCGCTTCATGGCTGTTCTGCCGTGTGCACGCAAAAAACGTCGTCCAGCACGAGCTCGCTATAATGACGCTGCTAAACACATTGCCGCAATCACCAAGCCGGGAAGCTATTGTGTCGCAGAGTAACTGTTTCGAACGCGGAGTTTGCGACGAATTAAGTGGAAGCGCGTCTCGCATTCCGCGGGACGAAGTGTTGCGCGAAGCACAGCAGAGCAGTGACAGAAGGCCATATTTCGATGGAGACGGCGTCGCGCACAGCGCCCGCGTTGAGGTCGGAGAAACCGCAGGTGACGCAAGGAAGATGATAAATTATAACGCTACACATTCCAATGTCAGCTCTGCGTCAAGGAAAAGACCGTTGCACGGCGATGCTCAATGTCGTAGCAGTGACAGCGGCGTATCCATTTCGCACAAGACGGGTTCGTCTTTGCAGATGCATGCGTCGCCGAAGGATTTCAGCATCGACAACTGGCTGGACTGCGAGGCGCAGCAACTGGACAGCCTACCTCACGCAATTGACGGTTGGTGCAAGTACAGCATGAAAGCCAGCTCATCGGCTAACATGATGGCCGTTGCATGTGACGGCAGACCGTGGACGCGATGGAATACGAGCAGCAGAGCGGGTTTTAGTGGCGTCAGGCGACTCGCGAGGTGCGGCGGCTCGTTCTACTGTCCGTCGAAAGAATGTGTTTATCTCGCACTGAACGGTAAAGCGAACAAGAGAAATTTCGCAACCAAGAATGGCGCGAAAGTTTGTTTCACGTGCAGCGAAGCAGCCGTCGAACTACCATGCCCAGCAGTTAAAGTCTTGGAAATGGAAGAGGCGTCGGGAAACGTGACCGTATATCACAACGGGCAACACACTTGTTTTCCCAAGCGGTTCTGCCACTCGAGCACCAGAAAAGCGCTGAGGGACGCAATACGCTGCCACCCCGGAGTCGCTCCGAGCCGCATCGCAGACACTGAAATGTTGTCCGTCATGTCCGGCGATGATTTCAAATGGGAAGAGGTATGCAAAATAGCGAGCGATTTTGGCAACTTGAAACAGGTCCAGAATATGAAAACGGAAGCAAAACGACACGCAAACCCTGTAGGAGACAATTTCGAAGCGTTGGGTGTTTTCCGAGACAAGTGTAATGAGCTGGACAGGTTCCTAATTTTCCGCGTCAACAACAGATCGCTCAACGGCGAGGCTTCGTTCGTTTTCAAGTCCAGTCAGATGATGGCAGAGATGGCTATAGAGATGGACCGAAACAACACGGGCAGTCCTTTTGCAGAAGAGTACGTACATGTAGATGCGACACACACTCGCTGCAGGAATTTTCAGACTGTTACCTTGTGGGTTTATCATCCTGTGATGAGAAAACTTATGCGACTTGCAATGATGGATGTTGAAGTGGAAAATACGGAAAATCTGACACTGTTCTGGCAGACCTTCAACTGTATGCTTCAGAAATGCAGCGGCAACGAAAGCTACACTTTCAACCCGTACGGCTTCGTCGCCGATGAGCATCACGCAAACTGGAGAAGTATACAAGCCGTCTTCGGCATGGATGTCCTACAGCGTGTCGTTTCATGCGAGTTTCATTATAAGCAGAGCGTACACCGTCATGCGCGCTCTCTACCGTGCGAAGAAAGCCGAGACGAGTTCAAGTTGTTGGCGGACAATATGTTATTTGCGCTCGGACTAGCAAAGTTCAACGAAGCACTGGAAGCGATGTCGAAATTTAGTGTGAAACATGACAGTCTAGCGGCGTGGCTGACATGGTGGTACGAGCGACGCAGTCACATCTTCAGGGCGTTCAAACCAGTAGAAGCACCGTCTTCAAACCTCGCGGAGGTGGGGCACTCGAAACTCTCCAACGGGGGCACTGCGTACATGTCGTTATTGGAAGCTGCAAAGCACGACGTCACAGGTGCGATACGACAGCAGGAGGAGTGCAAGCTGTTTAAGGAGGGGGTCAACACGGGTGGCGTCGGCGCAGACTATGGTCACAGAAGAAGCAGACAGTACAAACGAGCCATGAAACAAGCGCAAGAATTCGGTGCAGAAGTCGTCGGGGATGCTCTAGCAGCACAGAAATTCGTGCAAACGAGCGGCATACATCGACCCGTGACAGCGAAAGCGAAAAAGAAGCGTGCTGGCAAGAGTGCACCAAATGCGAACAAAGCCAGCGTCATAGTTGAATCCACAGCCGTCGCCAGAGTTATAGGTGCAGCCTGTCCTGCGCCAGCCGTTTGTCCTGGTCCAACAGTGCCAGAAACATTCCACATCGCACTCCTCAGCAAGCACCCAGCCGTCGTGAAGTGTTATGGTTGCGACGCGGCTATAAGGGCACCAGCGCATGACGTGATTCTGCAGCTGTACTGCAACCGAGTTTATAAGAACAAGAATCGAGAGTCGTGTGTCGCAGCGAAGAGGTCTGCATGTTATTTCCACCTCAATCTAGAATGCGCACGGAAAGCAGTGCCACGAATGGAGTTGCGAGACATCGTCTTGCACGACGAGACGCGCCCTGCTTGCAGTCAAGAACAAATCAACAAACTGCTAAGATTCGGTGTTGTTTGAAACTAGAAACACCGAGAAACGACCAGCAGGGATAGCTGTATCTCTCTAACCCTATATATCTAACATTTTATCTTTCTTTCTATCCAGCTATGTAAGAATGATGAAGGACATAGGAGCGCCACTGTTGTTGGGCCACTCTTTTTTACAGTGTCGTCGCGTTCCGGCGGTTTAAACTAGATTTAATATCATGCTTTTGATACTAGTTAATTTTGTTTTCTTTTTGTTTTCTTTCATACTACTTTCGTTTCTTTTCCGTACTGGTCCTGCACAGGAACGCTTCGGATTTAAATGTTTTTAATTAAGAGTGTGACTGGTGCGCAAGCGTGATTCGTGAAGCTGTAATTGTAAGCGGGAATATGTTGAGTCGACACGCGAGTGTCCACGCGACAGCGTTATGTCTTGTTCAGTGCTTTTAATCACGTCGTCATTGGATAATGCTCCTGTTTATGTTGTCTTTAATTAAGTGGCGTTTGTGACGAAATGTGTATTGTTTTTTGACGGGTTTTAATGATTTTGATGCTACTTGCACGTAATTGGTTTATTTTCGCAAAAATTTTTATATATTACGGTTTTCATAATTAAGAAATCACGAACTTCGATTCGTGATTTAATAATAAATGAAAAATTTTTCAAAAACATTTTAAATTTGTTTAAGAAAAACTTTATCTTTAACGACAAAAATTAAATCACAAACTTTGTTAGCAATTTTGGGTTTTATACAATGCACTGTTCATTGTGATTCAAAACAACTATTCGAGATGTTTGTTCAACTAGTTAATTATTTTTTGTTACAACGCGTAACAAACGTTAACACGTGGTTGAGTGACTGGTTTTTTACACTGAAAAGCAGCGGGTTTAACTGCTTTTTGATGACCAAAAAGCATGTAGCACAACGAAACGTCGTAATAAAACAATTTAGTTCATTTTAAAGAATTTCCTTATCGACGCCCCTATCGACGCATATAAGGTGCAATTGAAGAACTCTAGTCTGTTTCACTGTTAATTGTTGAAGTAAGTTCTTTTAATTTTTTAGCTGATATCACCTGCCTAGCCTCGCTAATGTTTAATCGCAACCTGAATTGAACATCGATCATCTTTTTATAGAGCCGTTCCCAAGTACATTTTTCAAGTGCAATTGCACAACGCTAGTCTGTTGTATTGTTAATAGCCATAATGTAAGTTGGGCATTTCAAAGTAGCATCACAGTAAATTGTTTGATTTTTTAAAGCAATTGGATTGTATCTGTTGGGTTAAAATGAACAACGTTTGTATGTTTCACTGTTAATTGTTCCAAGTTAATGAAGCCTTAGCAATTTAACCAGTTCTTTTACCAGGTACCATAGACCACTTTTGATTATTCGCTCATGCAGTTTGGTAAGGTAGCAAAATCTTAACGACGCGCTACACCTATTATGCTACTACACCGCTTTAGATATTTGATGTGCGCTACAACTGGTGATAAGAATAGTGTACGCTTTAGCTGCTATGGTTTGGATATTGTCAGCGCTATCTGTGTTTGCGATAAGATAATGATTATCTTATGCTAATGATAAGAGACTGTTTTAAAAAACAGCTTTTCCCGGTTTTTGATGATACAAAAAAAAGTGTGTAGACTAAATAAATTTCATTCATTCCACTAGAAAGCATGCTCGAATGTTAACTTTGTTAAATTCCCATAAGATACAGACGGATTTCAGACAAAAACGTTTGTAAATCAACCAGCGCGAGCTCTGTTCCATGCATCTTTAAACTGTTGAACTGTGCGATAGTTCAACAATATCTAGATAATCATAAGCGACAATTAAGAAATCTTAACACAATTAATAGCCGATAACTGGTCAACAGTTGAACAAAAAGCGAGTTGTAGGCGTAGAGAAAGTTACGCGACTAATTTTGAAGTTAGTAACTGTCCAAAAATATACTCGCAGGTATACTCGCAACTATACTCGCAGGTATACTCGCAGGTATACTCGCAACTATACTCGCAGGTATACTCGCAGGTATACTCGCAGGTATACTCGCAGGTCCACTCGCAGGTATACTCGCAGGTATACTCGCGGGTCCACTCGCAGGTCCACTCGCAGGTATACTCGCAGGTATACTCGCAACTATACTCGCAGGTATACTCGCAACTACACTCGCGGGTCCACTCGCGGGTCCACTCGCGGGTCAACTCGCAACTCGCAAATCCAACTCGCGACTCGCAAATCCAACTCGCAAATCGCGACTCTCTCATCCATGATGCTCTCGTTTAACAACGTCTTGGACAAATCTAACCCTGAAATAATTCGCTTACAAAGTGGCCAG
>Ga0302185_10002938_pt1 | contig 10796 bp, 17 predicted proteins | sample II_Bog_E1_1_FD_200231 | JGI IMG/M metagenome (GOLD analysis project Ga0302185, IMG submission 200231) | Peat permafrost microbial communities from Stordalen Mire near Abisko, Sweden - II_Bog_E1_2 | ecosystem: Environmental > Terrestrial > Soil > Wetlands > Peat | place: Sweden: Abisko... | reverse complement strand
ATCTTTAAGATCATAAATTGTGATCTTAGCAAAAAAATAATATTTTTATCCTGAATAAAAATTGAAAATGAGCAAAGGACAGAAAATATCTATACCTGATGAAGTAATTATTAATAAAATCCACCTCATAAGAGGTCAAAAAGTAATGCTGGATGAAGACTTGGCAGAACTATACGGAGTTGAAACAAAACGGTTGAACGAACAGGTAAAACGCAATATTGATAGGTTCCCTAAAGATTTTATGTTCCTGCTTACGAAAAGTGAGTTTGAAAGCTTGAAGTCGCAAAATGCGACTTCAAATTGGGGTGGCAGAAGAAAATTACCAACTGCATTTACCGAATATGGTGTACTTATGCTGTCTAGTGTATTGAATAGCCAAACAGCAATACAGGTTAATATCAGAATAATCAGAGTTTATACAAAACTTCGTGAAACATTGCTTACCCACAAAGATATATTGCTGAAACTCGAACATTTAGAAAAGAAGATTACGGGGCATGATAAAGATATAGAGCTTATTTTTTCAGCACTAAAACAGCTGATTCAACAGCCAAATCCGCCAAGAAAGCGTATAGGTTTTAAGGTTAAAGATGAAGAATAATTTCTTGTTTTATTCATTATATGCAGCTGCATTGCTCTTTACAGGTAATGCCTTCGCGCAGCGTATTATTTACAATTCGCGCGAGGCAATATCAGGCAGTAAAAACAATAATATTATTGATGTGCAGGTACTTACTTTAGCCAACCATAAACTTGCCATACTAAAGAAAGGTGGCATAAAAGAAAAGTTTGATTATGGCACCGGCAAAATATGGGGCTATGAAAATAAACAGCACGAAATATACAGGCTCTATAAAAGGCAGTTTTATTTAGTGAAAAATATTAGCGGACCTGTTTTTATTTACATCACCCGGTCGCCCGATTTGCTTAAACGTAATGTGGTTACTAAGGACAATTATTTTTTCAGTAAAAGTCTTGATTCAGATATTCTTGTTTTCAACAAGAGATCGTTGTTGATGGCTTTTAAAAACGAAAAATGTTTATCCGGTGTCATTTCCAGGTTTAAAGGAGATAGCTTTACCGAAACTCCGGTACGTAATGCCGAAAAAATAGACTCCCTGATGTATAGAGATTGCCCTGCTGCCATTAGAAAATCTCCTTCCAATTTATGAAGACCGCCCCTGCAATAGTTCTTTTTATTTCTGTGCTGCTTCTTGCCCGCAGTGCACCTGCGCAGCGTATCATCTACGATGTCCCCGCAACATTATCACGCACAACAAGCGACAGCATCATTGATGTGCGCCCCGATGTCTTATACACGGCTACACATAAACTGGTGATCATTAAAAGGGATAAAAGCAAGGAGCACGTCAATTATGGCAAAGACAAAATTTGGGGTTATGAAGACGGGCGCCACCAGATATACCGGCTGTATAAAAATGATTTTTACCTCGTGAAGAATATTGAAGGCCCTGTGTACCTCTATTTTACACAGAGCGGTAAATACGGCTCAAAAACTAAGGAGTATCTTTTCAGCGCCACGCTGAGCGCTGATGTCTATGTCTTTAATAAAAAGAATTTGCTTAAAGCATTTAAGAATGACTCATGCCTTCAAAAAAAGATCAGCATGCTCAAAGAAAAGAGCTCAGTAATATACACGGGCGAAACATCAGTAGGCAAGGCAGAAATCATCAATAGGCTCTATAAGGAGTGTCACTGAGCTATTACTCATTAGCTTGTATATTAATTTTATATCATTCGACATGAAAAACTCTTCATGTTGAAAATTTAAAATAATTTCGACATGAAAAACTCCTCATGTCGAAAATTTTGTATAATTTCGACATGAAAAGAATTTGGTGTAGAAATGAATATATTATCTAAAATATAATAAAATGACATTTAATCGTAAAATTCCGAATAATGATTTGCCTTTATTGCCTCCGGATGTGAAGATTGAAACACCTGAAATTCTGAAACATCTGGCAACTGCTGCAAGGCATTTGGGCGAGTTAAACGGTCTTTGTGCTACACTTATCGATCCCACACTTTTGATCAACACCATTGCACTACAGGAGAGTAAAGACAGCTCTGAAATAGAAAATATTGTAACCACACAGGATGAATTATACCAGGCAACTATAGAAGGTGAAAGTGCATCATCTGCAGCAAAAGAAGTGCTGCGCTATAAAGAAGCTGTGTATAGGGGGCTGGAAGTAATGAAGAAAAGACAGAATATTCTTTCAGTGAATGCGATGATCGAAATTGTGCAGGTAATAAAAAACAATAACGCAGGGATAAGAACTACGCCCGGCACTGCATTGAAAAATGCAATCACAGGGGAAGTCATTTACACGCCACCGGAAGGAAAGGAGATCATTGAGGAAAAGCTGGCTAACCTTGAAAGATTCATCAATGATGATGAATTTTCTGCACTCGATCCGCTGATAAAAATGGCTGTGATTCATTATCAGTTCGAATCTATACATCCTTTTATTGATGGTAATGGAAGGACAGGGAGAATATTGAATGGTCTCTATTTGGTGCAGCAAAAATTATTGCCTCAACCGGTATTGTATCTGAGCTCTTACATTGTGAAAAATAAATCGCTCTACTACCAATTGCTAAGAGGGGTAACTGAAAAAAATAATTGGCAAGATTGGGTGATGTACAACTTAACGGCTATTATAGAAACTGCACAGCTTACTGCAGAAAAAATAAGGCAGCTGTTAGTCCTGAAAGATAAAATGGAGGGTGAACTAAAAGATGCATTAGGCTCTTCATATAAGCGGGAACTTCTGGAGCTGATGTTTGAAATGCCGTATATCAAAATAGAGACGCTTGAAAAGAAAGGATTGGCGCATCGTCAAACGGCCTCCACATGGCTAAAGAAAATGGTAAGTGCTGGAATAGTGTCAGCCCACAAAAAAGGGAAAACACTTTATTTTGTCAATGATAGATTGATCAATATTTTGTCTGCACAGCGTGTTTTTATGGATATTTATGGATAATTTTATGGGTATTGCACCTGCCCATTCGCTTCACATTGCAAATCCGTAATTACTTATTACATTGTAGCAAAAGAATGTTCTTCAATGAAAAAACTCATACCTCTTTTTATATTTCTACTGGCAGCTCACAGCGCCCCTGCCCAGTCGCAAAATGCAATTGATAACAATGACCGCAAGCCATCATACGCTGCCGGCGAGGCTTATATACAGGTGCAGGCCGATGCACTTATGAAGTATCCGCAGGAAGCACTCGATAAGGGCATAGGAGGCACCGTAACTGTAGCATTTACGGTAGATGAAAAGGGAGCGCTGCATGACATTAAGGTCACAGAACCCATAGACCCTGCACTGGATGCCGAAGCAGTAAGAATAGCAAGCCTGCTCACCGACTGGGTGCCCGGCTCGCATGATGGCAAGTATGTGAGTATGCCATCTTCTGCGCAGATAACATTTGATGCCCAAAAATACAAGACCAGGCACAGCATGCTATTTAAAAAAACACCCACCACTTACCCCGATAAAATGCCATCACCGGCTTTTGACCTTAGCAGGTTCCTGGGAGAAAATATCGTGTACCCTGAGCACGCCAGGCGAAAAAATAAACAAGGCAGGGCGATTTTGAAGTTTGTGGTGAACGAAGACGGATCTATTACCGATGTTCAGATCGTAAAGTCGGCGGGTAATGATGAGCTGGACGAGGAAGCCATGCGCGTGATTGGCAAAATGCCCAAATGGCATCCGGGCATGCTGGATGGCAAGCCGGTAAAAGTTTATTTTACACAGCCCATCACTTTTAAGCTGGAATAGGTAACTAAAAAGAAAAAGTAGGCCGGTGCATAGAACGGCCGCGAATGATTGTTAGCTATGCCGCATTCTTTTTTTGCTGTGCCGATTTTTTGCCACGCTTAGCAGCATCTTTACTCGTCTTTATCAATGCGCTGATCTTAGCAAAATCTGCCTCACTAGGCTGTTTGCCTGTAGTGTAAAAATCAACGTTTTTGGGTTCTTTTATCATAGTATAAAGTTATCCCGCAATCTATTTTGTAATGCCCTTGTCTATAAGTTTTTTAAGATATTCTTCGGCAGATAGAGGGCAGTTAGCGAGATCGACAAAATCTTTCTTGTCTAACTTACACTGATTGGCCATTTTGCCTATTAGGTGGTCATTCAAGTCATGGCTTGCTCCGTGGCTGATCTTGGTAGCTAGGACAAGTTTGCCTTCGTAAAAGTACTCTAGAAACATATGATCTCCAGGAGCATCATAGAATCCTTTTTTCTTTAAGTTTTTATAGGTTTTCTGACTATCAATTACCATGAACCAACATCTTTGACAAAATAGTTAATGAACGTTTTTATCGTTTTGAGCCTTGTAGTCATTTCGTTATCGCTTAAGGAATTAAGCCTTTGATATAGGTAGTCAAACTCTTCATTAAAATCCCGCTCTACTTCGTCCTCACTTTCGCCAACAGCATATATGTCTAATAGCTCGTTTTTGATAACATAATGGCCATCTTCTTTTTGGAATAAGGATATTGGAGCGGTTGTGAATACATATTTTCTATTGTTTACGAGAATATAGTCTGGTGAATAAGATAAAGAATGCCCGTCTTTTTTAATTGAACTTATAATCGTTGACTTCCTTTTATTGTGTTTGTCTTTCGTAACCAGGATTTCCCTAAACTCACTATACTCTTCTGGTTCTATATTCAGTTTTGTGTCTTGAATTTCAGTCAGTAATTTTTGTTTGGTTTCTTTTCTAAGCTTATGTAATGAGTATGATTTTACAAATTCTCCTTTACGGTTCAAATTGCCGAATGACGTAGGCGAGTTGTCGAAGCTATTTGTAAATTCAAATACATTTTCTACTATTTTATTTCTTCTTCCTCCGTCGGGATATAGCTCTATTAATTTTGTGTAGTCTGAGTTATTTGATATCTGCAATAGATTATCAACGCTATTAGTTATTTGATTTCTTTGCTTTGAAATGTCTTCGTGTAGCGGCAGATTAATAACGCGTGGTGAAAATATAAATTGAGGGATGGCACTTCCTTTTGAATATCCGCAAAGCTCTATCTTGAAATTATTTAAGTCAACTATATTGCCGGAAGAAATGTCTGCACTTGCGACAGCAAAAACCAAATCCTGCAATGATTGGGCAATTTTAATAAGATATTCAATAGGTAAAGTTTGGTACTTACCTAACTCTCCTTCTATTTTAATGGCCAAGCCTTTTTCTAAATCTATAGACATTTCACTTGCAATGTACTAATTATTTTCGCATGCAAAAAGGAAGTGTATATACCTTTTTGAATTTTAATTTGTCATTATACCGAGTAATGGTAAGTATATAAATAAAATAACAAAAACCCCTTCTCAGGGGTTTTCTATTGATCATAAAATCGTCTCGTTATCTTATACACTCCACGGGCTTCGGCCATTATTCATCCCCACTACCCCAATCGCCTCAGCCATCATTCTATCATCAATCTCTTTTGATCAAAACATCATACATCGGCATGCATCAGCTAATCATCAACTGTCATTCTGAGCCTCGAAGAAAGCTCATCAACATCACATATGCAGGTGCTGCCGTATCTCCGGTATCTCCCTCTTGATGCCAGACAGCTCGCTATACAGCCGTGTATAATACTGGCTCTTGTATTCCGATTTGTGCATCAGGTCCATCAGCTTGTTCAGCTTCGGCTCCATCTGGTTGATGTAGTACAGCACCTGTGCTTTTTCAAAATCGTTGATCACGTCTATTTCTTCGCGCATCTGCGAGATATATTCGTGGGTGTCGTATACCTCATCATAGGCATCCGCATAGAATACTGCCCAATCGCCGTCTTTTCTCAAAGTAGGCTTCATGTGTTGCTTTATTAACGTCTGAAAGTCGATTTCGGATACTACGTTCACCATAAAAAGTCAGTTTATCAGTAGTGTTAAAGCAAACTCTATGCCAAAAATCAAAAATACCATTCCCTCACGCCCGCAAACCGCTTTTTATATGTGTATCCATCACTTTTTCATCACATTTTATTCATAAATTTACTTTTCAACCATCTGATCAATGACGCCCACCGAAACCAAAAAAGCATTTATCGAGCCTGTATTCTGGTTTGTAGCCCTCTCCGTGATCAGGGTTATATTTATATCTCTTACCATATTCAGGGGGTCTTCAGTGGCCGCATACATACCTCCGGCGCCCATGTTGTTCATTATTTTTTCCGGCAATTTTATTGCCGCCATCATCCTTACCCTCCTCAACCGCCTCCTGCAAATGATCCTGCGCCGCATACAATAATTTATCATAAGGGGCGTTGTCTTATAATACATTTCGTAACTTTATTAAAACACACACTTATGAAAAAACTATTCCTTTTATCGTTATTTATCCTCCCCGCGCTCGCATCTTTCGCACAGCGCTTTGAAGTATCTGAGCAGGCAGGTGCCAGCTTCACCAACAGCGAACTCGCGAAAAGCGGCTTTGCCAACCAGCTGGCATTCGGCTATCATCCCCTCAAGCATTTTTCTGTCACTGCATTTTATGAAACCAATTTTTGGAAATGCACCAACAATTCATACGGCCTCTCGCTCGATTATACCTGCCGTTATTTTTTCGCCGGCATAGAGGGTAAGGCGGCCTTCCTGGCGCCCATTAGCTACACAATTAATGGTGAAGGGCCTTATACGGTCACGTACAAGACAGGTTATGGCTACGGCCTGCATGCCGGCTCAAAGCAGAAGATCTGGAAAAACCTTTCGCTCATAGAGCAGGTGGGCTACGTTGTGCTGCCACTTACAGGTTCTGAAAAGTATCCCGCATACAATAACCAATGGGCCACTACTTACCCTACGGCCTCATACAAGGAGACGCTGAATTACTTTTACGCTCGCATAGGCGTCACATACAGGCTCTAGCAGAGGCCCTGCAAGGTGTTGCTTTTTTTGTACTTTCACAAAAAAGGTCTTTTTGAAAAAACTATTTCTATTATCCTGCTGTATATTCTTTGCTTCAGTTGCCTTCGCCCAGCAGTTCGAGGTGTCTGAGCAGGCAGGTGCAAGCTTTACCAATGGCAACACCAGGTTTAAGACCAGTGGCTTTGCCAACCTGGTTGCACTCGGTTATCATCCGTTGAAGCATGTTGAGATCAGTGCATTTTATGAGTTGAACAAGTGGGGGCCTGCCAACAATTCTTTCGGCATTTCAGTTGATTATACCACGCGGCATTTTTTTGCGGGCCTGGAGGGTAAATACGCATTGCTCACACCTTATCAAGTCCAACCCGGCTTTGGCGAAGTCATCAGGGATAAATACAACCCCGCCCTGGGTTATGGCGTGCATGTGGGTGCAAAACAAAAACTGGTCAAACGTATTTGGCTCGTTGTCCAGCTGGGATACGTGGTGCAGCCTTTTACCATTGCAAGCGAAACAGTCTCCGTCCAGCCCGCTCCCTATGCGTATGGGCTGAGTTTTGAGCATCATAACCTTGACACGGGTTTTAACTACCTCTACGCCCGTGCAGGCGTCACTTACAGGCTCTGAATAGTCTCTATCCATATTTTTCCTACTTTAGCGCCATGGCACAGAAAGGTTCAGGTTTAGTATTTGCGGCACTCCAGAGTTTATCATCAGTTACGCTTGGTTTCGCCATTGCTGATCTTGGCCGCATTTCGGCTGCTAAGGAAGTTGGGTTTTTCTCGGCAGGCATTGTCTTTCTTGTCATTGCGCTGGTAGTGTTTTACAAGTACAAGCTCGGCAGCAATGTCAACCCCGCCATTACTAATCCTAAAGTGCGCGGCTTTCTCATCCGTTATCCGTTATTTCCCGCCGGTGCGGGCATGCTCGTGGGCATACTGGTTATGGTGGTGGCGCTGCGTATTTTAGGGGCTTGATTGTATAGCCGAGCAGTATAAATTATATTGCCCCGATTTTTTCACTACCTTCATCTGCAAACCATCCCCATGCCACACCACCTTCTCCTTTTCGCCGGTATCAACAGCGATTGGTTTATAGTGATGGCGTCACTGGTCATCCTCATTGTTATAGGCGGCTATGTACGTGCTAAACAGCAGGAAAGAAAAACAAAAGTGGTAGATGCCCCGGCAACACGCAGCTCCGTCCGCAACTTCGCAATAAAATTTACCATCGGTATTTTTGTTGCAGTTTTCTTCTGGGCTTTCGAAGCATTTAAACACCATTGATTCTTTTTATTATCTTTATCACACAACAAGGGTAGTCCGCCGCAGCGGCTTTGGGTTTATGATAGAAGACGACAAACAAATAAAGGACGGGGATGATGATGATGATGACCAATCAAAATATTGGTATCTCTGGATTTTCTATTTCAACCCCAAAGACAAGCGCATCTTTGTGCCAAAACGTTACGGCTTCGGCTGGACCAATAACTTCGCTAATCCGCTGTCAATAGTTTTTTTGCTGGTCATTTTTTCTTTCATCTTCTTTACTTGCCGCAATCATAAATAGAGCTGTAGCCCGCCCTCGCAAACATTTTATTTACCAACGGTTAACAACACTTTATTTTATTTTCGTTGTTTCCTATGTTTTGAAATACTATTTGTTAGGTCTGTGTATTGACTTTATTTTTAACCTTGATGACGAAAGGCCAGCTGGAACGTTTTGCCGGGTTTATACTGCATAAATACATGCCCAGGAGTGCATCAGATGCGCGTTATGATATGGCGTGTGGCAACCTCGACAAGAAAGAAAAAGAGCTCGGCATCATGATCACAGATGTGGCCACAGGCGTAGATCCCCACGACCTGGACAAGATACTCAATGACACCACCCAAAAGCTGAAAGAGGCATACAGGTTTTATAGCTCGTAGAGGCGATTTTGTAAATTTAAAGGTTGCCTTTTGATATTTTAAAGGCTGGCTTTAAAATTGCAAGAACGTGATGGGCCCTCTTTCTCGTATCCTGCGAAAATATTTAATTTGATTTTGCAATTTTAAAGTCGAGGTTTTGATATTTTAAAGTTATCCTTTAAATTTGCAAAAAATGAGATCATGCCAACCCAACCACGTTTTGTAACTCACCGGCTCATAGACGCACTCAAAGTGAGTCCGGTAGTTTTTCTGAATGGGGCCAGGCAATCTGGCAAAAGCACACTGGTACAAAGCATATCAGCTCAGATCGGCGGTAAAAACTTACCGGCTGAGTATATCACTTTCGATAGCCCTACTAATATGGCTGCGGCATCGGCTGCGCCTGTTGAGTTTCTCTCCGGTCATAAAGGGCCGGTGATCATTGATGAAGTACAAATGGTGCCGGAGGTCTTCAGGGCCCTCAAAACCATTGTAGATGAAACGCGGTTGAACAGCAAAACGAAAGCTAATGGAAAATACCTGCTTACCGGTTCCGCAAATATTCTCGCTTTGCCAAAGTTATCCGATCCGCTGGTGGGCCGCATGAGTGTACTTACACTATATCCTTTTTCCACTGCCGAGGCTTCATCAGGTATCGGCGATGGCCTGGACAGGATCATGAACAAAGATTTTGCAGGCATCAGCTCCCGCTCATTGAGTATCACAGACGCCATAAGCATAGCCACATTCCCCGAAATAGCCCATAAGCCGCAAAAAGCCCGCAGCATTTGGTTTGATGGTTATATCACAACGATGTTGCAGAGGGATGTAAAAATGCTTGCCGACCTGGAGAAAATATCCGTGTTGCCAAACTTGCTGAGGATATTGGCCACAAGGGCAGGCGGGCTTATCAACGATTCTGATATTGCGCGCGACCTCGGTTTGAATTCGGTTACCGGAAAATTTTACCGCAATATTTTGAAAATGATGTTCCTCAACTTTGATGTTCAACCCTGGCATAGGAATATTGGCAAAAGATTGGTGAAAGCGCCTAAAGGCTTTCTTACTGACAGCCTCATGCTCTGCCATATGCTGGGCCTGGAGTTGGGCGATGTTAAAAAGAACAAGCCGGATATATTCGGGCATATCCTCGAAAATTATGTAGCAACCGAACTCTTGAAACAACTCACCTTTAGCTATACCCAAGCCCAATTATTGCACTTCCGCACCAGCGATGGCAAAGAAGTGGATTTTGTACTTGAAAAGCCGGACGGGTCTGTATTTGCTATTGAAGTGAAAAGATCAGAAGCAGTAAATATTCATGACTTTAATGGCATCAGGATTTTGGCCGAGTTGGCCGGTAAAGATTTTATAGGGGGTATTGTGTTGTATTCGGGTAAGCAGGTGGTTCCTTTCGGTAAAAATATTTGGGCCGTGCCGCTGCATATTTTGTGGCAATGATCTTTGTTTCAAGGACACATATTTCTTATTAATGATGATCGAGCATGAACCTGTTTTACTACTTTTATATCATGCGTTCATTGTTCTGTATTTTTATTTTGATAGGGTGCAGCCTTTCATATGCCGGCTGCAAAAGTGAAATTAAAATTAAAGATAAATGCTTCGATCGCCACGATATTCGTTATGACACCTGTTATTCTATTGTTACTGGTAAAAAATTGTCCAGGGCTGATTCAATAGAATATAAAGGTAAATACAAAGACACAATGACCATTGAGCTTTATATACTTGGTAAGGATACCACCGTGCTTGTAAATGAAAATCCACCACCTCCTCCCGGCACTTATTGATATTACCTGGTAGCCTGTAGCATAATTTAGGGTCTCGTTCTTCCTGATGTTCCGAAGGGCATCTGGAAGCAGCAATAAAATCCGTCTCCGGGCATTCAAAGCTCCTTAGCTAAATTTCTTAACCCCACAGCACTCCCCGAAATTT
>Ga0302185_10002933_pt1 | contig 10823 bp, 12 predicted proteins | sample II_Bog_E1_1_FD_200231 | JGI IMG/M metagenome (GOLD analysis project Ga0302185, IMG submission 200231) | Peat permafrost microbial communities from Stordalen Mire near Abisko, Sweden - II_Bog_E1_2 | ecosystem: Environmental > Terrestrial > Soil > Wetlands > Peat | place: Sweden: Abisko... | reverse complement strand
GTAAGGGATTGGTACATGCACCCCAATGGCCAGTTACCGGCTTATGAGTGGGATTTCGGCGATACTAACCCGCCCGTTCATGCTATGGTAACCTGGAAGGTTTACCAGCAGGATAAAGCACAGAATGGCGGCAATGGAGATACCTACTTTTTAGAGCGGATATTCCACAAGCTGATGCTAAACTTTACCTGGTGGGTGAACCGCAAAGATGCCCAGGGCAATAATATTTTCGAGGGCGGTTTTTTGGGGCTGGATAATATCGGCGTTTTCGACCGCAACGCACAGCTGCGTGCCGGCGAAACCCTTGAACAGTCAGACGGCACCAGTTGGATGGCTACCTATTCTTTAAATTTGCTGCGCATCGCGGCCGAACTGGCGGTTACCAACACCGCCTATCGCGATATTGCCTCAAAGTTTTTTGAGCACTTTATCTATATCGCAGGGGCCATTTCCAATTTTGGGTCGAATAAAGATGGGCTTTGGGACGATGCGGACGGCTTTTTTTATGACCAGCTGCACATGCCTGATGGCACAGTGGAAAAAATGCGGGTAAGGAGCATGGTAGGGTTAATTCCCCTGTTTGCCGCTGAAGTTTTGGATGAGGTTGACATTACCGAAAACCCGATCTTTCGCGACCGTCTCAACTGGTTCGCCGAAAATAGGCCCGACCTGGCCGCGCTCGTCTCGCGCTGGTCCGAAACCAAAACGCCCGGTAAACACCTGGTAAGTTTACTGCGCGGCTATCGCATGAAATCGCTGCTGCGGTATATGCTGGATGAAAATGAATTCCTGAGCCCTTATGGCATCCGTTCCGTTTCAAAATATCACCTGAATAACCCTTATACAGCCGATGTTGACGGTATGCAGTTTACCATACAGTATACCCCTGCTGAAAGCGATAGCGGCCTGTTTGGCGGAAACAGCAACTGGCGCGGACCTATATGGATGCCGGTGAACTACCTGCTGATTGAAAGCTTGCACCGGTTTCATGAGTATTATGGCGACGATTACAAGATAGAATGCCCAACCCATTCCGGTAATTTTATGAACCTGAAGCAGGTGGCCGACGAATTGTATGGCCGTGTATCCAATTTATTTTTGCGCGACATTAACGGCCGGCGGGCTGTTTTCGGCCACTACGAAAAAATGCAAACCGACCCGAACTTTAAGGATTATATTTTATTCCACGAATATTTCGACGGAGATAACGGCAGGGGAATTGGGGCCTCACATCAAACTGGCTGGACGGGTTTGATCGCAACCTGTTTGTATTGAGAAACACTCATAGGTCCTGAAAGTGGAGGCCTTTAGCAATTTTTAATATAAAGTAATTATTCACATAGAGTATATAAAAGGTTTATATTCAATATTTTAAATTTCTTTATGTAAAGTATAAAAGTGACCTGTAGTCAAAAGGGACACCCGGGATTTTACGCCTAAAGAGGCCCTTAATCCTTCTTTTTTACTTTTGCTTTTGCAGGTGCCGGTTTCTTTCTTCGCCTCAATAAAAGCAAAATCAATAAACCGACGAGGATGACGGCAATGATGAAATTGCGCCGCAAGTCGTCATTTTCCTTTTGCTGTTTGGCGGCGTCGGCTTTCATCGTGTCTAACTGGCTGCGCAACTTGTTGATAGTAGTCATGTAGCCAAGCTGGCTGTCTTCAACCTGGCTGGCGCGCGTGAGCACCTCGGTTTGCTGAAAAGCGCGAAAATCAAGCAGGATTTTGATCTGCTTGTAAATGTCATCGTCCGTTTTAACAATGTCCATTAAAATATCATCGGACCGGCGGATATCTTTTTTGGTTTGCAATCCGAATATCCCGGTGTGCATGGTAAGGCTTTGGTCGTACTGCCCGAATTTTTGAGCACGAAGGGCCAGCATGGCGTTTATTTTGGCCCGCTGTAATTGATAGGCAAGGGAGTCGGCATTTTTTTGCGCCACGACCGCCGCGGTTATAAATAACGCCAGGAGGGTAAGGCTGATTTTTTTCATGCTTCCTGGAAATCGATAATTACACTGTCGCCAAGGTTAAGGCCCAGCAATCCACTGGCATTTCCTTTGTTAATTGCAATTTCGAGGTGATCGCTGATGCCAAACAGGCAAAGTTTTTCGCCTTCGGGCACTTCATTATAATGCCAGCTTAATTGGCTGATGGTTTCGTTCCGTTTGAACGACAGCATAAATTGCCGCCCTTGCTGAACAGAGGTAAAAAAGTCTTTGGTAATATTGGTGATCACATTCTGGAAAGAATCGATATAAATAACTACGCCCTTGATCAGGTTCTTTTCGATCACCGGTTGCAGGTTCATTTTCTTTTCAATATCAGGCACAGGCACGCCAATTTTCGTTAGTTTGCCGCCATTTGCCAGGTGGCAGGCAGCTTTTACAAAAATATCCGCGAGTGGAAAATGCAGGAATTTTAGGTCCTGCATAATATTTAGCTCAACAATTTCCTCCGGGTCTTTATCAAACATCAATGAAAAAATACCGTTATCGGCACCGACAAAATAGTGGTTTTTGTACTTAATGGCCAGGTAACGCGTGTCCTCGTTATAAACTGTATCGATGCCGATCAGATGGACCGTATTATCCGGAAAATAGTGAAAACTGTTCTTCAAAACAAATGCCGCCTGCTGGACATTATACGCTGAAACGCTGTTGGTGATGTCGACAATGTTAACTGTTGGCAACAATTTGAGGATACTGCCTTTAAGGGCGGCCTGATAAATATCTTTATCGCCCAAATCAGTAGTTAAAGTTATTATTGCCATTAAAATTTTAAATATTTATCACTAATCTTGTGCAAGCATTTTAAAAGAAAGTATGAGATATGAGATGCGAGATTTGAGACAGTAATTTTTATCTAAAATCTCACATCTTAAGTCCCACATCCCACAAAAGTGCTACAAATATTCAATTTTTAATTCATAAAAATCTGCTACTAAAAATCAATTTCTATTGAACGAACTTAAACTGTCAATCGACGAAATCAACCCTGCGGTGTTATGGGGCCCGAACAATGATCACTTCGAGATCATCAAAAAGCAATATCCAAAGCTTAAAATAGTGGCCAGGGGAAACGAAGTGAAGGTACTGGGCGACGACCACGAACTCAATATTTTCCAGGATAAATTCACACATCTGCTGCAACATGTGGAGAAATATGAGAACCTGAATATTACGGACATCGAACGTATATTGGGCGCCAAAGCAAGCGACATTCCTTTACCTGATCAGTCAGCCGATAAATTTGCCAGCGGCGAGGTGATCGTTTTTGGGCCGAACGGCGCGATGGTAAGGGCGCGAACTGCCAACCAGCGCAGGATGGTGGAAGGTATTGGGCGCAGCGATATAGTGTTTGCGATTGGGCCGGCGGGCACCGGCAAAACCTATACAGCGGTGGCTTTGGCCGTGAGGGCGTTAAAAAATAAGGACATCAAACGTATTATACTTACCAGGCCGGCTGTTGAAGCAGGGGAGAACCTGGGCTTTTTGCCGGGCGACCTGAAAGAGAAGATCGACCCGTACTTAAGGCCGCTTTATGACGCGCTGGATGACATGATCCCGGCTGAAAAATTAAAAGTCTACCTGGAGAACCGTACCATCGAGATAGCGCCACTGGCGTTTATGCGCGGCCGTACACTGGACAATTGTTTCGTTATTTTGGACGAAGCGCAGAACGCCACTGATATGCAGTTAAAAATGTTTTTAACCCGTATGGGGCCGTCGGCCAAGTTTATTGTTACCGGCGACGTTACACAGATAGATTTACCGAAAAAACAGCAATCGGGTTTGCATACTGCATTAAGGATTCTGACGGATATACACGGCATTGAGATCGTTTACCTTAGTGGCGAAGATGTGGTTAGACATAAGTTAGTAAGGAAAATATTAGCCGCTTACGGCGACATTCAGTAAGTTCAAAGCCGAAAGTCTTAGGTCCAAAGTCGTTAAACTCGGACTTAAGACTTTAGACTTGCGACCCAAGACTACAAAATAATGGAAGCAGTAAAAGAGACACATTTCAAATTGTCCGGCCAAACCAATTTTTACAAGGGTAAGGTGAGGGATGTATACACCATTGATAATCAATACCTGGTAATGGTGGTAAGCGACCGCATCTCAGCGTTCGACGTGGTATTACCGGAACCAATTCCATACAAAGGGCAGGTGTTGAACCAGATAGCGGCGAAGTTTTTAGAGGCGACCTCGGATATTGTTCCGAATTGGGTAATTGATGTGCCGCTGCCGAACGTGACGATCGGTCGCATTTGTGATCCATTTAAAGTAGAGATGGTGATACGCGGCTATCTTGCCGGTCACTCCTGGCGGGAATACAGCGCCGGTAAGCGTTTGCTTTGCGGGGTGCCATTACCGGAAGGCCTGAAAGAAAATGACAAACTGCCGGAGCCGATCATCACTCCCACAACAAAAGCATCGGTAGGGCATGATGAAGATATTTCGAAAGAACAAATACTTGCCCGCGGGATCGTATCGCCGGAAGATTACGAACAACTGGAAAAGTATACCCATGCCTTGTACCAGCGCGGCACCGAGATTGCGGCCGACCAGGGGTTGATCCTGGTTGACACCAAGTATGAGTTTGGAAAGGCTGATGGTAAAATATACCTGATCGACGAAATTCACACGCCCGACTCCTCGCGGTACTTCTACAGTGAAGGTTATGCCGAACGACAGCAAAAAGGCGAGCCGCAAAAACAGCTCTCGAAAGAGTTTGTACGGAAATGGCTCATTGAAAATGGTTTCCAGGGTAAGGACGGGCAGGTGGTACCGCTGATGACAAAGGAAATTGTAACCTCAATATCCGATCGGTATATCGAACTATATGAAAAAATAACCGGCGAAAAGTTTGTAAAAGGAGACAACAAATTTGTTGCGGCGCACCTGCAGGATGCGATAAATATCGCGCTAACTAAATTGTAATTTTTTTATTGTGGCCAAAATATTATATCTTAGCTTTTTAATTGATTTAAAAAATGAAATTTACGGTTGATAAACACGAAAAGTATATTCTGTTAAAACTAAATGAGACAAAATTAAATTCATTGATATCCCCTCAGCTAAAATCTGAACTGATATTAATGAACACTGAAGGCCAACGGAATATAATTTTTGATCTTTCCCAGGTAAAGTTTGCCGATTCCTCAGGATTAAGCAGCCTGCTGGTTGGTCACCGTTTGTGCAAGAATGCCTCCGGCACTTTTATACTCACCGGCTTGAATGATGCCGTTGCCCGCCTGATCACTATCTCGCAGCTCGATAACGTGCTTTCTATTGTTGCGAGCCCCGAAGAAGCTATCGACCTTGTTTTCATGGAGGAAATTGAAAAAGAGCTGAAAAAAGAAGCAAAATAACCACCATGATTGTTTACCAGCAATGAGATTTGAGGTAACAATACTTGGCAGCAGTTCGGCAACTCCCATTTTTAATCGTAACCCCTCATCACAGGCCCTCAATATTAACGAAAGGCTTTATTTAATTGATTGCGGCGAAGGTACTCAGCAGCAAATGTTAAAGTTTGATGTTAAGATCGGCCGCATCGACCATATTTTTATCAGCCACCTTCATGGCGACCATTACCTCGGACTTGTTGGCCTGCTTTCGTCCATGCACCTTAATGGCAGGACAAAGCCGCTTCACCTTTTTTGTCCGCCTTTGCTGAAAGATATCATCGACCTTGAATTGCGTTGTTCAGACACCACTTTGCAGTTTCCGATCGATTACCGCTTTACAAATCCTGAAACACCGGAAGTTATACTTGAAAACGCTGATGTAACGGTTGAGTCAATACCATTGGACCACCGGATCCCCTGCACCGGTTTTTTGTTTCGCGAAAAAAAACGGCTCCGAAAACTCATGAAAGAGCGAATTGCCGAGCTGAACATCCCGATAGAATATTATTCGCCGCTAAAAAAGGGCGCCGACTACACGACGCCCGAAGGAAAGACGATCAAAAACGCAGACGTTACAACCGACTCAGCGGAGCCGAAAACCTATGTGTACTGTTCAGATACACAATTGAACCTTTCCTATTTTAAGCAGATCAGCAACGCGACGCTGCTATATCACGAGGCTACCTTTTTGCACAATATGCTGGAGCGCGCGATAGAGACCAACCACACCACAGCGTTACAGGCTGCCGAGGTCGCACTGCAAACCAATGCCGAAAAGTTACTCATCGGGCACTTTTCGGCGCGTTACAAAACCTTGAATGAGCTCCTTGAAGAAGCCAGGAGTGTTTTCCCCGAAACGGAGCTTGCCATAGAAGGAAAAACATTTATGATCGGCGATTGATCATAACAGGGCGCCGATTGTAAAGCCCTACTTATTTAACTATTTTTGCCCCACCAATTGTAACTAATGAATAAAGTAGTTAAAGACGCTGATGCAGCGATCTACGACATCGAAAACGGCATGACGTTGATGCTGGGCGGATTTGGTTTGTGTGGCCTGCCCGAAAATTGTATCGCCGCCCTGGTACGAAAAGGGGTAACCGGTCTCACCTGCATATCGAACAACGCCGGTGTTGACGATTTTGGCATAGGCCTGATGCTGAAACAACGACAAGTGAAGAAGATGATCTCATCCTATGTCGGCGAAAACGCCGAATTTGAAAGGCAACTGCTAAGCGGAGAACTGGAAGTTGAACTAATCCCACAGGGGACGCTCGCCACGCGCTGTATGGCAGCTGGGTATGGGATGCCCGCAATTTTTACGCCAGCCGGGATTGGGACAGAAGTAGCGATCGGCAAGGAAATAAGAAATTTTAACGGCAAAGATTATTTGATGGAACTGGCTTTTGAGGCCGACTTTGCAATAATTAAGGCATGGAAAGGCGATTCACTTGGCAACCTGATCTATAAAGACACCGCCCGTAATTTTAATGCAGTAATGGCAATGGCGGGGAATGTGACGATTGCAGAGGTTGAAGAGTTGGTTGACCCGGGTGAACTTGACCCTAATTTTATTCATACTCCAGGGATTTATGTGCACAGGATTTTTCAGGGCGTTAACTACGAGAAACGGATAGAGCAAAGAACTGTTAGAAAACGACAATAATTCAACTTTTGTCATGGTGAGATATAAAATTAGGAAAACTCTGAAGGTGGAACGACAGACAAAAAACATGTCATTTTGACCAACGGAAGAAAACTTATACGCCTTGCATCCGAAATGTGCAGGCGGTAATGTCTAAGGTATAAGATTTCTCCTCGTAGCTCGTCGAAATGACAAATTCGTTCAATGACAACCTAAATAAAATGCTATGTTAACCAAAGAAGATATTGCAAAGCGTATAGCCCGCGAAATAAAGGACGGCTACTACGTAAATCTGGGTATCGGTATACCGACATTGTGCGCCAATTATATTCCCCAAGGGATGGACGTTATCCTGCAGTCCGAAAACGGGTTGTTGGGAATGGGCCCATTCCCGTTTGAAGGAGACGAAGACCCTGACCTGGTTAACGCCGGCAAGCAAACCATTACCATGCTGCCGGGCTCGGCTGTATTTGATTCAGCGATGAGTTTTGGGATGATCAGGGCGAAAAAAGTAAACCTAACCATACTGGGTGCCATGGAGGTTTCCGAGAACGGCGACATCGCCAGCTGGAAGATTCCCGGCAAATTGGTAAAGGGCATGGGTGGCGCGATGGACCTGGTGGCGTCGGCGGAAAATATCATTGTCGCTATGCAGCATGTGAACAAGGCCGGGGAATCCAAATTGCTGCCAAAATGCACGTTACCATTAACTGGTATCAACTGTATAAAAAAGATAGTGACTGAACTGGGGGTTTTTGACGTAGTTCCTGATGGCGGATTTAAGTTATTGGAGCGTGCGCCGGATGTATCGATAGATCAAATAAAGGCAGCTACGGCCGGGAAACTTATTATCGAAGGTGAAGTTCCGGAAATGGTTATCTGACGTTCAAATTCAGCTTGTCGCGTAATTCCTTCGAAATCGCCTCTGTCACACATATTATATCCTCCGCCTCATGCGTGTTATTGGTAATGATCTGGTCACACTCGTCCCGATAGGGCAGTAAATATTTATTATAAGCCGGTATCACATGATTTTCCCATCTGTATAGCACGTCATCGTGTGAATAACCGCGTTCTGCCAGATCGCGTTTTAGCCTGCGGCCCAGCGCAATATGGTTGTCAGCCTCAATAAAAATTTTAAGATTGAGCGACTCGGCAATTTTCCTGAAATAAAGTATAAATAAGCCTTCAACCAGCATGATCGGCGCGGGTTTTATTTCCAGCATTTTGGGGATTAGATCGGGATTATTAAAAGTGTATTCTCTTTTTAAAACTGTTTCGCCCCTGACCAGGCTTGCAATGTCATTTTCGAAATGCTCGTGGTCGATGGTCGCAGGCAGGTCGAAGTTGTATAGTTTATTTTCCTCCCTGGTCATGTTATGGGCAACAGGGATATAATAATCATCCTGCGACACCAAACAAACTTCATCGGGTGAGAAATGCTCCAGGAAACACTTTGAAAAGAAAGTTTTCCCCGAGCCGGTCCCACCGGCTATGCCGATAATAAACGGTTTATTCATTCGGGCTGCCGTAGCTGATATCCACGTGAAAGCGCTTATCCAGCGCGCCCAATGCATCAGCAACGTTTTTGGTCATCACAATGATCACATCCTTTGTCGACTCATTGTCGGTAAACCGGCCAACGACTTTTGCAAAGGTGGTGCGGTTTGTCATGGGGTTGGTGATCTTGATGACCGTGCCGATAGGGGCAGTACGGTGCAATACTAATTTCTTATTGGGGTCGAGGCCCGGATCGTCCATCCAGGTGGCTACGCCTTTTTCCGTTTTTTCAAACAAGCCGAAACGGTTTGCATTTAAATGTCGGTCGATGCTGTCTTTATTGATTATAACCACCGATGTGGAGTCGCGTTTGGCAACTGGATTAGGGCTGTTTTCAATTACGGAAGGTTGTGTTTGCGTGGATGCAGGAGCAGCCCCACCCGATTGGACAAGTAGTACCTGCCCGGGTTGTATATTGGTAGACGTGAGATTGTTGAGTTTGGTCAACACATCAACGGTAGTATTAAAACGTTTGCTGATAGCATATAAGGTTTCGCCGGCTGACACTTTATATTGAAAAGGCGGCGTTGTGTTTTGAACAGGCTGTTGTACAGGTGGTTGTGCCACTTGTTTAACCGGTGGGGGCGGCTCAACCGGGGCCGGGTCGATATTGGTGTTATTGTGCACATCCGCTGTTTCATCAGTTTTATCTTCGGCTGCCTGTTTGTGCTTTTTCTTTGCGTGTTCTTCTTTAGCTTCTTCGGCCAGTCTTTCCTTTTTTTCTTTGGCTGTTTCCTTTTTCGGTGCGTCAGCAGTTTCTTTTTCTTTAACGCTTTCCTTTTTAGGTTTGTCCGCGGTTTCTTTTGCCTTAGAAGAACCTTTAAAAGGCATACTTGTCGGTACGTCAATAACTTTTCCGATGGTTAACGCGGCTTTTTTGGCCCCGTTGTATTTCATTATCGCCTCAGGCTTAATATGATAGCGTTTTCCGATAGAATAGTAGGTATCGCCTGCCTCTATTTTATACTGAACGACTTTTTTTCCGTCATCGTTTCTCACGCCAACCGAATCGATTACCGGTTTTGCAAAAGCTGTGGCTGAAAGAATTATAAATAGGATTGATGTTAACAGAATTTTAAACTTCATAGTAAATTTTAATCAATATTTTAAAGGGACAGAATTTTAAGCGCCGACCTGTTTTTGATATAAATAAGATAGCCTTTAAAAAGTATAAACGCCTCCGGTTGCATTTTTTGTATGCCGGTAGTGATTATATCTTCGTAAACCAAGCCTGCCTCATCAAAAATATTAAGCAATTGGATTAACTCGCCACCTTTTAACGCGTGCAAAGATACAATTCTGAAATTATTGTGCTCAAGATAATGCACGCTATTTCCAAAAGGATGTTTGTAACTCAATTGCTGCCGCAGATCATCCGTATCCACCAAATCCGGGTGTATAATGCTATTTTTTAGTTCCCTATTAACAGACGGCTGATAAACCCGCGTTGTTGCACCGGTTTTAATGTCCAACAAAAATAATTTGCGCGGATGTAGACGGGCGTCGTAAACAACCGGGCGGTTTTCTGATAAATAGTCGAAAGACAACGCGTAATCTGTCCATATTACGCTCCCGGTTTGCGCATCTATGGCCATCAACCCCTTATGTGCCGGGCCGCTTTCCGTTTGGTAAAAATGCAATAATAATACACTATTATAGGCCGCTTCAATCCCGGTGAGCCAGCGCTCGGGGATGGTCAGGTCTTTAAATAAAATACTGCCGGTGGATAAGTTGATGGCGCTGAATTGAACCTTTTTGTCGGTGTGGTCACGCGTCTCCAGGAAAAGTATGTCCGTGAGTTCATCGATTTCCATCCGCCAGATGTCGCCGGTAAATTGCTCGTCGGTTAGAAGTTTCAGAGGCATAGTTTACAAAGGTGGGAATTCTTAGCGAACGGTGAAGCTAATCGATGCCGTTTCAGTTTATTTAGGCGTGAATTGAACTTCGTCGCTCCAAACGATGTTGTAAAGTCGCAGTTCTTCATCGTAGTATGTAAAAAGGCCTTTTTCGGCACAGATGTTCACATTCAATCCAATCTTAAAAAGCTGTGGCTTGTTTAAGCCATTTTTGTCACAAATAACGGGGACAATATCAGTGTGGGTTGAGTGGGGCAAAACAGTTAGTAATGTGGGTATATTACTGTCACAGTTGCCAAATTGAATATAAAAGTATTTATTGTCGACATGATAAAATTCCAGCCAG
>Ga0302185_10002931_pt1 | contig 10826 bp, 11 predicted proteins | sample II_Bog_E1_1_FD_200231 | JGI IMG/M metagenome (GOLD analysis project Ga0302185, IMG submission 200231) | Peat permafrost microbial communities from Stordalen Mire near Abisko, Sweden - II_Bog_E1_2 | ecosystem: Environmental > Terrestrial > Soil > Wetlands > Peat | place: Sweden: Abisko... | reverse complement strand
TAGGTTTTTATTACCGTGTAAATGATGCCGCTATTGCTTTGGTTGGCTATGAGTGGGGTAATTATGATTTGGCCATTAGCTATGACTTTAATACTTCTGCTCTTACAACTGCCTCTCATGGAGAAGGTGGTTTTGAATTATCCTTCCGCTTTATAAACCTGGATGCAATTCTTAAAACAACAGGATCATCTGCAAGCAGGGCAGTTTTTTGATAGAAACAATACTTAGAATATATAGTAAAAAGGAGCTTTCGGGCTCCTTTTTATTTATAATGAATTCGTTTGTTATAGTGCTTTTTTGTTAGCCAGTTCAGTAAGCAATTCAATCATCTCAGTTTGCATGTCAATTATATGGCTTTTTATATCATAATCCCCTTCAGAATCTTTAGTTAAATGCGGTTTTTTCAACCCTTCTTTAAGCGCTTTTATTTCGTTTTCAATTTGTTTTATTTTCGATGATAATTCCCCGGATGTTGTCATATAGTATTAATCTATTAGTTAGTTTTTTTATTATGCTACCCTGCTATATATTTCACCAATTAGTGCAAGGGTATCCAATATTTCGCTGTATTTATCGGTTGTAACAAGTTTCATGCGGTAGTCTTTAAAGTTTGCCATGCCTTTAAAGTAATTGGTATAATGCCTGCGCATTTCAAGAATTCCCAATACGTCGCCCTTCCATTCAATTGATTTTTGAAGATGGGTTTTACATACTTCAATTCTTTCCTCGAGGGTAGGAGGGGAGCATAGTTCCCCCGTTTTTAAATAATGTTTTATTTCCCTGAATATCCAGGGGTATCCAATAGCGGCACGGCCCAGCATCACTCCATCTACATTGTAGCGTTCCTTCATCTGCAAGGCTATTTCGGGAGATGTTACATCTCCGTTTCCAAATATGGGTATACGAATACGCGGATTATTTTTTATTTCCCCTATAAGCGTCCAGTCTGCCGGACCTTTGTATAATTGTTTGCGGGTGCGCCCGTGTATGGTTAGGGCTGTAATACCTATATCTTGCAAGCGTTCGGCTACTTCGGTCACGTTTTTAGTAGTATCATCCCAACCCAAACGGGTTTTAACAGTTACAGGCAGTTTAACGGCTTTTACAATTTCCGAGGTCATAAGCACCATTTTAGGAATATCCTGCAAAAGGGCGGCTCCTGCGCCCCTGCAAGCTACTTTTTTAACAGGGCAGCCATAATTTATGTCAATTAAATTCGGGTGTACCTCTTCTGCAATAATAGCTGCTTCGCGCATAGACTCAATATCGCTGCCGAAAAGCTGTACGCCTACCGGTCTTTCATTTTCAAATATATCGAGTTTTTTGCGGCTTTTAACGGCATCCCTGATCAAGCCTTCCGATGAAATGAATTCCGTGTAAAGCATATCGGCGCCCTGCTGCTTGCATACATGCCTGAACGGAGGATCGCTTACATCCTCCATAGGAGCCAGTAACAAAGGGAAGTCGGGTAATTCAAGGGAGCCTATCTTAACCATCTGTAATAAATACCTATTTTTGCTTTATAGAAAACACAAAGATACACCAAACTAAATAATTACTGTGGAAAACGAAACTCCGGCTCCTTTTGAAAGGAGTAGTTCAGGTGCTCAATTGTTGATATTTTTAGGATTGACGGGAATGTCTATTTTCCTCCTGTTCGTTGTAATGATGCTTTTACAAATGACGGGCAAGGTAAACCTACTGCTGCTTCAATCTCCAAATGCTTTCAGTAATCCTGAGGTTATTCAAGTTTTAAAATTTCTGCAGATAATCTCCTCTGTCATTATTTTTATTTTGCCTGTGGCGGTTCTTGCCTTTTTGGTTTCCCGCAGGCGTATGGAGTATTTGCAGATTAACCGCATAGGTAAAATATCCATATTGCTTTTAGGAGGAATTGTAATGTTTGTAGCTGCCCCGTTAATAAATTACTTGCAAGAGATAAACAGCTACCTGCAATTGCCCCAATGGATGCATGGAATAGAGGAATGGATGAAAGCCAGCGAAGCGCAGGACGATGCCCTTACAGTGGCTTTTTTAAACCACCAGACTTTTTACGATTTAATACTTAACCTTATTATGATTGCCTTGGTGGCAGCGGTTGCTGAGGAGCTTTTTTTCAGGGGTGTGTTGCAAAAGATATTAATAAAGATGACTAAAAATGTGCATGTGGGAATATGGTTAACGGGTGCCATTTTTAGTGCCATACATTTGCAGTTTTATGGCTTTTTACCCCGCATGTTAATGGGTGTTTATTTGGGCTACCTGTTGGTTTGGTCGGGTTCTTTATGGGTAACTATTTTTGCACATTTTATAAATAATGGAACGGCCGTTATTTTCTCATACCTGGAAGAGCGCAAAACCATAACCGATTCGGTTGAGAAAGTAGGCACACAAGCCGGAGATTATTGGTATATCATTACCAGCACCCTACTGGTTACTTTATTACTGATAGCTATATATAAGCTGTCGGGTAGGAAGAATGAGGTGGTAAGTGAGGAATTTGTGCCTTAACCCATCATCATAAACAAGTACCTTCTCTTTATTTCTGAATAATCAGTTTTCCCGTTCCAATCGAATTTCCATTTTCATCCAAAACCCTGTACAGATAAATTCCTTCCGGTTGATTGCTTAAATCAATTGTAAACTGTGGGTTTTGACTGGTAAACGGATGGGCATAGATCCGTTCCCCAAGCACGCTATAAATCTCGACGGAGGACTTACCACTTAGTCCTGATGACTGTAAGGTAAATACACCATTATTAGGATTCGGGAAAATCTGAATTTGGTTTGCGTATTGTAATTGGTTAATTCCTGTTGTAATGCAATTGCTATCGACTCTAATTTTAAAAGTATCCGTTACCGAACAACCAAGCGCGTTGTAAGCAGTCAAATATATGGTTGAGTCGGCATTAATATCTCCGGTATAATAGCTGGTACCGGAAGTTTTTCCGTCACTCCATTTATACTTGGTTGCACCGCTTACGTTAACAGTATCTTTATGCCCCCTGCATACATAAGATGTTCCGCTAAGGACTGGGGTAGGCAGAGGAACTTCTGTAACTTTTACAGTGTTTGTATAAGTGGTCACACCCTGAGTAGTTGTAACTGTATAAATGGTGGAGGATACCGGGTGAACGTAAATACTATCCTTGGTGGCTCCACCGGGGCTCCACCTAAAGGTGGCTCCCCTTATTCCGCTTACGAAAACCAAAGCAGAATCTCCCGGGCATATACTGTCACGGATTGCAGTGGTTGTTACAACGGCTGTATCAAAACTAAAAATAACTCCCTGATGGGTAGTGCCTCCACCGGCAGTAGCACCATATAAAGTGCTTCCTAAAAGCGTTAGTGAGCCTTCGGGGTTTGCACCTTGGGGGCCGGTAAAGTCGTATAAGTCGCTATAGCGGGTTCCGTTAGTATCGATGGAAAAAATGCAACCGCTGTCATGTGCAGCGCCATAATAGGTACTACCATACAACATATTTCCGTTGAGTACTAATGCGCCACCTGCATATTCAGGCTGGGAGCCATTTGTACCGCTAAAATCAAAAAGGTCTTTAAAGTTGCCACCGGTAGTATCTATGGAAAATAGTATACCCTCGCTATGGGCGCCTCCATCGGAGGTAGCTCCATATAATACGCCTGCCGTATAAATCACAGGGCCTGACGGATATAGTCCGTTTGTAATATCAAAATTTAAAAGGTTAGTAAAGCCACTTCCATTGGTATCAATGGAAAAAACAATACCATAGGTATATAATCCTCCTTCCAATGTGGTGCCATACAATTTACCTTTTGCAAAAGTTAGGCCCAGTGGGTATGAGCCATTGGTAGTATTGAAATCAAAAATATCCCGGTAGCCGCTGCCGGTGGTATCAATATAAAAAATACAGCCTACATGATTGGCTCCTCCATCCGCTACTCCATATAAATAACCTGATTTGTAGATTAATGAGTTATACGGATTTTTACCATTAGGGCCGGTAAAATTTAAAAGATTTCTGTAATTGCTGCCATTGGTATCAATAGCGAAAATACAACCACTGTCGTGAAGCCCGCCTGTGTTAGCAGATCCATATAATACACCACGGACTAAGGTTAAGGGGCTGTTGGGATGTGAGCCATTGGGACCGCTAAAATCATATAGGTCTTTATAATGTGTGCCATCACTGTGAATGGAGAAAACACAACCACTGTCATTGGCGCCCCCAAGGTATGCTGTACCATATAGTACGCCACGTGCATCACCTATTAATGTACCAAATGGTTCTGCACCTTTTGTACCGTTAAAATTGTAGATATCGGTAAATTGGGCTTTGCCGGATCCTACTCCTAAACAGAATAGTGCGAATAGAATGAATAGATTTTTTTTCATGATTGTATATTAATCTTCCACAAAAATAGCAAAAAATCAGAAGGATGATTTTTCTAACGTAAATCCCACCCATTTATTTGAGCGGAAAAAATGTCATGCAAATGCGTAGCATTTGCTGTATATGTCACTCAGGGCGTTTTTGAGTGACAGAGCTGATGGCCCTTATTTTACTGGTTAGACAGCCCTCTTTTGCGTTTTAAAATGCTCGATATTTTGTGACATTCAGCTCGCTAAAAGGCAAAAAAAATGGGGCGTTTAACCCCATTTTTCAATATTCAAAACTGTATGTTACTTCAGCTTAATTTCTTCCCCTCTTTTGTTAAGCATTTTATACTCCAGGAATTGTAAAGAAGTCAACTCTTGTATTTTAAGTCCGTTTTTATACTTGCGTATCCATTTGCTTTTAATGGAAGAAAACAGGCCCTTATTAATATATGCATAAATAAAGGGATGCACCAAAAGGGTGATGCCTTTTTCATTTTGTCCGGTTACAATAAAGCGCAAGGTGTTTTCAATCTTATCTACAATCAGGAAAGATGGTTCTACTTCTCCTGTTCCGCCGCAGGTAGGGCATTTTTCAAGGATATCTATAACGGTCTGAGGGCGTACGCGCTCTCTTGTAATTTGAATTAAACCGAATTTACTGGGAGGTAATATGTGGTGCTTTGCTTTGTCATTCTTCATCAACTCTTTAAGCTGCTTAAAGAGTTTGCTTCGGTTTTCGGCATTATACATGTCTATAAAATCGACTACAATAATTCCGCCAATGTCCCGAAGCCGCAACTGGCGGGCAATTTCCGCAGCGGCTTCCAGGTTTACATCCAGCGCATTGGTCTCCTGGTCGTTTTTCGATTTGATACGGGTTCCGCTGTTTACGTCAATAACATGTAGTGCTTCGGTATGCTCAATAATCAGGTAAGCTCCGCTGGGAAGCCCTACAGTCCTGCCAAAGGTTGATTTTATTTGCCTGTCAACACCATAATGGTCAAATATAGGTGCTGCCCCTTTATAGAATTTAACGATGTTTTCTTTTTCCGGAGCAATGGTATGGACATATTCTTTTACTTCATCATACAATGTTTCATCATCTACAGCGATGTTGCTGAATGAGGCATTTACCAAATCGCGTATGGCAACAGAGGTACGTCCCATTTCTCCTAATACTTTTTTAGGCGCTTTGGCATCCCTCAGGTTATTGAAGCATTCATCCCATTTTTTCACCAGGGAATCAAGGTCTGCACTTATTTCTTCCACGCTCTTTTCTTCGGCAACGGTACGGACAATAATTCCGAATCCTTTGGGTTTTATTTTTTCCAGCAGCTTCCTAAGCCTGTCGCGCTCTTCCGGTGTTCTTATTTTTTGCGATACCGCTATTTTTTCGGCAAATGGTATTAATACAAGAAACCTTCCGGGTAGTGTAATCTGCGAAGTAATACGCGGACCTTTGGTAGATATAGGCTCTTTAGCTATCTGCACCAGCACATTATGTCCCTGCTGTATCTGATCCTGTATTTTCCCATTTTTGGGGATGTCCTGAAGCATTTTGAAATACATCAGCGAAGAGACCTTTGCTTTGCCGCTGATAGCGCCCTGCGTGTAATAGGTTAAAGAGGAAAACTGTGGCCCTAAGTCGTAATAATGAAGGAAGGCATCTTTTTCATAGCCTACGTTGATAAAAGCGGCATTTAAGCTGCCTGCTATCTTACTTACCTTACCAAGATAAATATCTCCGACTGAAAATTGCGAATCGTTTCTTTCCCGAATAAGTTCCACCAGCTTCTTGTCGTTTATAAGAGCGGTGACTACTTCTGTGGGAGTAGAATTGATTATAAGCTCGTTGCTCATAAATTAAGTTTGTTAAAATTGTAATTTTTTTAAGGCTAATAAATGGTTGCTCATTCTCTTTGGGAAGAGGAATGGCTATTAATGGACTCATAAAGTCCCTAACATTTCCGGGAATCATCATTAGCCTGTTGATGAAGCCCAATATGGTTGCGGTTATTTTAAAAAATAACCCAGTAAGATATTTCTTATCTTGTTGCATTAAATAAGTTGAAAAGGAATAAAAGCTATGAGTTATAAGTTATGAGTTATGACTTTTTAGGAATATACTCGTAAATAACTTATAACTCATAACTTATAAATGCTTAGCGCAAGCGCTTCTTATGCCTGTTTTTACGTAAACGTTTCTTTCTTTTGTGGGTAGCCATTTTATGGCGTTTTCTTTTTTTTCCGCAAGGCATAGTGCTATAAATTTTATAAGTTTATACTTGATTATTATTTAGTTGTATCGTTTTCCAGTTTATTCTTTATGTAATTATCTATCTCCCTTTTCATGGAAGAATCGGGCGCGAAGATACGGTATTTTTTAAGATTAGCTATAGCCCCCTGTTTATTTCCTGATCCTTCGTAGGCTTGGGCAAGGTATAAATAGGCCTCTTTATAGGATGGATCTATAGTTAAAACTCTGTTAAACCGATAGATAGCCTTTGCAAACTGGTTTGACCGTATAGAGAATTTACCCAATGCTATTTGAGCATTTCTGTTATTAGAATCTTTTTTAAGCACATTTTCAATGGTCTTAATCCCTTGCATGGGGTTAGACCCGTCAACAAGGCATTCTCCCAAACCTACCTGGGCGTCGGCATTCGTGGAATCAATTTTTATAGAATTTTGAAAGCATTGTTCGGCCTGCTTTACTAAAACGCCTTTTGTATCTTCTTTACTTAAAGCCGAGTAATCATAAAACTGTTGGCCTGCGTGTATCCATAAACCGGGTGATTTTTGAATAGCGGCTAGTTTTTCGGTATAATAAGCTGAAATTATTGGCTGCCCTATACTATCAAGAACCTTAATCAGTTTAGCCAGTAAATGAGGATGAATGCTGTCGGGTGTGTTTTCTAATGCACTTTTTAGCCGGTCTATCATTTTCTTTTCAGGAGCAGGCAGAGAATCTTCCGATTCGGTGATAACCTGGTCAAAATCTACCACATTAGCTGCGTGTCCCGATTCCTGCATGGGAGTACTAGCAAGAGGCGCTTTACGGTTAATAAAGAAGAGCATTGAGAAAAACAAAATACCCCCGGCAATAGTAAACCATTGCCGGGAGCTGAACTTAGACATGTAGTAGATTTACTTTACAGCTTTTTTAACTTTTTCAGAAAACTTCTTGGAAGGTCTGAAAGCTGGAACGTAGTGAGCCGGTAAATTGATTGCAGTGTTTTTAGATATGTTCCTTGCAACCTTTGCCGCTCTTTTTTTAACGATAAAGTTTCCAAAGCCACGGAATGAAACCGTTTCTTTGCGGAGGATGTGTTCTTTTACTGAAGTCATAAAGGCTTCAATGGTCGCTTCAACCATAGCCCTTTCGATACCTGATTTTTCCGATATCTCCTTTACAATTTCTGCTTTTGTCATGACATTTTGAATTAAGAGGTTGCCGCAAAATTAGCAAAAAATGTGGCTTGAAAGTAAATTATTTAATCTTTATTTTTTTGTATATTCAAGAAAAGCAAAAGGATAAAGATTCTTTTCATCCGTTTTTTGCTCTGCGTTTCTTGTTTGCTTCCATGCCGTTTCGTCTATGGCAGGAAAATACGAATCACCCTCAAAATCATGATGTATGCGGGTAAGATATATTTTATTTGCAATACCTATAGACTGCCGGTATATTTCCGCTCCTCCTATAATAAACACCTCTTTTTCTCCTTTTACCAACTTTAAGGCTTCATCAAGCGAGTGAACAACCTCACAACCTTCAATGGCCAGGTTTTTATCTCTGCTTATAATAATGTTTCTGCGTTCTTTTAATGGCCTTCCGAATGATTCGTATGTCTTTCTGCCCATTATTACAGGATGTCCCATAGTCAGGTTCATGAAAAATTTCATGTCGGCAGGCATTTTCCAGGGAAGTTTGTTATTACTGCCGATTACATTATTATTTCCGGCAGCGGCTACCAGCGATAGTATCATATTATATAGCTATGGGGGCTTTAATGGAAGGGTGGGGATCATAGCCCTCCAATTTGAAATCAGAGTACTCAAATCCGAACAGATCCTTAATAGCGGGGTTAATTGTCATGGTAGGCAACTTACGGGTCTCTCTCGTTAACTGCAATTTGGCCTGTTCAATATGGTTTAAATATAGATGGGCATCACCGAAGGTGTGAATAAATTCCCCGGGTTTTAAATCGCATACCTGCGCAATCATCAGGGTTAACAGTGCATAAGAAGCAATATTAAATGGTACGCCAAGAAACACATCTGCGCTGCGCTGATAGAGTTGGCAGGATAGTTTTCCATCACTTACATAAAATTGGAAAAGCACATGACAGGGGGGGAGCTTCATTTTATCTACTTCGCCCACGTTCCAGGCATTTACTATAAGCCGCCTCGAATCGGGGTTCTTTTTTATCTGGTTAATCAAATTTGCCATCTGGTCAATATGCCTTCCGTCTGCGGTAGGCCAGCTTCTCCATTGGTAGCCGTAAACGGGACCCAAATTACCTTCCGCATCAGCCCATTCGTCCCATATAGTTACCCCATTATCTTTAAGATATTTGATATTGGTATCTCCCTTTAAAAACCATAACAGTTCATATATGATCGATCGGAGATGAAGTTTTTTGGTGGTTAGCGCCGGAAAGCCTTCAGCAAGGTCAAAACGCATCTGGTAACCGAAAATGCTGAGTGTTCCGGTTCCGGTGCGGTCATGCTTTTTAGCTCCTTTTTCAAGGATATGTTCAAGTAAATGTAGATATTGCTGCACGTTGGTAAGGACTTATTTATATAAGATTCAAAACTACATATAAGTTGCCAAAAGTTGTACTATAAATTATCAGAAGTTATTAATAGAAAGTTTTTTTCTTCTGTCATTCAACTCCCCGCTAAGTTTGACTGCTCCGTAACAATTCAGGTGCAATGCCATCTGAATGCATGGGTTGTAAGAAAGAAGAGGGCTGCATCTATAGGAAAAAAGAATGGGAATGGGGTTAAAGAGCAATTTTCCTTTATAATGATTAGCAATTGATAGAATATCAGAACTATAAATATTTCCCTTACTCTGATACGATTTTGCTATTTGCAGCCCTAATATCCAAAGGCTTTTAAATGGGACTTAGTAAAGCCCTCTGTTATCAGGTTTGCAAATGCACCGTCCCCTCACAAAATCCATATTCTTCTTCCCTGTGATTTGAGAAAACGAGAATGCTTTTATGGTTGGCGTATTCGTGAATCATTTGCTTATACCAATTTACCGATTTGGCATCTAATGCCGTAACAGGTTCATCCAGAAGTAGGAGAGGAGCATCGGTAAGAATAGCAAGCCCCAGTTTTACCCTTTGCTTCATACCCGACGAAAAATTCCGATAATGCTTTTCGCGGGTGTGTTCCAAGTCTATAATTTTTATGGCATCTTTCACCGAAATGCTTTTTACCAATTGTTTAAATTGGGTGTGAAAAGTAATTACTTCCTCTAAAGTATACTCCTCGGGAATATCGAGCCATGGCGCGGCTATAGATACATATTGAAATACCTCTTCAGGTTTAATTTTTTTGTTGTTGATGGAATATTCTATAGCCCCTTCCGAAAGGGTAGCGCCTCCTGAAACAATCTTTAACAAGGTAGATTTGCCGGAGCCATTCGGACCCAGTATTACCTGTTTTATCCCTTCGCTGAACTGATGGGAGAAATTACGGAATATCCAATGGCTTCCATATTTTTTACCTGCATTTGTTAATTGGATATTCATAATATTAGCAGCAACTCCAATAAACCAAAACCTTATGTTGTTTTTTTGAATAAGCAATGTACTGGTCATCTTCATACCCAATAAAATAGTGAAAGCCGATAATTGTTTTGTCAGCTTCTATTTCTTGCATAAATACTGTATCTGTATTATCATTTCCATCTCCCCCCATACTTGCAGCCGTATCAACAAATTCCATGTTTTCAAAAAAGGTTCGTACCCTTTCTTTAATGGTGTCGTCAATTTTGGCAATACTTGGAGGCACGGTATCATCGTTATTAAATAGATCGGAACCAAGAAACGTATCGGCATAAATTCTCACACCTTTGTGGGATATAATAGAAAAAATGGCTGTTGCAGTATATAAAGAATCACCAGTTAAAACCAACTTAAATGTGTCTTTATTTGAATGGTCAGAGAATATATGGGTTTTTATATTCGAAAGTAATACATGCTGTTTGATGACTTGTGGTTTCTTTGTTTCTTGTGAAAATTTAGAAACGGTATCTTTAGTGTTTGTAGTCTTGCCAGAATCATTGCTTGCATGGCAAGAATAAAGAATAGTACCGATAATTATCGGAAGTATTACAGCTTTTGTAGAACTGAAAAGTCTCATTTTCCAAACTTTTACTTTCCAACAGCGCCGGCTTCTTTCAGGCTGCTTAAAGGACCTTTCATAATTCCGTCAGGCGATTTATTAATGA
>Ga0302185_10002930_pt1 | contig 10829 bp, 6 predicted proteins | sample II_Bog_E1_1_FD_200231 | JGI IMG/M metagenome (GOLD analysis project Ga0302185, IMG submission 200231) | Peat permafrost microbial communities from Stordalen Mire near Abisko, Sweden - II_Bog_E1_2 | ecosystem: Environmental > Terrestrial > Soil > Wetlands > Peat | place: Sweden: Abisko, Stordalen... | reverse complement strand
GTAATAATAACATCAAAATCAAGAAGAGTCAAGCTGTGAGTATTTCCTATTTCTCAGTAGTTGAGCCACTGCCGATACCACATCAATCAAAAAAGGAATTAGACAAAATACCCCCCAAATGTAAGATATTGTAGTGTATTGCATTCTCATTAAGATGAAGCAGCTGTAACAAAATAAACCGACAATCTGCAAATTTAACTCTATCTTAATAATATACTACGATAAGGAATTAAGCTGCGACTGAAAGGCACGCCAATCATTGATGCTAGCATCTGCAATCCAATCATAGCTAAAGAGGTGGCTGCAAATCCATTAATGTACTGTACCATTGTATTGTAATTGACTGCAGAAGATGATGATGATGCAGCAATGTTTTCATACTAGATAGAATTAGTGATACTTTTGTGAAGAAGATGCAGGATATGATTATCAGTTCTACTAAGAGAACACAAAATTTAGCATTAAGTACGCTTCGCATTTGATTTGTTTAAATTGAGATATTAATCAATCAGATGAATTAAAATTTAAAACTTAAAAGTGATGCTCGAGAAAGATTCAATTTAGACTTCTATTTGATAAGATAATTATCATTTCATTCTACTTTATAAATTAAGCAGATAATTTAGTTTTACAATCATACCTAAATTTGATTTTATGATCAAGTATTGAAATATTTGAAATAAAAAATTCAGCTGAGACTTGAACTAGGTTTAGAATCAAAAAAATGTTTATTGGCTTCCGTCATGATATATGATACTTCCTTTTTTGAACTGTCCTTATTCAAACAGTCCCATATATCCACTTTACCTTCGTTCTTACTTACACTATCGATTAGTAGAGATATTCAGCTACAGTCTCATCCCCTAAGTTAGAGATCCTGCTTTAAATTTTCCAATATCAGTGTATCTATTTTTTTTAATAATTTGCCCTTCAATCAGCTCTCCCTTGGCAAAAACTCCAATTTCCAAAGTATCCTTGACCTCACGAACTCCTCTCCCTTCAAATATTCCATTGATAAAGGTGCCCCGAAGCATACAAAGATTCGAGTCAAGTGCCTCTCCAATAGAAGTTTTTCCATCATACTCCGCTACTCCCTCAAAATTTTTATAAATGAAAAAGTCATGTTTACTGGGATAATAAATTACTTTTCGCAGTTTTAGCCATTCTTCATTTTTAAATATATCCACGGCCTTGAGTCGCTTGACTTCATCAGTTTGGAGGAGAAGCTTAATAGCAGAAGCTATCATTCTATCATTCGTTATTTTAATGCCTTAGATTCTTTTGTCAAGAATCTTACGATTTAACACTCCGTTTTCATATAATTCGCCTCCAGGCATCAAACAAGCTATCTATAAGAGAACCATTCCTAGTGTGAACATAGCTGCACTACGAGCAGTCTCTATATTTTTTACTCCTTTATGAAACTGATCCTCGGGATTTATATACTGTCCTACTCTATTTTTTGGATATTGTCTTCCAAAGTTAGTTAAGAAAAAATTGTATCCATGAAGCCCTTCTATTTTGCAAAAAATGTTTATTGGTGTGAGCTAGAGATACTCTAAACCATTCTTTGCTCCCATCATCATTAGATCTGCCATCTGCCAGAAAAATGCAGTGATTTATTATGTTTAAAATTTTTAATTATGCGCCTTCTTCGCGGCAATAAGTTTCTCAAGGGAGAGATCTCCTATTTAGGTCGTGTCATAAAAAACGGCGAGCTAATATAAGCTTTTTGAAGACTTTCTTGTGGCTAAAAGGCATGGCCTCACAATATTCGGTACAAAGCCACTGTGAGTAGAATGGGCCAAGGCGTTCATTTTACAGCTAACAAAATCTGCGTCGACTGAGTCAAACATTTGCATAACATATGTTTTGTGCAAACTGTCGGAATAGCTATGAAGAACGCATTTGGTGTTACTGAGAATATCTCTGCCAGTGCCAATGATTCCTTAATGTTACATGAGTCGGTGGACAACTGAAAGATTGACAATGAACTGTGTAGGATCGCTCATAATATTTATAATGATTGATATTTAAAATCCAATGATATTCGTTATTTATATCGAAATGTTCTTTAGTTGCTATTTATTTGTAAATTTGTGCAATTAAATAAAAATCCATCTAAAGGACTAAAGATAATAATTCAGTAATTTTTTGATATAAATAATAATATAAATTCTTTGAACTATTGAAAGAAGTTCATGGTAACAGTTATATCTTCATTCATTATTTTAATTATGTTATTATTTATCATAATCTACAACATTAATTATTTATTATGTCAAAAACGATCTTATGCTGCTCGGACTGCACTGACAGTTGTCTGAAACCTCACAATAGCAAACACACTCATACCTCATACGATTTTTCTAAATTTAAAATGCAATTTACTAACTTTACACACATGGACGATTAACAATGGATTGAAATTACGACTATTTAAGACAAGTTAGATGAAATAATTGCAAATATTACAAAAATTAAAAGGTATTTCTTTCTTTATATAGCGACACTATGGAAAAAATCCGGTAGCGAAGACTCATGTATGCACTTGATATTGATGAAAAAAACAGGCAAGAACCATTACTTAAAGTTTTTAAAGCAGCCGATTACGAAGATTATTCCAAAATAACTTGTAAAGAAGCAGCAAAGCTTCAAGAAAAGATATGCAAGGAACGTAAGGTGAATCCCAGATAAATTAAAATCATCACTTAAAAAATACAAGAATAAGCATAAAACGAAATAGTGGCCATTATAGAAAAATTAATTCCTTCCAAAATAAAAACAGTAGATCCACAATACTAAAGAAGAGATGATAGGAACTAAAAAAAAGATGATAGAAGAGATGATCGAAGAGATTATAGAAGAGATGAGAGAAGAGATGAGAGAAAAGATGATAGAAACGAAAGGGTCGTCGATAGAAGGCCAATGAGAAGGCCAGAGCCTTCAGGAAAGCCCAGTTAATAGCCAGTCGCCTCTTCTAAAACAACAAGAATATAATTAAAAATGAGAGAAAATGAATATCCAACAATCAAAGTTGATTAAATTGAAAATATAAATACTCACTTCAACGTCATTTTAAAGGTAACGGAGACACGCAAAGTATTCCAGCTTGGTGGAAAGAAAAAAATATAATTCATTGCGGGAGATGAGACTGGTACTGCAACCGTTGTGGCCAATGCGCTTACTTTTATACGACCTGGAGCTGTTATATCCATTTCTAATGCCAAGGTATATCTTTTCCATGGAACTATTAAGCAAATACAAATGAGCGATCAGGGATCCTTCGTCTCAGAAGAAAATGTTGATATTGAAGTCAGCTAAAAGTATTGTCTCTCAAATGAGGAAAATAGAAACCCCCGTCACAATAATAATGCGAGAGATAGAAGAGAAAATAGAGATAATAGAGATAATAGAGATAATAGAGATTACAGACAAAATAGGGAAAGAAACAATTAAGAAAAAAATATTAATGGAGAAAAGAGATTTGATCGTAGAGAAAGGGAAGGCTATGGCAAAAGATAGAATTAGGAATAGGTAAAAAAAGAATAAAGACCATCCAGGGTTGTGCATCGCCGGAGATAAGCCTAATAGTAATCTTAGGATCTAAACAAAACAACCAATCGAATTGAGCAGTAAAAAAAAGAAAGAGCTCGATAAGCACCTAAAATAGATGTAGGACTAAACAATAAAACAGATCAAACCAAAATTGTTAGCCAAAATAATATTAATAAAAAAATGAGTGATCCTGATTAGGACTAATAATAAGATAATTGTGAACCACCCAAATAAAAATAATTGGTCAAACAGCCATCAACAGAGTCAAACTTAACAAAAATTGGAAATATTTCTCCAGGAGATGAGAATCTGAATATTATTGCAGAAGTATACTCACATTTATTTAGATTTATGAAATTTAAGTCAAGGATGATTAAATATCAAAAGATAAAATTTTATGCAGAATAGGAGATTAAACCGCCATCGTGTAGGCAGAGCTACCAAAGCTACCGTACATTAGGGAAGGTGTAGTCGTGAATTTAAAATCAGTTGAAGCCGCAGTAGTAAAACACAAAATACGAATTCAACTTACGAAAGACAGTATTTTAGGCCGTACCACTATGCGTCTGCTTAAAATTAACTTTCAAAAGAACATATCCGATGAAGAGTGGCAATCCTAAAAAGAGTAAGAAGATTAAATAAAATCATAAGAAGAAGAAAACTAATAAGTCCCGCAAAATAAAAGTCAGATTGAAGATTTCTGAACATATTTTATAAAAATTAACAAAATCAATACTATTACATGAGAAGAGGATATTCTCATCCTTTTTATTACTTGTGTAAAGTGAAAATATTTACTATTATGAATTTATAATATTTTTCAATTTTTCAGTCATTAAACCAAGTATAGTTTTTTGCGAATTATCATTATCATTATCATTAAATATCTTATTAAATTACTGTCTCATTCTTATTCTATGAGTCGTAAGTAGTTTTTACTCAATTTTATAAAGTTTTAAGGCATTATTTCTGCAGCAGCCCTAATTCCATAACCCTTCGCCACTAATCCCGGCCTTATTTTAAACAATTTAATCCCTTCTGATTCCACTGCCATCGTTAAGAATCGTATCATATAGTTTTCCTCTACAATTTTGTTGCTCAATATCTCCGATAGGTGGGTCACAAATATAACAAGAGGAGTGTCAAATTAGTCGTTCTGATGAGTCAATAATCGATTCTTGGAAAATTTTTAATTTTTGTTTGTGAGGTAGTTCAACGTGGCGTACATCAGCTATATCAATATAGTTATACTTTTAGAGAACTCTAATAATCAATTTCTGCTCCAAGTTCATCGATTAGTATGAGAGATTTGTTACTTACAATACCTTAATTATAGTCGGCATACTTGGCTGTGTAATAGAACTCAGCGATTGCAATTCAGAATAAAAACCACATTGTTCCTCATTGTAGATGGATTCAGATTTTCCCACAAATAGAATGGAGTCAATCAGTGGAATTTAAGCTAAAGAGGCGGGCACAAATAACCCAAGATGAGCCAAATATATTATTATACCAATTTGCTTCATGTATATTGTTTTGCCTGAACCATTGGGGCCTGTAAGCATCATACAACGATTTGAATAATTCATGTTAACCAAGTTTTGTTCGCTGTTATAGACTAAATTTTAAAATATATACCTTGGGATTTAGGAGCTTGGGATTGGCAGAAAGAAAAGCCATTATTATGGATGATGTTGCCTGTTAGAAGCAAATGCCATCCATTGGCAATAATCAATCCTTCTGAGGATAGCTTCGGTCGACACATATTTTTACTTAGTTGACTGATTCCCCAATAACACTCAATTTGGCAAATTTTCCAGTAGAGCTTCAGGATAGTATTTGCCCTTTCCACAATCAGGGCTTACATATCGAAAAGTATCTTCTTTTAAATGTCCTGAATTTAACCAAAAATATCTCCATATTATTGATCAAGGCTCTGTGTGAGACTGTTAGCGTAGTATTTTCCAGAATTATTCGAAAACTGAAGAATCCAATCATCAGAGTCAAATTCCTCAGGTAATTATGTTTATGCTTCAAGTTTTATGAGATATCCAACCTGTGCCATGAAAACAATTCTAAAATTGTCAATTCCCCATTGCTGGTCCTTTGCAATAAGCGTGAGGATATGCGGCATGTTATCATAAGTCTGCTTCAAGTGATCTAACGCCTAATCAATCCCACTGCGAATGCATAATGGATTAAAGTCTAAAGTATTCTGAAAAATATTAAACATCTCGATGAGTTCGTTCCAATTGGGATCTTCCACATAATCTTCCACTACTTTTGGTGTATCATGAAAAGAGATTAATTTTCTTATTTATAGCATGGCTTCTAGAGTCTTCATCAGTTTCTTCCAATCTGTTTCTTCGGCATTCATTTTTTCAAATTTCTTGACGATTGTTTCCACCACATGAATATGACTGAAATATTTTGAAAATTTAATTGAATCTTTCATATAGTATTTCATCCATTCAATAATTCCATATCTTTATTGAAGAATTGCTGCATTATAGGTGGGGTTGAGAAAAATATGGCGCAGAATTCGTTTGCTGCCCGTGCTCGTGAGATATGCTTAGTAGGCAGATATTACAGAGTATCCTTCTTTGCTGGTACCCTTTCCCTTTATTAGACTTGGATGGATATCTTCCTTTGTTATTTATAAAAATTAAAGCTATCCTTTTCCATAAGAAACTGACTGAAACAAAGTATCATTAAAATATTCGATGTCCTCAAAATAAAGTTTAGGCTTTTCAGAAAAACTTATTTGATTCAACAGGTGGAAAAGAACCATGCCTAGAGCTTTAAATTTAAGTTGATTTTCTGCCATTTTTTTGAAATAGGCTTTGGGATTATGAAGAGAGCTAATATGTGTGGATATTTTAGCAAGGTTGTGCTCAATGATATCGTACTAGAGGGACTTTTCATTCACGGCTAATATCTTTCCTTCTACTTTAAACTCATAAAAAAGTTCATGAGTTGGATTATTCGAAAGAATAAGGTCACTGCTTTTGAGGATCGGCTATATCATTGAAAATGCAGGGGAGCAAATGCTGTAGATAGCACTACATTGAAGTCGCAGGGTCTGAGTAGTATAGAGGGAAAAACCTTGATAAATAAAAAGATACCAATGTTGTGACGGTCGAAATATATAGCACACACTCTTTCTTCTTAGTCCTTCATGATTATACAGCAGACTATTTATAGTCATTTTAATTGTAAAATATTGAAAGTAAATTATTCTTTATAAAGAGAATTATTTGTCCTTCATGATATGGTTTCTAATCTTTCTAATACTAATTTTGTCATTTAAATTATTTTTATTTGAAGTTTATCTGATTTGACTGATTACAATTTATCAAAGCATTTATTTTCTCACAAATTATTATTATTGCTTCAATAAAATCAAGATAAATACTGTTCATTCTTTAATAAATAAATAATACAATAAAGATAGTATGAACGTTTCCAATTTTCCTTTTGAATTTTGATATCATTGCATATATCTTTCTTGAATAGTTATCCTCTTATATCATTTATATTTAAATTTGGAAACAATGGTGTAGAAGTAGCAAAACATAACACAGGAAGAAGACACACTCAGATATAAAATACTGCCTTTGTTCAAAACAAATGTTCCAAATAACATAATTCCGTTGCATGCCATTGAAATGGTATTTGAAGTCGTATCATACCTTCAAGCTTTAAAGTACTGTGTTGACTATTTTACTATTAAATGGATAGGGTCCTTTTCACCTATCTTCTCGTACTTAGATTTCAGTTACTATCTAAACTATGGAAACACCCAATTCTATTAGCCAGTGCTGATTGGCGCATTAGTATTCATGAATCTATACTGGCTAGTACAGCTGTCTATGTTTCTGCTCGGCAAAACTTACTCGAATCCAGTGGCGAATGTCCGCAAGCTAATTTTTATCTTTACCAAGAACATCCTCTTCCTCCCCTTATTCAATATTGTTCTCGAGTATGAATTATATTAATTAGCTTAAATAACTGCTTATACGCTAATCCCTTCAGAAATTGTTACAATATCTACAGCAATCAGTTGCAGGGCATCGCCTTTTTTTCATTAGCCGTTTTCACCCTTTTTATTGCAGCTCAAACTTTCTTTAATTTTTAGTTTTTACCAAGTAAAAAAGATCTTAAACGAATGAAGCATTCTTCTTTCGGTTCGTTAGGACTATTGGCATTCATGATGCTAAACTAAATGGCAGCTTACATTTGTGCAGACAATGTCCAACTAATCATCCTTGATATACTAAGTATATTATTAATGCTGTTAGTCGTCCTCAAAGATGAGCAAATAAACGAAAGAGCTAGACAAATCGAATTAAGCTTTCACGGAGTTAATATATTAGCCCTAATATTGATAAACGTGGTCTTCTTTACAGGTCAATAGCTAAGTATTCTTCTATTTTTTTTCTTAGCAACGTTTATGGTTACTGGACTGATGCAACTGCGTACTTGTTCCCTCAAATTTTAACTATAGAACATCAACAAGTGGCCTACTGCAAATATAATGATACGCTACACTAATACTCTCCGATATTACCTTTTTCGCAAGGATTAATATATCTTCAAAGTTTATATTCATGGTTATATGGAGATGCATAGACAAAAATGCGATTCCATTCACTGCCCCTCTCGCACATCTTTTACTTAAGCAGAAAAACGGCTATTTGATACAGGCGTACTTTCTATCGGAGAAGAACAGTTACTAAGATTTGAAAATATCGTAAAATTAATTTTTTCTTAAGGCTTCAAACTGACTCCCATTAGTGCAGAGCTTCAATTATAATATGCTATTTTTCTCTACCAATTAGGATAGAAATAACTGTCCCTTAAGAACTTGCTACTGTTACAATATAAAGAGTTATCTTTAGACAGGTATTATTGCTATAATCTGCTAAAGGAGAAGATTCATCAGGAAATGATAGAAGAACCCAATAAACGGTTCCTTGATCTGGTTAGTGACCTGCAAGTCAAGCGAGAAGAAGATTAAATTCTTATTAAATTATAGAAGGCTGCGCTAATTAACTTGTAGTTTTGGAGTGTACTCAATTAGGATCATCCAGACTTCCAAAAACTAAATTAAATCGCTGCTTCACGCATCAAAATCCGTAATTAAATAAAAATTAACTATCAGAGTATTTGTCTAATTGCTCACAGTTAGAAGATGACTAGACTGTTTGTGCACTATCTTGAGAGTATTGAAAATGATGAGGCTATGTACAATGAAATTTACAAATGTGTGAAAGAGAGCTATTAACTTTAGGGACGCATTGTACTACAAGACTGGTCCAACACTAGCGACCCTATCTTGCTGACTAGCATCTAGGATAGTAACTATGGTACCATAATTGATATCAACTCTAGCTGCGCTTCGCTTTTTGGATATGAACGCTTTTAAATTCTTAATCGCCCCTTGAAATTGTTGTTCACAGATGATCTGAAAGAAGGAGTGAAGGATTTTTTACTTCCTGAAGACCACTAAGGAATCTACTTCATGACTCATAAGAGTGGATATCTGCTCAAAGTAAAAAAACGATCGCAGAACTATAATTCAATGGAAACAGGATTGGCCTCTATTATAACTCTTACTATACAATTAAATCCAAATTCTTGCTTTTTTGTAGTTGCCAATATAAGTAATAAGATAGTTGGAATTTCTGCATCAACCATTTCACTCTTGGGAATGTAGAGCAAAGCATTTGAGAATGTTGAGACGGCAGATAATTTCTTTAATATGGGAATTGCCCAAATGCAATCCATGACCGAGGAAAGAGATAAAATTTATAATTTAAGGGATTTAATTAATAAAGACTTTTAAAATTAGATAACAAACTACGGAACTAAGACTTTTAAACTGTCATTTGAACAAGCATTAAGATGTATTGGCGTTGAACTAACTGTAATTAAACCTAAGGAGAAGAGGAAAAGATAGAGGGAAACAATGAAAGTTTTGGCTTTTTAATTTCAGGTACAGGCTAGCATGTAATCATTCAAGTATTTTGGCAATTTTAACCATCAAGAAACCTATCTTTCACAATTTAGTCAACTTAATTATGCATAATCTCTGAAACAGGGTAATAATAATGATAGGAACTATGCTTAAGGAATTAGCACTCTCCGCCTGAAAAATAATATCATACAGGTCATTGAAGAAAATGATTAATAACAGGTCGATGGATTTCAGCGACAAGGTAGTCAAGTTGGATAATAAATCTAAAACATCCCTCGCAAAGATGAGTAAGAGATATTTGAGAGTAAGACATCTTTTGAACAGTTCATCAGCAATTACAAATTTGCAGATTCAGCACATTTGATTATGGGATTGGGTTTGGCAGGTTTGTTGGGTCTGTACATATCATATTACTTTTTATTTTGTCAGCATAATAATACAGCGATGAATCTTACATCATAAATCGCATACCAGAACCTGATAATTGGGGGAGTGACTAAAGAGTTGAGTTTAATGTATAGCTTATAGCAAATGACAGTCAATCAATCTTATTATACTCCCAATTTGTTCACTAAAATGTATTTTGACAACATTCAATACTTACAATCAATTAAACTAAACGGGGCCAATCCTTATCAGATACAAATTTCTCTTGGAAATACCACTCAAACTTTCCTTACGGACGAATTTCTTCTTTCCTTTATTAATTACGCACTTTCTATTTCGTCTCAAATAACGGTTAACAGCTCTATAGCTAATCTAGTCTCTGCTTACAAGACTTCTGATCCTTACGCAATTCAATACATCTTAATGAACGGTGCCAGTGCAAAATAAATCATGATTCAGGCAGCATAGAATCGGGAGAAAGATATTTTTGATATAATTGTTACAAACATGCACAGCTAAGTTCTTATGCTAGTTGGTGGTCTGTTATTTGTCACTGTATTCTCTGTGTTTATGTTTATGACTGTTCATCGCATAAACTAGGAAAAAATACAGATCTTTGAAGTCTTCTTGGATATAACTGAGATACAGATCCAACAGTTTTCATCTAAAACATAAAAATTTCTCATGTCCTTACACGTAGAGGATACAAATGGAGAAATCGATGTGGATGAGGAAGTGGAGAATACTAAGAAAATAAACAGCTCCACCTTTGCTAAAAAGAAAAGATTTAAATTAGTGAGTTTTAGTAAGGCTATCTATTGTAAGTTAATGCTCATTCCACTTTTCTCCATTGCTTATTTCATTCACTCCTTTGCCCTGAGTTACCTTAATTTAACCTTCCAAG
>Ga0302185_10002925_pt1 | contig 10845 bp, 9 predicted proteins | sample II_Bog_E1_1_FD_200231 | JGI IMG/M metagenome (GOLD analysis project Ga0302185, IMG submission 200231) | Peat permafrost microbial communities from Stordalen Mire near Abisko, Sweden - II_Bog_E1_2 | ecosystem: Environmental > Terrestrial > Soil > Wetlands > Peat | place: Sweden: Abisko, Stordalen... | reverse complement strand
GGCAACTTCTGCCATACCGGCAGCATCCATGTCGACCGAATAATTATCGGAAGGCTGATGATAGTGATGGTCGCCATAATCTTTTTGTTTGGCTTTGCCCCAGGCTAAGCCATGCAGGGTGCTTTCGGCGCCATTGTTAATGTCCAACGCAGGCACGCCAACTTTTGCAAAATTGAAATGGTCGGAGCGGTAATAGCCCCCGGCGCCGGGGTTTTTATCGCCGGTTACTTTTTTGCCGTCCTTTTTGGCAAAATCTGCCACGTAATCCTCCAGTTCGTTTTGCCCTTTTCCCGTCACGGAGAAATCGTTGGTTTCGCCGTAATCACCCAGGGCATCCATGTTCAAGTCGGCAACTGTGTTATGAAGTGCAAAAATGGGATGCGTTGCATAATATTCCGAACCCAGCAGGCCCTGCTCCTCAGCCGTTACCGCCAAAAATACGATTGATCTTTCCGGCTTATCCTTTAATTCCGCAAACCGCCTGGCTTCACTTAAAATAGCAGCTACGCCGCTGGCATTGTCAACCGCACCATTATAAATACTGTCGCCTTTTGCATCGGGTTTGCCTATGCCCAGGTGGTCCCAGTGGGCAGTGTACAAAATAACTTCATCCGGCCTTCTGCTGCCCTTCAACATGGCTATTACATTATGCGAGGTGGAGTATTTAAGCTTGTTATTGATGGAGATAGTAGCGCCCATGTTTAATGGGATGGCCTTGAAGCCTCTTTTTCGTGCAACAGCCCGGAAATCACCTTTGATCCCGGCTGCTGCAAATATCTTTTTCGCGGCGTCTTCTGTTATCCAGCCCTCCAGTTTGCAGCGCGACAAGTGTTTGTCATTTTGCTGCAGGTATAATTTAGCGCCGGTAAAGCTGTTTGCAACCACGCTCCATGGATAACTCGCCGGCTCTGTTTGGTGAACGATAATTACCCCGGCTGCGCCCTGCCGTGCGGCTTCTTCGTACTTATAAGTCCAGCGGCCGTAATAGGTCATGGTATCGCCTTTGAACAAGGTGCGGTCGCCTGAATTAAAGCCGGGATCGTTAACCAATACGATCACGGTTTTGCCCTTAACATTAAGGCCTGCATAGTCATTCCAGCTATATTCAGGGGCGACTACACCATACCCGGCAAAAACAAGCGGCGAATTATTTAACTGAATGTTCGGTAATTCCTGCCGGGTCGACGCAACAAAATCGGTAATGTAATCCAACGTAATGTTGGTTTTACCGCCCGAAAGGGTTAAGGTCGACGGCATACTGGTAATTTCAACCATGGGCACGTCCTGGAAATAGCTGCCGTTATTTCCGGGTTCAAGGCCTTCTTTTTTAAATTCGGAGGAAATGTAATTTATTGCTTTTGTTTCACCCGCCGTGAAAGGCTTGCGGCCCTGCAGTGAATCGTCCGCCAAAACGGCTATGTGGCTTTTTATTTCATCACCGGTTATCATGTTTCCCTGTTTGTTATTTTTGCACCCTGCCAAAACAATTAATACAGCTAAAATTGGCAGACAGAGGCGTGTGTTATTCTTATATGTCATTTTGCCAAATTAATAAAAATTAGGCATTCCATTAGTGCGCGTATCGTTCGCAAGCGAACACGAAGTGTATCAAAATGATGCAATCAGTGGGCAGCAGGGAAACTACATCATTAATAATCAATCGTTTAATCCAACGGCACACCATTTGAGATTTGATTGTGTAATAAGGAGATTACAATGGCACGCCGTAAACAGATCGAACGCCGCACATTTTTGCAGGATCGTTTTGAAATATTATTAAAACGTCAAAAAAGCGGGAAAGCGACTTTTAATGAGCTGACCGAACTCGACGAGATTGTAAACCGCGACCCGGAACTCCGGGAAATGGTGATCCGGGAAAGCATGCTCATGCGCGATGGTAATGATTTCGACGACCCGTCACCTGGCTTGGAAAATAAGAACATTCTTCAAACATCCCCTCCCTTCCGCCAAAATATTGTAACCAGGATTAAAGCATTTTTAAACAAGCTATTCCTGGCAAAAACCCTTGCTACCAAAAGCCCGTCGCCGGCTTTTCGTCCGGGACAGGTGGTATTCATTTGAGTGGCAGAACCTTCTTATACCCCGCACTTATCTGTCTGTCAATTTAAAGAAATATAGCAGCCAAAATCAGAAATTGATTTGATTTTTAAGAAAACTTAATTTAACAAAAAGCTAAACTTTCGGGGTAAAAATATCGGGGCGATATGTCGACTAATATGCGTACATTTTAAAAAAATCGTCAATCAGCATGCATACCTTTTTTAAAATTTGATAAAAAAACTGGAGGTTCGCGAAGAATTTTTAATTTTTTTATTTTAAAATCTTTTTACAAAATAATTTATGCCTGTTTTCAAACGCCCCCGAAAAGGAAAATTTAACGAAAAAAATTAATTTTATTGACAAAATTTAATTTTTAAATAATTTATTGTCTTCGAACAGGTGTTTTTCTCATATTTCTCCTGCCAACATTAAAATAACATTAAGTTTTTATTTTATTACTTATTGATTAAGAAGTACTTGACAAAATGAAATTTACCATATATCTTTAAGCACCCTTTTAATTAAAATGTTGCGTAGCCGCTTAAAAAAGATAATTCTTGTTGCTCCGGAAATTTTTCCCGAGCAGCTATTACGTGGCTATTCCAACGTTAAGCAGGTGGGTACAATAAGCAGTCTTTTTCCAGCGATCTTCGAGTTCAATCCTGACATAATTATTTTTGATCATGACTTTGTCGGATCGAAAGATATGGAGAAAACGCTTCGCCGTATTCGCGTCAATAAATTCTACGATAAGATACGTCTCCATTGCTTTAAAGCCGACCACAGCGAAAAAACCGACAGCTTACTCAAAGTGCTCGGTGTTGATCATTTCATCTACCGGGAAGATCTTGTTAAGCACCAAAAGCCCCACAATGTGCTGGACTCGGTTAGTTCCATCCTCGATAACACGATAATAGCACTGTCTGCAAGTGTGTCTAACTAAACTGCCTTAATTAATCCATTCAAACTTCGTGTAAGGCACCAATACTTCAGGTATTTTTATGCCGTTTTCGGTCTGGTTATTTTCCAGCAACGTCGCCACAATGCGCGGCAACGCCAATGCACTGCCATTTAACGTGTGTGCCAGTTGTGTTTTACCTTCAGCATTCCGGAAGCGTAATTTTAGGCGGTTGCTTTGGAAAGTTTCGAAATTCGAAACAGAAGAAACTTCCAGCCAGCGCTGTTGGGCAGCGCTCCAGGTCTCCATATCATAGGTAAGCGCCGACGCGAAGCCCATATCGCCGCCGCATAAACGCAAAACCCGGTAGGGCAAACCCAGTTTTTGAAGTAAGCCCTGTACATGCAGGCTCATTTGTTCCAATACCTCGTATGATTTATCAGGATGGGCTATCTGAACGATCTCCACTTTATCAAATTGATGCAAACGGTTCAGTCCGCGTACATGCGCGCCGTATGAACCCGCTTCCCTGCGGAAACAAGGCGTATGTGCGCAATTTTTTACCGGCAGTTCGTCAGCCTTAAGGATGACGTCGCGATAAATGTTTGTTACAGGCACTTCGGCGGTTGGGATGAGGTAAAAATTATCCTGTCCCACAAAATACATTTGTCCTTCCTTGTCCGGCAACTGGCCAGTGCCAAAACCCGAAGCTTCGTTAACCATTAACGGCACGCTAACTTCGCTGAATCCTGCCTTTTCAGCCTCATCAATAAAATAATTTATCAGCGCCCGCTGCAGCTTCGCCCCTTTATTTTTATAGACCGGGAAACCCGCACCAGTTATTTTAACGCCAAGTTCAAAGTCGATAAGGTTATATTTAGCGGCAAGCTCCCAATGGGGCAAAGCGTTTGCGGGCAGGTTGGGCTTCTCGCCATTTTCCAAAACCACCTCATTATCCTCCGGTGTCAAACCCCTGGGCACAGAGCTATGCGGTAGGTTTGGCAGCAGGACCAGCTTTTGCTGCAGCTCTTCTTCAAGCGCTGCCAGGCTATCTCCCAGTTGTTTTACCTGTTCTTTCCAGGTACCGGTCTTGGCTTTGATGTTTTCGGCTTCTTCTTTGTTACCGGTTCGCATTAACTCGCCGATTTTCTTTGCTGCCGCATTTGATTCCGCCGAAACGCTGTCCAGGTTATTTTGGGTTTTACGGCGGCTATCATCCAGCCGGATCACCTCGTCAACCAATTCAGGCTGTTTAAAATTTTTTACAGCCAAACGTTCTAAAACCTGGTCCCTGTTTTCGCGGATATAACTAACTTGCAGCATTATTTTATTTCTTGGCAAAGATATAATTAGTTCATAGTTCATAGTTCATGGTTCATAGCTTTTTGTATGGCTGTTCCATTATAAATGAATATCCGGCTATGAACTATGGACCATGAACTATGAACCAAAAAGGCAAACTTTACTTAGTCCCCACCCCCATCGGCAACCTGGAAGATATCACCTTCAGGGCCATTCGCATTTTAAAAGAGGCCGACCTGGTTCTTGCCGAAGATACCCGGACGTCGGCGCCGTTATTAAAGCATTTCGACATTCATCAAAAGGTTTATGCGCACCATCAGCATAATGAACATCAATCGGCGAATGAAATCGTTAGATTTTTGAAGGAGGGGAAAAAAATTGCGCTGATATCCGATGCCGGAACGCCGGCTATATCTGATCCCGGGTTTTACCTCGTACGCGAAGCTTTAAAAAATGGCATCGATGTGGAGTGCCTGCCCGGGGCCACTGCTTTTGTTCCCGCCTTAGTGAATTCCGGCTTCCCTACAGACCGGTTTTGCTTCGAGGGTTTTTTGCCGGTAAAAAAAGGCCGCCAAACCCGGTATAAAACACTGGCAACCGAAGAGCGTACCATTATACTTTATGAATCGCCGCATCGTTTGTTAAAGACGCTGGATGAAATGGCACAATTTTTTGGTGCTGATCGCCAAATATCCGTTTCGCGCGAGCTGACAAAAATGTTTGAAGAAACGGTGCGGGGCACTGTTACCGAGGTAAAAGCCTATTTTGAAACACACCCCTTAAAAGGTGAGTTTGTGATCTGTGTTAGCGGTAGCCTCGCCCAACCTTCTCGATCCCGATAGCTATCGGGGGAGCAGACTTACGATGAAGACTAACAAGTTATTGGACTATGGAAACTTATTTAAATAGTGCGATCAATCGGTTTGAATATTACAAAACACTGGGCGAAAAGACGTTTGAACAGGTTGGTGACGACGGCTTGTTTTGGCAATATAATGAGGAAAGCAATAGCATCGCCATGATCGTGCAGCACCTGGCAGGCAATATGCTTTCGCGCTGGACCGATTTTCTTAACAGCGATGGCGAAAAAGAATCGCGCAACCGTGATGCCGAATTTGAAACAGTAATTAAAAGCCGTGCAGAATTGCTTGAAAAATGGAACGCAGGATGGGCTTGCATGCTTGGCGCGCTTAAATCCATCTCTTCGGAGGATTGGGGTAAAACCATTTACATCCGCGGTGAGGCGCACAGCATCGTAGATGCCATAAACCGGCAACTTGCCCACGTACCTTATCACGTTGGGCAGATCGTGTTTATCGGAAAGATGGTTGCCGGCGAAAAATGGCGGTCACTTTCCATACCCAAAGGGCAATCCGAATCCTTTAATCAAAAAATGTCTGGCAGTCATCCCAAATAACCTCGCAACCATAAATGAAGAAAAACATCCTCCTTTCCTTATTTTCAGGCCTTGTGCTTTGGATTGCCTGGCCGCCGACACATTACACCACTTTCCTGCTTTTTGTTGGTTTGGCGCCGATGCTGGTCGCCATCGAAAATATTATCAATTCCGATCTAAAGAAAAAGGGAAAGAAAGTATTTGCAACAGCCTTCATTGGTTTTTTTGTATGGAATACGCTGTGCATTTTTTGGGTGTATAATGCCTTGAAAATGATTGGCGAGGTCGTCGCCGTCCCGGTTTCGCTTATCCCCTACTCACTTGGGCCGCTGCTAATGGCCACGGCCTGCTGGCTGTATTATCGCCTGCGGCTAAAAATAAACCGGGGCTGGAGTTTGTTTGGGCTGGTTTGCTTTTGGATTGGATACGAATACCTGCACCAAAGCTGGGACCTGGCTTTTCCCTGGATGACGCTGGGCAATGGGTTTGCAGTTTCGCACCAATGGGTACAATGGTACCAATACACCGGCGTTTATGGCGGTACGGTTTGGATATGGATTTTAAATATCCTTGTATTTCTGATCTATATCAACCTAAGGGAAGGAAAAAACAAGCAATTACGCCCGAGGCTGGTGTCAGCCTTTGTTATACTGCTGATCGCGCCGCTTAGTTTTTCACTTTACACTTACTACAATTACCGGGAACAAACCAATCCCTCGAATATCGTGGTGGTTCAGCCGAATATCGATCCCTACGCAAAAGAAAACTCGATACCGGCCCAAGTGCAATTGGGTGTGCTAATGCACCTTTCGGATTCAATCGGACAAAAGAATACCGAATTTTTTATCTGGCCTGAAACGGCGATACCGGACGAAATGAACGAGGATAATATCCGCACGAACCCCTACTTTTTACAGGCGCAGCATTTTTTAAGTAAATATAAAAATGGGAACCTATTGACGGGCGCCGAAACCTATAAGTTTTACAATACACAGCAAACGCCGACGGCTACTTATGATCCGCAGGGGAAAATTTATTTCGATAGTTTTAATGCGGCATTAAATATCGAAAACTCGGCCGAAGTACAGTTCTATCATAAGTCAAAACTGGTCCCCGGGGCCGAGGCGATGCCATTCGGGTCGGCATTATCGTTTATGAAACCCATATTTGCACATTTAGGCGGGGTAACCGGCGGATATGGCAGGCAAAAAGATCCCGGCGTCTTTTACTCGCAAAGCGGGATTGGCGTAACGCCGGCAGTTTGCTATGAAACGATCTGGGGCGAATGGATTGCGCGATCAGTAAAGCAAGGTTCTCAATTTATAGCCATCATCACCAACGACGGCTGGTGGGAAAACACCCCCGGCAAAGACCAGCACCTGGACTACGCCAAATTGAGGGCCATCGAAACGCGGCGGTGGGTCTGCCGCTCGGCCAATACAGGTATTTCAGCGTTTATTAACCAACGCGGGGATGTGGTTCAACAAACCAAATGGTGGACAAGAACGGCTATCAAGCAAGACATTAATCTCAATTCCGACCTGACTTTTTACGTACTGCATGGTGATTATATTGCCAGAGCCGGAAGCCTGCTGGCGCTTTTGGGGATTTTGTTTATTGTGATAAGGCAGTTCTTTGGAAATAAGCTTAAAACGTCCTAGGTTACCGCTCAGCTAACGTCTCCCTCGCGGCTGATAATAAATACCAGCAGGTCATGGATCGGCTGCTGGATGATCTTGCCCACATGGATACCATTTTCTTCACACACCGCTTTTAGCTCATCTGCAAATACGTAGGCGATGGAACCCACAAAATGGCATTTATATCGATGGCACTGCGGGTATGATAGGATGTTAGTGTCCACAAATTCTTTTAACCCCGACTTAAGCAGTTTTTGCGCATATTCAGTGGCGCTAATTTCAAACAAAAACTTACTGAACGAAGCCAGGTAGGCGTTCGGATTAGGGGTTTGGTACACATTTTTTATCACCGTTTCTTTATCCAGGTGATGTTCTTCATTAAACTTTTTGCTGATATCAGCCGGCATTTTACCGTACAAAAAATCGGTGACCAATGCTTTGCCAAACCAGGTGCCTGAGCCTTCGTCGCCCAAAACATAACCGAGGCCGTGCTGGCCTGCGTGTATGCCTTCACCATCAAAATAGGAAATATTTGAGCCCGTGCCCAATACACAGCAGAAGCCCTTTTCGTGCCCGCACGTGGCATACGCGCTGCCTAAAAGGTCGCTATCCACGCTGATATAGGATTTGGGGAATAACTGGCTGAGCGCATTGGAGACGATCTCGTGCCTGTCGGGACTTGAACAACCAGCGCCGAAAAAATATATTTCGCTGATGTCATTGCCATAGGCGATCATATCAACTGCCTGTTCCTGCAGTATTTTTACGATGTCTTTTTCTCCCAAAAAATATGGATTAAGCCCGGCAGTTCTGAATTGCTTTTCTTCGTCCTTTGAAACCCGAAGCAACCAGTCTGTTTTTGACGACCCGCTATCAGCTACCAGGATCATGGACAAAGTTCTTCGAGGGCTTTTTGGGTTAGTGGTTTATGAATGAATTGGGTGATGTATTTGTTATCGGTTGATTTTCGCATATCAAGCGGATCAAGCGAAGATGATAACATAAATATCTTAATGCCCTCTTTATCCAGGTTTTTTATCCTGTCGTATTCTTCCAAAAACTCAAAGCCACCCATCATCGGCATGCGCACATCGAGGAAAATAACATCGGGTTTGATATTGCCGGCACGCAGTTCGCTTATTGCCTCAGTAGCCGAACGTACAACGATTATCTTTTCAACAAAGTTGCCGCCCTCCAAAATCTTGCGCGTTACAAAGTTGTCAATGTAATTATCGTCTATCAGCAAACAGGTTTTAAAGCAACTGGCCATTGAAGTTCAAAATTAGGTTTTTCAGGCAATTTATGAAATTCTTTTAGTTAATAGTCGATCTGTTCATTTAAGTTAACTAAATAATTTCGTTATCCAAATCAATCCACCTATGCGTTGCCGGCAACACTCATGTTACATTGGTTTACATTTTTTAGAACTAAAAATTTTTTAAATTGCCTGCCAATCCAATCGCAATGCCTTCAATCAAACGCGGTCGATAAATTATTGCATCTAAAACTACGCAATCCATGAAAACATTTAAGTTAGCCCCTGTTATTTTACTATTTTTATTGATGATGGATACCAATTTCAGCCGGGCAGCAGGCAGCCCGAAAATTAATTATACCGTAACTTTTCCCGAAGCCCAGGCCCATTATGCCGATGTTGAAATGAATATCTCTGGCCTGGAGCAAAGCACGCTCGTTTTAAAAATGCCTGTTTGGACGCCGGGATCATACCTGGTGCGGGAATTTTCAAAAAACATCGAAAGTTTTAGTGCATCCGCAAACGCTAAAGAACTGCCCGTTTTAAAAACAAGGAAAAATTGGTGGCGCATCGACACAAAGGGTTTGCAAGCCATTACCGTTAAATATAGGGTGTATTGTTTCGAAATATCCGTACGCACCAGTTTTGTGGATGCCTCGCACGGTTTTCTTTCCACAACAGGCATTTTTATCTACCCGGATAAAATGCTGCATGAGCCATCTGCTATTCATATCATACCTTACAAGGGATGGACAAAAGTTTCCACCAGTTTGGATATGATGAATAATGATCCTTTTACCCGACATGCACCCAACTACGATATTCTGTTCGACTCGCCTATCGAGGTGGGCAACCAGGATGTTTTTGGCTTTGACGCGGCCGGTGTAAAGTACGAGGTCTGCATGGTGGGCGGCGGTAGTTATGATAAAGAAAAGCTTAAAGTGGACATGGCCAAAATTGTGGAGCAGGAAACCGCGGTGTTTGGCGAAAACCCCAATAAGCATTATGTTTTTATTGTCCACAATTATTTCAGGGGCGGCGGAGGCCTGGAGCATTTGAGTTCGACGACGCTGGGCGCCTCGCGCGATAGTTATGCCACCGAGGCCGGTTACCGCAATTTTTTGAGCCTGGTTGCGCACGAGCATTTTCACCTGTGGAACGTAAAACGGCTACGCCCTATTGCGCTTGGCCCATTTGACTATGACAATGAAAATTATACTACCGACCTGTGGATAGCCGAAGGGTTTACGGCCTATTACCAGAATTTGATCCTTCGCCATGCCAATTTAACTACGCCGGAAATATTTTTGGGCAGTGTGGGCAATGAGATGAGTACCTTGCAAAACACGCCCGGCGAAAGAATTCAACCATTGGCGGAGGCCAGTTACGACTCCTGGATAAAAGCTTACCGGCCAAACGAAAATTCGGTCAACTCAACTATTTCTTATTACGACAAAGGGGCCGAGGTAGCAACCCTGCTCGACCTGGAGATCATCAATGACTCAAAAGCAAAATATTCGCTCGACGATGTAATGCGGTACATGTACAATACCCATTATAAGGAAAAAAAGCGCGGCTACACCGATAATGAATTTAAGCAGGGCCTGGAGAAATTTGCAGGCAAAAAGCTTGACGATTTTTACAAGAAGTACATATACGGCCTCGCGCCAATAGATTACGGAAAATACCTGGCTTATGCAGGCTATAAAATAACCGATGAACTGGCCGGCAGCAATGATCCAAGCCTGGGCATTACATTGGGAAATAACAACGGCAAAAAAATAGTGACAGCCGTATTGCGCGGCGGCGCGGGCTGGATAGACGGGATCAACGTTAATGACGAGATCGTTTCCATAGATGGCGCGGTTACCGATGCCGCCTCCATGTTAAGCGGGAAGAAACCCGGCGATAAGGTTAATGTAGCTGTTTTGCGCGACAACCTGCCGCTTACTATACCGGTTACCCTGCTGCGTAATCCTAAAGTGAACTATAAAGTTGAGGAATTACCATCACCCACAGCGGAGCAATTAGCGGTGCGGAAAAAATGGATGAAACTGTGAGGTGAAAGGCGAAAGGTAAGAGCTAGGGGCAACTAACTACTTTTCAATACCAATTTTCTAAAACAAATGAGGGTGTTTTTTTATTTATAGTGTATATCTATGAATCATTAAAAAAGACATCTATCATGAACTCATTATTATACATTATTGCTGTCATCCTCGTAATCGGGTGGGCAATTGGTTTTTTCTTCACCACCATCGGTGGTTTGATCCACATTTTACTCATTATCGCG
>Ga0302185_10002914_pt1 | contig 10881 bp, 12 predicted proteins | sample II_Bog_E1_1_FD_200231 | JGI IMG/M metagenome (GOLD analysis project Ga0302185, IMG submission 200231) | Peat permafrost microbial communities from Stordalen Mire near Abisko, Sweden - II_Bog_E1_2 | ecosystem: Environmental > Terrestrial > Soil > Wetlands > Peat | place: Sweden: Abisko... | reverse complement strand
AAGCTGTTCTTCTCATTACGGCTAGTGGAAAATACACCTCTATTTTTTTACAGGTTTAATTTCCTTTAAATTTTTTCACAGCTTCAGTAAGGCGCGGCACTATTTCCATAGCATCGCCAAGAACACCGTAATCGGCGGCTTTGAAGAATGGCGCTTCCGGATCCTTATTGATAACAACGATGGTCTTTGAGCCGTTAACCCCTGCCAGGTGCTGTATAGCCCCGGATATACCCACTGCTATATATAGATTGGGGCGAATGGTGCCTCCTGTCTGGCCTACGTGCTCATTGTGCGGGCGCCAGTGACTGTCTGCAACCGGGCGGCTACAAGCCAGTGCTGCGCCAAGCTCTTTAGCAAGGGCTTCCAGCACATACCAGTTTTCAGGGCCTTTCATTCCACGGCCACCGCTCACTACAAGTTCAGCTTCGCTGAGTGGCACACTTCCACTTGCCTTGCTGGTCTCAACTACCTTAACTGAAAAATCTTTATCGTCAAAAGTTACGTCAAGGTTTTCAACAGTGGCTGCACCTTCGCCTTTTACTACTGGAAAAGTATTGGGCATTAATGTGATCACTTTTATGTCGCTGGTTACATTTACAAAAGCAAATGCTTTGCCAGAGAATACATTTTTTTTCACCACAAATCCCTTTGAAAGGTCGGGGTAAGAAACAGCACCGGCAACAAGGCCAGCTTTAAGACGTGCTGCCAGGCGCGGAGTTACTGCTTTACCCACCGTATCGTGCAGGCCAACGATCACCTTTGCCCCTTCTTTTTGAGCAGCAGCGAGCATCACCCGTGTATATGCACGGCTGTTAAATTCGTTCAGACGGGCATCGGTAGTATGGAGGACTTTGGTGGCACCATACTGGCCAAGCGCCTGCATGTTTGCATTATCAGCATCGCCAACGGCAACTGCTGTAACGGCAGTGCCTGTAGCCTTTGCGATGTTAGCAGCATATTGCACTGCTTCCAGGGATTTCTTTTTAAATATCCCGCCCGAATGTTCAACTAAAACCAGTACGCTCATTGTATTATATTATAAAGTCAAAAAGTTAAAAGTCAAAACTTAATTAAATTACTTTAGCTTCTGTGTGTAATAAATGCACCAGCTCATCCATATTCTCTGCTGCAATCATCTTCACTCCAGATTTTGCAGGTGGTAACTCATAAGCTACAATGCTGCTGAGTGCATCTATTGCTGCAGGTGGAACCACTTTTAGCGGCTTGGTGCGGGCGGCCATTATACCGCGCATATTAGGTATACGTGCTTCAGCAACACCCTTCTGGCAGCTGATAACCAGCGGCAGGCTACATGAGTCGGTTTCTTCCCCACCTTCTATCTCGCGCTTTACGGTAGCAACGCCACCGGCGATATCAATTTTAGTCGCAAAGCCTATATAATTCATATCAAGCAACTCGGCTACCATGGCGCCAACGCTGCCGTTGTTATAGTCTATTGATTCTTTACCGCAAAGAACGAGGTCATAACCAACAGTTTTAGCGTACTCAGCTATTTGTGCTGCGACCATGTATGTGTCATTGCTATCAGTATCGATACGGATGGCCTCATCGCCGCCGAGTGCCAGGGCTTTCCTTATAACAGGCTCGGCATCTGCTTTGCCTACTGTAACCAGGTGCACATCTGTGGCAACACCACTTTCTTTTAATTCAAGGGCACGCACTATACCATACCACTCATCGTAAGGGTTGAGAATGAAGGTGACACCCTGTGTGCTGAAATGTGTATTGTTATCGGCGAATGCGATCTTGGTGGTAGTGTCCGGGACCGGGCAAATACAAACTAATATTTTCATAAATTCTATATTGTGAGCCTCTAAAACGGATGGCAAAAGTAGGTAAAAAAACGGTGATAAAATATGATGAACTGGTGATTTTGGTTACTGTACCCGCTGAGCCGGGAGTGATTTTATATATAGTTATAAATTTCTTATTTTGGCAAAAAAGGAGTTATGAGAAACCCAATAGCATGGATACTGATCATAGTGCTTATTGCATTTATTGTGCGATTCTTCACTACGCCCCCTGAAGAATAATTTCTTATCTCTTCCGATAGTGACTGAATATTTTAATGTTAAGTTATTCATCTGCCAGTTTTTTAGCGGTTATTATGGCCGGACTGCCCAATCCATACCATCGGGGCCGCCAATATCTATTCGTTGTTTGGTAAGTTCTAAAGTTTTAAGGTCGACTACTACAATATAGTTATCTCCGGTGCAAGCAACGAATGCCCGTGAGCCATCGGGATCCATGAGGATGCCGGCTGCGCCGTGGCCTATGTTGATGCGCTTTACCTCTTTGCGGGTTGCGGCATTGTAGATAAACAGATCGCCATTGCGGAGGCTGGAGATGAAGACATATTTACCATCGGGGGTGAACTTGAGCCTGTTTGCACCCATGATCTTTGCATCGATAGTGGCCGTTACTGCGCGGGTAGCGGTGTCAATGACCGCTATTTTGCCATCATCAGATGCGGCGGTCCAGATCTCGCGGCCATCCGGAGAGACATCAAAACCTTCGGAGCCTTTAGATACGGGGACGGTGGTCTCTATCCATTGCCATTGGGGTTTGCGATCTGGGCGACCCATTGGTGACTTTCCCTGCATTCCGGGAGGAGGGCCTTGAGGCCCTTGTGTTTGCAGGACATTTTCTATGATGCTCACCGTGCCGGAATGGGCGCTGGTGGCGTAGACCTTCTTTTCGTCAGCTGTGACGTAGAGCATGTGTGTCCAGTCCTGCCCGGTGCCCATGCACCAGTCGAGCCTTGCAGTGGCGGGATCATAGCGGCCGATGGATTTAGAATCCTGAGCGGTGAACCACACTTTGCCGCCTGCGAAGGCAATGCCATGAGGGCTGTACAGCGGCCTGGTATCTATGTTGGGCAGCTGTTTTTGGGTGATGAGGTCAATGACGTTTATCTCATAAGAGTTGCCATGGCCCATATTGGTGACATAAGCCGTTTTGCCATCGGAGGAGGCAACCACCTCGTGTGGGTCCGGGCCAACAGGGACTTTTGCAACCACCTGTAGCGTGGCAGGATCAATAATATTTAGTACATGATCTGCCTTAGATAGTGCCAGCAGGGCTTTGTGCGGTGTGGACTGTGCGGCGCATGGTGACATAGTGTAAATGAGACTAACAATGCCGGCTACGAGAAGTTTTATGAATTTGGTATGCATGATCTGTTGTTTATTGGTTACAAAAATGGGGTATATTCCAGTTACTTCAGGTGTTGTTATATATTTTATGTTTTCTTTATCTAAAATCTACAGTTGATCTATGTTGATTTTTTTGCGATTTTAAATTAGTGATGCAGACTGGTAGCGGGTTTCGGAGGTTTTGAGCAAATTCATAGTTGATTTTTTATCGACTGAAAAAATGTTTTCAGTTGATTTTTTCTGAGTTTTCATGATTTTAGGGTTTTTAGGGCATGTTATGCTATAAACAATGAATACATAATGATCTTTGATCAAAGGCCGAATGAACGCTTCTTTTATCGAGGTGTTTTATAAAATATCACACTTTTTTAGAAAAAATTTTAAATCACTTATTTTATTGATAATCAACGTTTTAGTTGATTAGAATATCTCGAAAATATCACAATTTTATCGCAGTTCGACAAGCTCAACACAGTGACCGGATTTTTGCAATATGATGGTCTTTCCCCCGCCATCTCCGAGGGAGAGGAGGAGCGTGATGAGTGCTTTGCCAGTTATTTTCAAAGAACTTTTGTAATTTTTCTTCCGGTGTATCGCCGAGGCGAGACAGGCAGCAAAGAAAAAAATTGCAAGGCCGCAATGCCTATATTGTTTGCGGATCACTCTCCGTAGCTACTGCTATCGCCAGAGTGGAATGAGCAGTGAAGTTAGGACGGAGATTTGAGAGCGGTTGAAAAGTGTATATACCTAATTGAGTTTTTTGGAAGCAGGACGCTTCTATATGTTGGGACGAAGCGAAACACTTCGCCCAATGGGAAGAAATAGTGCGGCCATGTTGGGAAGGTGCTTCCTTGCGTGAGCATGGCAAAAAATGCTAAATAGCAACTAGTTTATGGGACGGTCCATTTCATACATCAGTGAGCTGCTTGCTGATGTATGAGATGGACCGAATATTTTTATATAGCCAGATAATGATTTTTTGATTCCTTACATGCCCCCGTTGGGCTGCAACATGCTTACGCGGTTGCCTTCGGGGTCCTGGAAAGAGATCCAGAGGCCTACTCCGGGGATCATCATTGGCTCCATGCTTTGCTCGCCGGCTTCGTTCATGGCACCGAGTATTTTTCCTCCTTCTGCCGCCACGGCTTTCATTGAGCTTTGAATATCCTTAACTGCGATAACCACTGATGGTGCATGAGACATGGGACTATCTGACTTTTGATAAAAACCGCCATTGATAGTGCCAGGAGTTTTCACCATGCCTTTGTCATCTGTCTCTGAGGTTTGGGCAAGAACATAATTGCCCATCTCAGGGCCCATCTGCTGGAGCTTCCATCCGAAAGCGTTGCCATAAAATTTCTTCATACGCTCGCGGTCGAAGTAGCCCATTTCAAAATGTGTAACTGAATTCATATTTGGATGTTTTAGGAGTTAACAATCGGTTTAAAACAAAAAAATTACCAACAGCTTATTTAAAAATGACTTGTATTGTGTGTTTTCAAGCGCCGGCATAGGCCTGCTCCAAAGTATTAAGTTCTATTTTTTTCATTTGCATCACTTTGCCCATTACGCGCTCTACTTTTGTGCGGTCTTTATCTGCCATGAATTCGCCGAGCTTTACGGGAACCACTTGCCATGAAAGACCATACTTATCTTTTAGCCAGCCGCATTGCTGTGCATTTTTATCGCCACCTTCTGAGAGCTTACTCCAGTAGTAGTCTATTTCGTCCTGGGTATCGCAATCGATAACAAATGATATGGCCTCGTTGAATTTGAATAGCGGGCCGCCATTGAGGGCGATGAACCTATTTCCGTTGAGCTCAAATTCTACGGTGAGGACAGTTCCCTCCTGCATATTATGCACTTCGTGTCCTGCTTTGCCATAGTATGCGGTCTTAATTATCCGGGAGTCTTTGAAAACGGAGCAATAGAAATTTGCGGCTTCTGACGCCTGGGTATCAAACCACAAGCAGGATGTAATTTTATTTGAAACACTCATAAATGAATTGTTTAGGAAGTTTTGATGGCTAAAAAATAATGCCAAGAGCTCATAAATGCCGAGGGGGCTTGTTATTATTTTGAAATGTTTTTGTGATCACCCAAGCTGTTTACTTTTCTGTTTTACCGGAAATGTTCCTGATAATATTGTCCAGTTCGTATGCGGAATTGAGCATGTCGGTTAGCAGCTCATCTTTTTGGACACCGTGAACGATATCATCCTGCAATATATCAATGATGCCCATTAACCGGGCAAGTGGCGCGCGAATAACATGAGATTGCATCCAGGCGATCTCTTCCATTTTTGTCTCTGTGGCCTTGGCCCTTGTAATATCGAGGCATGCGCCAATCATCCTGACAGGATCGCCGGCATCGTTGAGAATTACCCTGCCCCACGATTTTAAATGCCTTATATCGCCATCCGGGCGGATGATGCGTTCTTCAAATGTGACGTCCCTGTGTGTCTTAAGTACATCGAGGATAAGATCTTTAACCCTTTCCCTGTCGCCAGGGTGCAGCATTGCGAGGTAGCCCTCAAATGTGGCTTTGAATGTGCTTTCATCAAGGCCATAAATATTGTACAGCACCGGTGACCAAGTGACTTTGTTATTGACAATATCCCATTGCCAATTACCAAAAGTGGCCAGTTCCTGGCCCTGGGTTACGAGTAAATTTACTTCTTCAATAGTTTTGGCATACAGCCTGTTTTCCAGTATTACTTTTAAGATAGAAGCGGATCTTTCTATTATAACAAGTTCGTGCTCACCGGGCATTTTTATGGAATTATAATACACCCCAAACACACCCATAACGGTGCCCTCTGTGTCTATAATAGGGTAAGACCAACATGCGAGCAAACCATATGGCAAAGCAAGATGTTTGTACCTGGCCCAAATGGGATCGTGCTCTATATCGCTGACGATAACTCTTTTTTTGAGAAATGCAGCAGTGCCGCAGGAGCCATTTTGGGGGCCAATCTCCAGGTTATTGATGGACGCGACATAAGCCGGTGGCAGTGATTGGGATGCCCAGTTATACAGCCGGTTATTTTCGACCCTCAATACGGAACATTTCATGTCCCGGAACAGGCCTTCTATGCCCTGAACATAAACACGCAATACTTCATCTATGTCTATTTCTTTCCTGGAATTCAACTCCAGCACTTCTTTTTCCAGATGATCTAAATCTGCGAGGAATTTAGTTGCTGTGAGATCTGCACGTGTAGCTGCTTCGTGCTGCCTCAAAGCCACTACTTCAGTGCAGTCTGTGAGCGTAACCAGCACCTGAGAAAGGCTGCCATCTGCATTGGTGGCGGGGGTAAATGAAATATCGAGGTACGTGTTTTGCGGCCCACCTGCCTGACCAGGATGAAATTTTAATTCAGCTATCTTATGAAATTGCCGGTCGTTGAGTAATTCCTGCAAAGTATCTTCCAGCGAGTGGGGGCTATCGGCGCTGTTAATAATATGGGTGAGCCTGTGGCCAATTAAGCTGCTTTTCTCTTTTTTGAGGAACAGCTCTGCGGCCTTGTTTACGGATGCCAGAGTAAATGCAGGGGCATCGATATTGACGATCATGGCCGGAACGGGCAACAGTTCAAATATCGTTGCATCCAAATTGCTGCTCATTGGTTGTATTTTCTTCCTTAAATGTAAGATAAATTTATCATAATATATATCGGATGTGGATCTTCAATGCTAAAAAAGGATTATTTTTAAGTATCAATATATCCTATGCCAGATACTCCCGAGATCGTGCCGCTAACGGCAGATGAGAAAGACTGGCTAATGAGCGTTTTTACCCAACGTAAGAATGACCTGTTTTATATGGGCTATGTGAGGTGCATTGTGATCACGGCAGGGTATTCTATTCTTTTCCTGGGATTTGCGGCATTTGTCCATGATGTATTCTCCGGCACTGTATGGTTAAGCGGAGATGCGCTGCTATCGTGGCTGTGGCTTAAAATATTATTGGTGATAATGGTAGCGACAGGAATAAGTGCATTATCTTATTTTTATTGGATGGTGCCCTTTAGGGATGATGCTTTGTCCGGTGTAAAACAAAGGAAGCCTTTTGTGGTAATAGCTAAAGAATATTTTTCGGGCACGGACCAATATTTTGTAAAAATAAACAATGAGCTGGACGATCATTATGAAGTAAGTGAAGAGGTATATAATAACTGCGAAGTGGGCGGGGTGATCATGATGGACCAAGCTATAAAATCGGGCTTCATTTTCAGTGAAAGTAATCATGAAAGAGTAAAGCAATTTCAGCTATTCACGCAGCGTGGTTATAATGCGTATAGGGATGATGTGGGTGGGTGGGGCGTTTAGAACAAAAAGAAAAGGAGCCAGAAGGCCCCTTTTAAATATTACTTATCATTTAGATTATGCTTTTGCAGCAGCGTTGAGCTTGTCGTTCATATCGCTGTCTACCAGGATACGGCCGCAATGTTCGCATACGATGATCTTTTTGTGCTGGCGAATTTCGCTCTGGCGTTGTGGCGGAATAACATTGAAGCAACCACCGCAGCTATCACGAACGATAGGCACTACAGCAAGACCGTTACGGTAGCTGGCGCGGATACGATCGTAAGCGGTAAGCAGGCGCGGATCAACTTTTTCTTTAGCTTCGTCAGATTTCTTAGCGAGGATCTTTTCTTCCTTTTCGGTATCGGCAGTGATCTTTTCGAGTTCCTTGCGTTTTACTTTGAGGGCAGCTTCAACGTCTGTAATTTTTTCTTCGGTCTTTATGCGGGCATTCATGCGGTCTTTCTGCTCGTAAGTAGCGTCTTTCACATGTTTTTCGTTGAGCCTGACTTCGAGTTCCTGCATTTCCATTTCTTTATTAATGGCTTCGAATTCGCGGTTGTTCTTAACGTTGTCCTGTTGTTTTTCGTATTTTTTTATGAGCGCCTGGGCTTCTTTCTTAGCGGTAGTTTTCGCTTCGATAAAGGAGTTGATGCTATTGATCTCGGCATCTATATTGGCGATACGCACCTGAAGGCCTTCAATTTCATCTTCAAGGTCTTTAACCTCCATTGGTAATTCGCCTTTGAGTGTCTTGATCTCATCTATTTTAGAATCGATCTTTTGCAACGCAAGGACGGCGGTGAGCTTTTCCTCAACTGAAAAGTCTTTTACTGTAGCCATTAGAAAAAATATTTTACAGGATTGGTATTAATATCTGATAAAAGGATTGCAAATGTAGGGAATTTTTTCTTAAGAATGGCTTCAAATATTTCGGAGGTGAATTGCTCGCTTTCGTAGTGGCCGATGTCAGCTATTATGATTTTTTCTTCTGCGTCAAAAAACTGGTGGTATTTATAGTCGCCGGTGATGAAAATATCGGCTCCTGATCGGATGGCATGGGGCAGGAGGAAGCTGCCAGCGCCACCGCAGAGGGCAACGCGCTGAATGTTACGGCCGTGGAGTGCAGTGTGACGTATGCAATCTGTTTTCATTTGTTTCTTGAGAAACGCCATGAATTCAGTTTCAGGCATAGGTTTTGGAAGGGTGCCGACCATACCGGAGCCTATGTGCTTATGAATATTGGAAATCGGGACGAGCTCGTATGCTACCTCTTCATATATGTGGTTCGTGAATAATGCCTGGAGGACGGTTTGCTCGAGATGTTTTTCGACCAAGACTTCAATTTTTACTTCCTGGAGCGTTTCACGGTTGCCGCCGGAGGTGCCGATGGCGGGGTTTGTGCCCTCGCCGGGGCGAAAGGTGCCTGTGCCGGTAGTATTGAAACTAGCCTCGTGATAATGGCCTACCTGGCCAGCACCGGCGGCAAAGAGCGCATCGCGGACTTTGTCGGCAACATGAGTGGGGGCATAAGTGGATAGCTTGCTGAGGATACTGGATTTGGGTTCGAGTATAGAAGTATGGGTAAGACCTAGCTTTTCGGCTATTTTGGCACTGACGCCGGTATACATATTGTCGAGATTGGTATGGGCGGCGTAGAGGGTAATATCATTTTTGATGGCTTTGAGGATAATGCGCTCCACGTAGTTTTTTCCGGTTATTTTCTTGATGCCGGAGAAAATAAGCGGGTGGTGGGAGACGATCATATTGCAACCACGGTGGATGGCCTCGTCGAGGACTGCCTCGGTGACATCAAGAGAGATGAGGACGCCTTTGGCTTCGCCATCGGGATTGCCGACCTGGATGCCGGTGTTGTCATAACTTTCCTGGTAGACTGGTGGGGCAACGGCTTCGATGGCTTGTATGATGTGTTTGATAAGCATTTTGTGTGGGTAATTTTTATTAAAAATAAGGGATTATATTCCGAAAGTTAAGTCAAAAGGAAAAAGTCCCCCTTCGCTATTGTTTCGGCGGGCAGGCAAAAACCCAAAAGTGTGAAACGTAGAACAAACAATGGTTATGATGGTTTAAAACCGGGCGGGATAATAATTTCATATAAAAGAAAAAATAGTAACTTTGTACAGTTATGAAAGTGACATTAGATATAAAAGACAGCAAGGTGCCTTTTTTCATGGAATTGATGAAGAACCTGGATTTTGTGCATGCTATGAAGGAAGAGAAGGCCACAAGTAAAAAAGCAGATGTAAATCACAAGTCGAAAAAAAAAGACGAGTTTTTAGACAAAGAAATATCAAAAATAAAAGAGGCCTGGGACCAAAAAACAGCGGATGAAAAAAAAGAAAAATTAAATAAACTCCAAACGTTATTATTGCAAGGGCCTGTAATGGATGATGACCAATATGAGGAATATAAAAAAATGAGAAACAGGTTTAATGCATGGAGACAGAATTAATATTGCTTGACTCGTCTATACTTATAGATTTTTACAGGAAAAAAGATAAAAGCAAAAGCGTCTTCTTAAAGTTACCTCGTCAAAACAGGATATTTGCAATTTCGGTTATCACCCATTTTGAGATCTATGTAGGTGCAAGGGATAGTCAAGTTGATTTTTGGAATAACTTGTTTCATGATTTTACCATTCTCCCGCTCAGTACTGACATTTCTCTTTGTGCTACAGTTATTGATAGTGATTTAAGAAAGAATAGAAAACAGATCGATATCCCGGATCTGTTTATTGCAGCAACTGCAATAGTGAATAAATTACCCTTTGCAACCTTAAATAAAAAACACTTCGATAGAATAAAAGAGTTAAAACTAATTGATTAAATTATCTTCGCATTATGCAATTACTGGACGGCGTATTAGTTTCTGCCCATATAAAGGAGCAGATAAAACAAGAAGTAAAAGACTGGCAGGCCAATGGTGGTAAAAAACCACATCTTGCGGCGATACTGGTAGGTAATAACCCGGCGAGTGAGGCCTACGTGGGCTCGAAGGTGAAGCATTGTGAAGAGCTGGGTTTTGACTCAACGCTGTTGCGTTTTAAAGAAAGTATTACCGAGGCTTTCCTGATCAGCGAAGTGGAAAGGCTGAATAATGATGATAACATAGATGGCATACTGGTGCAACTGCCACTGCCGGGACACATAAAGGGCGACTCCGTAATTAATGCGATCAGCCCCGGGAAAGATGTGGATGGGTTTCACCCGATATCGCTGGGGAAAATGCTGCTGGGGCAACCTACGTTTTTGCCGGCCACGCCTTATGGTATTATGCTGATGCTGGAGTATTATAAAATAGATACTGCGGGCATGCATTGTGTAATAATAGGCCGGAGCAATATTGTGGGCACGCCAATGACGATACTTATGAGCAGG
>Ga0302185_10002913_pt1 | contig 10885 bp, 3 predicted proteins | sample II_Bog_E1_1_FD_200231 | JGI IMG/M metagenome (GOLD analysis project Ga0302185, IMG submission 200231) | Peat permafrost microbial communities from Stordalen Mire near Abisko, Sweden - II_Bog_E1_2 | ecosystem: Environmental > Terrestrial > Soil > Wetlands > Peat | place: Sweden: Abisko, Stordalen... | reverse complement strand
GCGCGCCGCACGTGGACTCGCCTTGAACCATCTGAAGATTGGTGAAGTTGAGAGCGAAACAGATCCGGCGCAGGCGCTGAAGGACGTTCAGTTGGGCATCCGATGTCTTGCCTCCCTGCCTGGCGAGGAGCAGGAACAACTAAGAAACCTTCGCCTGCGCGAGCACATGCTGCAGGAGGAGGCCGATGCTCGAATCCAATTGGGGGAATACGCGGAGGCAAGCACGCTTACTGCCGGGGTTGTTCGGATACATCAGGGGCTTGTGGCGGCTGACCCTCAGGACCAGCGCGCGTTGCTCGATCTGGAAATCTCCTTCGACCTCTGGGCACAGGGGTATGAGGCGGCGGCCGATCCGGCGCTTGGCGCCTCGGCGACCAGCCGGCGGAAGAGCCTGGCCGCGGCAGAGGCGCTGCTCAATCAGGAACTGCTGGTCCTGGAAAAGTTGCAGAAGCTGAATCGCCTGGAGGATGAGATCGAACCGGAGAGGGCGGACGTACAGGTTCGTCTGGGCACCATTCAATCCATTCTGCGTGGTGGAGCGGACTCTGAGGATCTGGTCAAACGAGGACTCGCCGCGATGAGACAATTGGGAGCGAAAGAGCAAAGCTCGGCGGCTATTCTGGATTCGGCGGCAAAGGATTATCTGATCGCCGAGCCAGCCTCTCTCAGAGATCCACAGTTGGCCCTTACCTTTGCCGAACGGGCGGTTGCATTGAGCCATCGCAAAATGCCGTCGATGCTGCTGACCCTGGGCCAGGCTTATCGCGCCACGGGCCAGAGGGAAAAAAGCCGCGCAGCAGCAAAGGAGGGCCTGGCGCTGCTGCCAGCCGTGGAAGCCGGAGGCGTAAAGCCGCGCATTCGAAGATTGCTCGAAATCCAGGCCCAGGGCGGTATCTGACCGCTGAATCGCAATACCAAACCGGCCATTCCTCCTTCATCGAACTGTCCAAGTGACGACGTCTGTTGGGAATGGCATACCACAGGAGCAGTTCCATTTTTTGCGATCTATCGAGGCCGAGCTGCCGGAGAAATCATCCAGGGTTCCACTTTTTGTAACGCAAACATTTGTATGACGGTTGCGCGGTAACATACTTTAGTAACTTGACACCCATCGACTCACACGCTTAAACGTAACCATGCAGTCGAACGAATGTGTGACGGAGTGAGTTGTTGCCCTGTCAGTTCATTGGCTGATCTGCCGACGGTACTCCGCTGGTAGTGGTTCTTGTTTCCCTGCTCGCTGTCTTATCATTGCCCCGTCTCTTGAGGGCGCATGCGAATGTGATTGCGTCACATCGCTTACCTAAGACAGTGCCCGTGCCTCTTCGCACGGAGTTGAACTCCACTTTGCAAACTTGGTTTTTGTGAAGCAAGGCGCCGAGCGCAAGCTCGAAGCCTGTGCAGGGACGTTATTGTCTCGACTCATGGAATGACGATGATTCATTTCAACCCGATCGATCGGCATCAGGTTCGTTCCCTGGATTTGGATTGGCTTCGCACTAGGAGAATTCATGTCACAGCAATACAGCTCCCCCCGCAGACGGATATATGTTCGCCTGATGAGCGGGTACTTGACGGTACTCGCGGTATTTTTGCTGACCCTGGTTACGCCAGGCGCCCCGGCTCAGACTCACGTCGCCAATCCTTACTCGGGCGCAATGGTGTACGTCAACCCGGACTACACCGCTGAAGTCGCCACCGCGGAAGCCGCCGATCCTTCGCTTGCAGGAAAGATGGCAACAGTCGCCAAGCAGCCGACATTCGTCTGGTTGGACCATATCGCGGCCATTACGGCCGTCAACGGCAACGGCACGGCAACTGGCCGCATGAGCCTGCAACAGCACATCAACGCGGCTGTTGCTCAAGCCAACGGCGCAGAGATCGTCGTGCAGCTTGTTATTTACGATCTGCCGCAACGCGACTGCGCGGCACTGGCATCCAATGGCGAATTGAGCATCGCCGGCGGCGATGTACCGATCGGCGGCGGACCTGCGATGACCGGAACCGGCATTCAGGAGTATGAGAACTACTACATTACTCCCATCTATAACATCCTGAAAGCAGCGCCCTCGAATGTTCGCTTTGTGCTGGTGATTGAGGATGACTCGCTGCCAAACCTGATTACCAACTCCGGCCTCAGCTTTACCGATGCCCCCTGCGTCGCTGCCAACGGCGGCGTGAGCAACGCAGGCGTAGCCACAAGCTGGACCCAAACGGCCACCCCCACCCTTAATATTCCCTCGACCGGTGTGTATTATCAGGGCATTACATTCGCGGCCAACACCTTCCACAAATTGCCGAACGCTTACAATTATCTGGACATTGGCCATCACGGCTGGCTCGGCTGGACATCCAACACGGCCTATGCAGTCCAATTTTTCAGCAGTTTCGCACAGCAACTGTCGGCTGGATATGCGACCATCGACGGCTTCATCACCAATACGGCCAACTATGGTCCTCTCACAGAACCGTATATCGTTTGGGATGAGGTTGCAGGCGGACCGGAGACCTCAACCAGCACTTCCAGCGGTATCTTTACCGGCGACTTCTATCAGTGGAATCCGGCGATCGATGAACTCTCCTACAAAACCTACTTCTTGCAGGCTCTGACCGCGTCAGCCACGGCTGGCTACACTGACCCGCGTGGCCAGGCGCATACGCCCGGAGGAGGCTTCCCGTCGACGATCGGCTTCCTGATCGACACCTCGCGCAACGGCTGGGGCAACACCTCTGTCACGAACGGCGGCGGCACCAGCGCCTACCAAGTGCGGCCGACAGCCGCAGGCACCAGCACCAACATCGACACCTTTGTGAACGAAAGCAAGATCGATCTGCGCAACTCCTCAGGGCAGTGGTGCAACCAGGAGAATGCCGGAATCGGCGTGCTGCCGGTAGTGAACCCCACCTCCGGCGTAAGCGCTTACGTCTGGGTGAAGCCTCCGGGAGAAGCGGACGGCACTTATCCGGGCAGCACGTACTACAGCACAACTAACCCTGAAACAGGTGGCGATCCGAACTGCAACCCGGTGACCGCGAACCCGCAGGCCGGCGCCGACACCATCGCGAACTCGATTCCGAACTCGCCTACCGCCGGCACCTTCTGGCTGACTGAGTTCGAGCAGTTGGTGGAGGACGCCTATCCGGTTCTTGCATCCTCTGGAGGCGGCGGTTTCACGCTGACTCCCGCCTCGACATCTGTGACCCTAGCCCAAGGCGCCAGCACCACCGACGCCATCACGATTGCCGATACCGGCGGCTTTACCGGTACCGTCACTCTGACCGCCAGCAGCTCGAACTCCGGCGTCACGGTCACGGTCAGCGGCGATACGTTGACGCTGAAGGCCAGCAGCACGGCTACAGGCACAGCAACTATCTCCGTCACGGGAATCTCCGGCTCCACCTCCGCTACCACCTCGGTTGCAGTGACGGTGAATGCGGCGGGCTTCACGCTGACTCCGGCCTCAGCCGCTGTGACGCTCGCTCAGGGCGCCAGCACAACCGATGCCATCACAGTCACCGATACCGGCGGCTTCACCGGCACCGTCACACTGACCGCCAGCAGCTCGAACTCCGGCGTCACGGTTACGGTCAGCGGCGACACGCTGACGCTGAAGGCCAGCAGCACGGCCAGCGGAACAGCCACTATCACCGTCAACGGAGCCTCGGGATCCACCATTGCTACTACCTCGATCACAGTGACGGTCACTCCTACGGGCGGCGCGTGTGAGGTCGACTATGCGATCTCTCCGCAGAACACCAGTCAGTTCGGAGCAACCATCAACATCAAGAACAACAGCGGCAGCGCTTTGAGTAACTGGTCGCTGACCTGGAGCTTCGCCAACGGACAGACCATTGCCAACTCCTGGAATGGAGCTGTATCGCAGAGCGGCGGCAAAGTCACAGTAAGCGAACAGTCGGGTCAAAGCTGGCAGAATATTCCCGCCAACGGAAGCTACTCCGGCTTCGGCTTCAACGGCACATGGAACGGCACAACCAACGCGATACCCACAGCATTCTCGCTCAACGGTACCGCTTGCACCGTCAATTAGCGACTGCCGTAACCGTTAGTCACAACTGAAGAACGAGGACGGAATCGTTCGATTGACCACCGATTCCGTCCTCGATCCTCTGCAATCAAGACACCCATCAGAACGATCCTGGAGGAGCATCCATGCGATTCGCATTTTCTAAATCGCGCTCGCAGGCACACTGCGGACGGCGGCTGGAGTACCTTGCATTTGCGCTGATAACTTTGTTACCGGTTCTTCTTGCGCCGTGCGCATGGGGCCAGGGAACAGGCTACTGGCATACCAGCGGCAACAAGATACTGGATTCGAATGGAAACGAAGTTCGCATCGCCGGAATCAATTGGTATGGCGCCGAGACTCCCGATTACATTGTTCACGGACTTTGGGCACAGGATTATCACACGGTTTTGAATAATATCAAAATCCTGGGTTTCAATGTGATCCGCATCCCATTTTCAAACCAGTTGGTGGAAAGCAATCCGGTTCCCACCAATTATTCAAATTACGTCAATGGTCCGGTCAATCAGGCTCTTGCTGGGCAGACCGCGCTCACGGATTTGGATACAATTATCGCGTATGCAGGATCGATCGGACTGCGGGTGATTCTCGACAATCATCGCTCTGAAGCTGGTGAGACGAATGAAGCCAGCGGCCTGTGGTACACCAGCGCGTATCCGCAGGCAAACTGGATCGCCGACTGGCAGACCATGGCCACTCGCTACAGCGCCAGCAAGTTCACCTTCAATGGCAACCCGACGGTCATCGGAATGGACCTGCGCAACGAACCGCATCTGTCCGGCACGGGCGCAACAACCGGCTCCTGCTGGACCGGGGACACGGCGACCAGCGGCTGCCCCACTACGCTCACCGCGCAAAACTGGCCGGTGGCGGCCACACTTGCGGGGAATGCGATTCTGGCCGTCAATTCCAAGCTGCTTATCTTTGTGGAAGGCAACGACTGTTATAGCGGTGTCTGCGGCTGGCAGGGCGGAAACCTGATTGGCGTGGCCAACTATCCAGTCAAGCTGAACGTGGCCAACCAACTGGTTTACTCCGCGCACGATTACGGACCGAACCTCTACCAACAACCCTGGTTCAACGGCAGCACAACATCGGCCAGCCTGGATGCGACTTGGAATAAATACTGGGGATATATCAGCGCGGACGGCATTGCGCCGGTTTGGCTGGGTGAATTTGGCACGGACAATTCCAACTCGGACATTGAAAGCAATGCGGCCGGCAGCCAGGGACAGTGGTTTGAAAGCCTGGTTGGATATCTGCAAAACAACCCGACAATCAACTGGACTTATTGGGCGCTGAACGGCGAAGACACCTATGGCTTGCTCGACGGCAGCTATGACAACACGCCGCCTAGCTCTTTGAAGGAATCCCTACTGGAGAGCATCCAGTTTCCGCTGGGCGGATCACCTTCACCAAGCTTCACTCTCACCTCCTCCGCTTCGTCTCTGACTGTTGCCCAGGGCGGCAGCGGCACAGATACGATTACGGTGGTTGATGCAGACGGATTCACCGGCGGCGTAACTCTTACGAACTCTGTCCTGCCGAGCGGAGTTACCGCCGTCTTCGGCACCAACCCGGCTACCGGGAACAGTCTTCTAACTTTGACGGCCAGTGCTACAGCGCCTCAAGGAACTACGTCGATCACCATTACTGGAGCCTCCGGCTCATTGACTCCAGCCACAACCACGGTCACACTTACCGTCGGCCCATCAAAGACAGGAAGCTTCACGCTTTCAGCATCCCCGGCGAATTTGTCGATTGCCCAAGGCGGCACCGCGAGCGAGACAATCACGGTAACAGACAGCGGCGGATTCAATGGCACGGTAGCGATCGGTAGCGTGACCGGCATTCCCAGCGGCGTAAGTGTTACGAACTCCGGCTGCACTTCCATCACCGGCAACGGAAGCTGCGTGCTGACCTTTGCGGCCAGCAGCACAGCCTCTGGAACGGATACAGTAACCGTCAACGGAAGCTCTGGCGCCCTGACCGCAACCACCAGCTTCAATATGAGCGTCACGACAAAGATCCCGCCGGGCTTCACTTTGTCGGCTTCGCCCAGCAGCCTGCCAGTCACTCAAGGCAGCAGCGCTACTGACACCATCACTGTTACAGACGTGGGCGGATTTACCGGCAGCGTTACGCTTTCGACATCCACCTTGCCCAGCGGAGTAACTGCCGCATTTGCAACCAACCCAACGACGGGTAGCAGTGCGGTTACCTTCACTGCCAGCACTTCGGCCGCGACCGGAAGCTACACGGTCACGATCACCGGAAGTTCCGGAACGCTGACTCCGGCTACTACCCCCATTACCTTGATCGTCGGCACCGGTACGACAGGCTTTGCCTGCCATATCGGCTATACGATATCGAGCCAATGGGGAGGGGGCTTTGGTGCCGCAATCACCATCAACAACACGGGCACAACGGCAATCTCCAATTGGACGCTGACCTGGAGTTTTGCCAATGGACAAACCATTACGCAACTCTGGAACGGCACGGAGACTCAGAGCGGAGCGAATGTGACCGTAACCAATCTGAGTTACAACGGAAGCATTCCAGCCGGTGGCAGTTATACCGGCATGGGATTCAACGGCAGTTGGAATAACTCATCCAACGCCGTGCCCGCTTCATTCGCAGTCAATGGAACGACCTGCAAATAATTCCACCAGGCGCGACTACGACAACCATTGCCGGTATGGAGCAGATTATGTCTCTGCTTTGTGCCGGCCACAACAGTAAGACATGGAGGAAATCTTTGTGAAAACTCCCCTATTGCACATTGCCGCATCCGTTTTTCTGCTGGCCTCCGCGGTAGCCGGCGCGCAAACCACCGACGCGATCAACTTCAACACCACCTACCAGACGATTCGCGGATACGGCACTTCTACGGCCTGGCAGCCGGTGCTGAACTCCACCCAGGCCAACAACCTTTATGGCGTTGGCACGGGCCAAGTCGGCCTCACCATCCTGCGCTCGCGCATCGATCCCAGCTCCACCACCGGCGGCTCCAACTGGTCCACCGAACTGCAAAATGCGCAACAAGTGCAAAAGATCAATTCTCAAGTAATCGTTTTCGCAACCCCCTGGACCCCACCTGCAGCCTGGAAGAGCAATGGCAGCGTCGACGACGGCACGCTGAACACCTCCGACTATGACAACTTCGCCAACTATCTGAATGCGTTTATTGCCTACGAGAAGGCCGGCGGCGTGAATCTCTACGCCATCTCCGTGCAGAACGAGCCGGACTTTCTTCCCGATTACGAGTCCTGCGGATATAGCGGCGCACAGATGGATGCCTGGATCAAGCAGGAAGGCAGCAAGATCAACACCAAACTCATGATGCCGGAGTCGGACAGCTACAATCTCGACGAGTCCGATCCCACGCTGGACGATTCCAGTGCGGTGGGCTACGTTTCGATCGTGGCTGGTCACACGTATGGAGTGTCGCCGTTCTACTACACCAATGCCAAAAACCATGGCAAGGATGTGTGGATGACAGAAACCACTTATACGCCAGCGGCGGGATCCTCCGCCCAGCCGACCATCAGCGATGCTATTGCCGCAGCCGAGCTCTATCACCAGTCGATGGCGGTGGCGCAATACAACGCCTATGTTTACTGGTGGACGCCATTGCTGTTGAACGGAAACAGCCCTAATTACTATGCCTATGCCCTGGGCCAGTACTCGAAGTTCGTCCGCCCGGGCTACGTGATGACCGGCGCCAACAACAATCCGACCAGCGGCGTCTATGTCACCTCTTACAAGGGAAACGGCAACTATGTGATTGTGGCCGTCAACTCCAATGGCGGATCGACGAGCGTTGACTTCAGCTTGTCGGGCGCGACGTTGTCCTCGGTTACGCCCTACCAGACTTCGGCATCGAACCAGATAGCGCAACTCGGCGCAGTCAGCGTATCGAACGATGCCTTCACGTACTCGCTGCCTGGACAGAGCATCACAACCTTTGTTGGAACGGGAACCACCGGTTCCGGCTTTACACTGTCGGATTCGGCATCCACACTCTCTGTAACGCAGGGCAGCACCGCGACCGATACCATCACAGTAACTCCAGAGGGCGGCTTCACCGGCAGCGTCACGTTTACGGCCAGCGGCTTGCCGAGCGGCGTTACGGCTTCCTTCAGTCCGACATCGTCCACGACCTCCAGCACGCTCACTTTGATGGCCAGCAGCACGGCTACCACCGGCGGACCGGTCACAGTGGTTGTCACCGGAACATCCGGCAGCACAACCGCCACCACCAACATTGCGTTGACGGTGGGTACCGGTACCTGCACAGCCACCGCCATTGTTCCGTATGTCTCGGTGAGCGGAGTCTGGACGGCGGAATCCGCGGCAACGGTGAGTTCCACATCGACGGTGGTTGACCTTGGCCCGCAGCCCACCAGCGGCGGATCATGGAGTTGGGTCGGCCCCGGCGGATTCACTTCCACCGCGCGCGAGATCGACAGCATTCCTCTGAGCGTGGGCGTTAACGTCTACACGGCCACTTACACCAATAGCTGCGGCAGCAAGAGCACGCAGTCCTTCACAATCACTGTCAGCGGATCGTCGTCGGGCTTTACTCTCTCTCCATCGGCTTCTTCGCTGACCGTCAAGCAGGGCGCGAGCGGCAGCGACACGATCACGGTGGCGGATACGGGCGGCTTCACCGGCAGTGTAGCGTTCACGACTTCCACTCTTCCCAGCGGCGTAACGGCGGTCTTCAGCCCGACCTCTTCTGCAACCTCCAGCGTGCTCACGTTGACGGCCAGCAGCACGGCCACCACCGGCGCTTTTACCATCACCGTTACCGGAACCTCGGGAAGCATAGTTGAGACCACCTCCTTCACGCTGAACGTCACTTCCGGCGGTGGCAGCGCATGCACCGTTGACTACACGATCAGCCCGCAAAACTCCAGCAACTTCGGAGCCAACGTCACCATCGTCAACGGCGGCAGCACAGCGCTGAGCGGCTGGTCGCTTACCTGGACATTCGCCAATGGACAAACCATCGCCAGCTCGTGGAATGGAGCTGTCTCGCAGAGCGGCGGCAATGTGACGGTCAGCGAGCAATCCGGCCAGACATGGGAGAACATCCCCGCCAATGGAAGCTACTCAGGCTTCGGCTTCAACGGCACCTGGAACGGAACCACCAACACAATACCGACGAACTTTGCGCTCAACGGAACGGCCTGCACGATTAACTAGCAAGTGAGCGCGGTCTATTGTTGCCACAACAGAAGCGTCGCGGAGCGGGTTGTATCACCTGCTCCGCAGCGCTTTAGGAGTCCATGCATGAAATCTCTCTCTCTGTTTGCTATCGCACTCTGCGGCTTGCTCACCTCAGGCAGCTTCTCGGTTGCCCAGACACCGCCATTTGCCTCAACGTATTCGTGGACATCGACCGGTCCGCTCATTAGCGCCAAGAACGGCTATATTGCCGTCAAGGATCCATCGGCTGTTCTCTACAACGGACGGTGGGTTATCTATGCCTCTACCGTCAACAGCGCCGGCAGTTACGGCATGGAATATCTGAGCGTTGCCGAAGACTGGAGCGATGCCGCTACGGCAACACCGACTTACCTGAAACTTGGTGGCACGGCACCGCAGGTCTTTTATTTTGCCCCGCAGAAGAAGTGGTATCTGATCTCCGAGTGGGGTACGAGTTACTCCACCAACAGCGATCCCACCCAGCCCTTGAACTGGAGCGCTCAGACGGATTTTAATATCCAAATGCCCTCTGGGGTGAGCGGGATTGACCCCTGGATCATCTGCGATTCCACCGATTGCTATCTGTTTCAATGCGCCGACAATGGTAACTTCTATCGCTCCTCGACCCCCATCGGCAACTTTCCCAACGGCTTCAGCGCCGCGGAAGTCGTCGCTTCGGACTCCGAGTTCGCTTTGTTCGAGGCCGACAATGTCTACACAGTCGAGGGAGGCGGATATCTGGCCAACATTGAGGCTCTTGGATCCACCGGACGCTACTTCCGAGCTTTGTGGGCCAACAGTCTCGGCGGCACCTGGTACGACCTTGGTGATACCGCCAGCTTTTCCACTCCGTTTTTAGGAATCAACAACACCACTTTCGAAAGCGGCGTCAGCGCCTGGACCACTTCGTTCAGCAGCGGCGGCATGCTGATCGACGGCAACGACCAGACCGATTCGATCAACCCCAACAACCTTGCGTTTCTTTATCAGGGCGCCAGTCAACAGGCGTATCAGAACGATCCCTACGGATCAATTCCCTGGCAACTCGGCGTGGCATACTCAAAGGCCAACACCACCGGCACACCCAGCTTTACGCTGTCTCGTTCTGCTTCCTCGCTCTCGTTGACGCAGGGCAGCAACGCGACGGACACGGTTTCGGTAACACAAGAAAACGGCTTTACCGGCAGCGTCACGTTTACTGCAAGCGGATTGCCAAGCGGCGTAACAGCATCCTTCAGCCCGACGTCCTCCACCAGCTCCAGCGTGCTCACGCTGACAGCCAGCAGCACGGCTACGACCGGCTCGTCGACGGTGACCATCACCGGAACCTCGGGCAGCACAACGGCCAGCACCACCATCGCGTTGATGGTGAACTCCAGCGGCAGCTGCACACCCACCGCGATCGTTCCCTACATCTCAGTGAACGGCGGCTCAACCTGGACGGAGGAATCCGCTGCAACGGTAACTACCACGAGCACGGCGGTAGACCTTGGACCGCAGCCTACCAGCGGCGGATCGTGGAGCTGGACCGGCCCCAGCGGGTACACCTCCACCGCGCGACAAATCAACAGCATTCCGCTGAGCGCGGGCGTCAACAACTATGTGGCCACTTATACGAATACCAG
>Ga0302185_10002904_pt1 | contig 10908 bp, 13 predicted proteins | sample II_Bog_E1_1_FD_200231 | JGI IMG/M metagenome (GOLD analysis project Ga0302185, IMG submission 200231) | Peat permafrost microbial communities from Stordalen Mire near Abisko, Sweden - II_Bog_E1_2 | ecosystem: Environmental > Terrestrial > Soil > Wetlands > Peat | place: Sweden: Abisko... | reverse complement strand
ACTCAATTCAATGTCTGGAGTAGTCCACGAGCCACTTGAAGATTTAGACAGACCATTTATTGAATTTATTCCTCCCGCTATACTCTTGGTTATTGCAGGACCAAACAGTCTATACACGGCTTGAGTCTGAAGAAGACCTGTTGCGTCAAATACTGAGTAATTTTGAGTGAAAAATACAATCGTAAGGATCTTAGGAGGGTTTCGATTAGTCATATCTGGGGCGACTGGCACGAGAATATTGAACTCATTCTGAATCGGAGGAAGGTTAGTAACTAAGACCATGCGATTAACTAGCCAGTTATCCATTCTGGTGCTGGTCAGCCCCTTGTTATGAGTATATGAACAACTGCCTGTTGAGCATCCTATTGCCCAAGAATTTCCAGTGGAAGTATAAAAGGTAGAAGCGTCAACGTTATCATCGAAGAAAATACCCATAGCCGTAGCACCGAGACTTTAACTTGGCAGCACACCTCCTCCAATGCGTACCATCATGGGAATTCTGCTTCCCTTATTGAAAGCACCAGCAGTATTATCAAAGTAGTTGACATAAGCAGCTTTGATATTTTGCATCTGAGCGCCTGTAACTGTATAAGCATTTATCAAGCAATAAGATGCTACGATTCCACCTTGATAGAAGATGAGCAGAAAGTCCAGCAGATTGGTATCAGCGTAAATTGGCGAATGATAACCACTTGGGAGGGTAATCCTGCGCATTGCCATGGTTGAGCCGCTTGTGTCACTTATTCCATTTCCATATCCAGTGAACATGTTGCATTCTGTCGAACAGTTACCGGCACAACCGGATGGATTGGCATAGGTTGATCCGCAATGGAAGTTATACATACCATAAAAGTTAGAAGATGCTCCAGTATTATTTAGATACACCTGATTGAGGGAAGGGGTGGCGTTGTTGTATTTTTAGCATACCACAGCGCTATAGTAACATGGTGCGCCTTGAATTGACCAACCTCCAGTTGAGTTCAGATAGCCCACGAAATCCAAACCTTGATTGGTTACTCCACTTTCAAAGCCAATAACTCCATTGTTAAACATTAACTGTATAGTATAGTCTGTGGCTGGATTACCTGACGTTGTTATTGAGCCTACAGGAGTTTTTAAAAGGAGTAAAAGTTGTTGAGATGTGCCTAGACCAGGGATCACCCCCACACTAGAGTTACTGCCTTGTAGAAAGTTCTGCATTCCCTCAGCTGTGGAAGACAGAGTTTGTGATACATCATCAAAGTAAGAAACTATCTGGGCATTACCGATAGAATATGAGCCAATATTGTGATAGCCGCTGGTATCCAAAAATTATTGACTAGTCACTAAAGCAATAGTATTACCAGCCAGTGAGCTGTATAGCTGTGGAGAAAGAATTTTAACTCCAGTATTGGAGTAAACAATTGGAGTTATTGAGACTCCCCCAAATGTTACTGATGTTAGGATGCTGCTTGCAAAGTAGGCTTTCCCTGATATAAAATAACGATAGTTAGTGTTTATAAAAGCACCTACGTTTTGACAGTTAATTGCCAAACCCACCGTATCGTAATAACAGTAGACGGTTTGACCACCATAAGAAGGTAGATTATGAGCAATTGTGCCTTAAGCTACTCCAGTCGCTCCAAGGGTCATAGTCACTACGTACTGTCCTGTAATGGGAGACGTTTGAGAAAAGCTAAATCCAACGTTAAAAGAATTATAGGGAAAAATATTTGTTCCGCCTGCTTTAAATATAGGCACCTTAGTAGTGAGGGTAGCATCGGTATAATTACTATCAATTCCCCAAAATAGCAAAACTCTTGGTGTCACATAATTGATAGAAATTGTATTGACTTGAAGTGCGTTGTTTTGAAGTCCATTTTACATGACTCTACCTGAGATGGATTCAGTCCAATATCCCTTGATTCCTCTTATTGAATGATAGGCCGGATTACTTACTGAAGTTGAGATTCTGATTGACTGAGCGGCAGTTACTGAACCGACTGCGAAGGTAATTGTGGAAAGATCGGATGATATCGAACAAAATTACAACACAGCAGCAGTTAAAGTAGCAGTAGCTGCTGATTGACAGAGACCCATAAAAGAAAAGTCATTAATGGTGGTGCCTGTGTTTTGCAAGCCAACGGTCGAATCGTAATAGATGAAAAGGGTAAAATTGCCACCAGTTGAACTTGATATAGAAGGAGTTAAATAGATATCTATGGAATAGATGGAGGTAGGCACAGTGTTTTGACTGCTGGTGGAGTTAGCAATGATGGCCAAGGAAGGGGCGACAACAGCCGCCAAAATATCGAGATATCCAAAGGCAAGATTTGAATCATAGATAATATTATTCGCTAAATAACTTGAAACTGCCATCACTTGAACCATATAACTGATGGGAGCAACGGTGGGGCTCTTATTTGGAAAGACCTAAATTTGGTACCATGTGTTTGGCTGCATTGCGTAGCCAAAGGTTACGTGATAAACTGTTGTGCCCACCACATTTTCGTTGACGCATATAGCTGTTGCAACCTGGAGGTTGTTTGAGAATGAGATTAGGTTTACGACCACTTCTGTCTTGAAAGTTACGTGAATTTGTTCCGGCCAGATGAGACGAAGATAATCTGTTGCCCCGATGCCTGTCTCTAGTGACATAAAGAGGGAGTAGTATTGAGGTGCTCCGCTGTAGGAATAGGTTACTTTGGGAGGTGAGGAGTAGATGTGCGAGTTAGTTATAAGCAGTAGAAGGAAAAGGAGTAGCAATGGCTTAATGCTTTTCATCCTAAAATAACTTATTAAATATATATATTATAGCCAATTATTTATCAACTGATATCAGGTATTTCCCATAACATCATCCTGGAGTTTGTAGTGTATATGTGTATATTAAACGGTTGTCTACTTGTAAATCAGTCATATTTGCCAAAATTGCAAACAAGCTAGGTATATTGCAAAGTTATTTCATTTCTCAAAGTGGTAGACTGTTAAATATATTGTAATATTTTCCTTGAATCAAACATCGGGTGATTATATGTTAATATTAATTAATGTCATAATTCAATAAAGCAAAAATAGGAAATGCAAAGAAGTAGGGTTTAGGTTTTGATGGATTCTCCAGCCAAAAACTTAAAATAAAGAAGTTAACAAAAGAGAAACTAGTTGGAAAGAAAGATAATTAGGACGACATTAAAATAGGTAGCACCAATAATAATCCATCAACACTGCCCATCACAATTCAAAAAAAATAAACCCCCATTTCCAAATATGAAGCACAATAGGCTTCCAAGAAATAACAATCAAAAAAAGATATCAGTGGCAAAAAGACGAAGCTCATAAAAAAATGTTTCTGATTGTTCGGCAGTGATTACTTCTTTAGTGTTAATCTGTAAAAATAAAGATAAATCATTAGTATTTAAATTCAAGGTCGTCTTCAGTTTAGAATTTACTTAATTTTAATTTTTTCACGACGAGCTTTACACTCAAATTCTATGATTTATTTTACCAATATTTTTAAGTGTTTATATGTCTAGCATGCTTAGGCAATAAACGTGTTAGAAAGCTCACAACCCAGACGATCATGGCTAAACCTATAGAAAGAAGCCATTGCTAAAGAGTTAGCGGTTTTGGGTACATATTTGCAATATCAATGAAGAAATTCATGAAGAGAAAATGCAGAATAAGGATAATAAAGAAGATGATTACGTTTTGAGGCTAAATATCTTCCAGGATATTAATCTACTTATCTTTGATTCGACGGCAGTTCAAATAGTTGAAAATTTGCATTAATGCATAAATATTATAGACAACTGTTAAATGCCTTGAAAATATGCCGTAAGCATCAAAGATAGGCATATAGGAGGGACAATTTATTAATGGATTGTTGTTGAGTCCACTTGCTACTGTAGTCATACCTGAATTTGAATATTTTGCCTACCAATTACTACCAATGATAACGTCGATTGAATCTTGAAATTCAGGAATGAATAAATGGCCAAATAGCATAACGATAAGAAGAATGGCAACTTGGAAGATAGATTGTGAAACTATTTGTTTTTCCATTAGTTCAGTGATAAGTCTACTATCTTTACAAAATACTTATTGATTTTATGCCGTTACATCCTATAATGGCCTTTACCAACTCAGATTCAAAGCTGATAGAGAGCAGAGAATCACACTCACCCATAAAATTTGCAGGAAAGTAAAGGGATTTTGTTGAAAAGCCAATCCACTAATCAACATAATAACTGAAGGAACAATGCACGCTGGTAAAGTAAACTGAATATATTTCCTAATAAAGTAGATGCTGAATCTACTCCAACGAATAAAAGTATAAAGAATTTTCAGAGATATACGAGGGAAAATAACTGAAATATTCTGATTGATCTGCGAGGATTGATTGACTCCAATAGATAAATACGAATGAGCAAGAGCTGGCAAATCGTCTATTTAACTTCCCAAAAAAGCACTGTATCTATTTATATGATTAAACCCGACTAGAAGTGCGTACTTATGCAGATAAGTAGAGCTGGACATGACTTTGAAGTATTTTATGATTCTTCTAAACTACTATACGTTTTTAAGAATAGTCTCCCATTACTATTAGCAAATGCATATTGATCTCTTACAATTGTTACAAATAATGTCAGAAATTATCCTCATGAACTGTTGACCCTGTAGAGTCAGAATCTCTTCGTCAACAGTGTTAATTCCGATCTCCTTGGATCGATTTATTGATTATTAATTTCCCTGACTACTGACCAGAATTATATTAATTCCAGATTCTTTGAGTTTCCGTACAATTTCATATTCATCATGATCCTTTATTCCGCTGACACCAAGAAGACAGAGAAAAGTCATATTTTTGTTTTGGATATAATCAATCTGATTTTATAAAGAAGACTAAGACTAAGAGCCGACTGGATCGATTATTTGATATGCTATGGCATATGTAGCATTTAATCTCTTGTTCATTGATTTTATTACATCCTTGATTTAAATTCTCATGCTTGCCTTGAGCTATTTAACCTCTCCGCTTGATTTATAAATCATGTGCGAACATTTATCCAGTATCCCTTCACTTATTCCCTTCACAAGCAAAATTTCAGAGCAATCTTATTTTAGCATTTTGCCATCAATCATAGTCACATATGAAATTATACCATTATCACAAATATAAGTAAAGGATTGCTCATCAATAATTTCCTAAAAAATAGACCAATCGTTCGATATATTTTTCTTTAGAATTGCTTATCTCGAAAGTTGATATTGCTGCCCCGGTTGTTTGGTATTTTTTAACTTCAAACTCATGATCATCATTTCTCTAAAATTCCCCTGCATGTCTTCAAGGTCAATATAAGTCTCTTAAGTACGTAAATGTTTTTATCTATTAGGATCTTCCTCTTCCTATCGTTCTTCTTGCTTGAAATTCATAGTTTATTAATTCCACCACTACTTAAAATATGTCCTCTCGCAGTCCTTTTATTTATCATAGCATATTTGCGATACAACTGCCATTCTCGTGCAATCGTTTGAAAAATCTACCCAAATTTATTCAGTTGTCCATAGCCGTATTTTAATGAGAAAGAGACCAATAAAAATACCTAAGGTGAGACCTTGTGGAATTCCAATAAACACAGCCCATATCCCTATGAGCAAATTTTACCACTCCCAATACATTTTTAGTGGAGACCAGTCTTGATTTAAAACACACTGTAAAATCAACTAAATAAAAAAGGCCACCACATAAACTACAGAAGTGATTAACAAATAATGAAGAATACTATCTTGAAGCATCTCTATCTTTTAATCTATCACATTTTTACCCTTTTTATGTTGAGATAAATAATGAAATTACCCACGCTTACTAAGTTTACCAACAGCGAGCACGATCATCCTACCCTATCCAGATTTAACTAAGCTTCCACTTAAAATAACTGGACTTTTGCTGCTTATTATTGTGTCATTAGATTTTTATAAAATTTGCGATTTCAAGTCGGCAATACAATTTTTAAATGAATCTTTTCTTATTTAATTTACCTCTAAGGTATACTTCTCGGTAACAGCAAAATTGAACCCTTCAATGAGCCATCCATCTGCACTGATTTTATCTCCCTCTTTCATTTCTACAATGTCCCCCACTACTAATTATGAACTGCTAATTTGATGTCGCTTATTCTATCGCACCACAGTGCAAATTTATTCTGACAACTAATTTTTAGAAGTTACTCTTTTCCATAAGTACCAAAGCTCATCAGTGCAGCGGAATATCCAATTGTGGACAGCAACTGATAAGGCGAAAAAGCCTTGAAAAATTCCATGTTTTTATTCGCTGAGATAGTTTCCAAAAGATAATATGAAGATACTAATTGAAATTATAAAAGGAATGCATATGACAGGAGCACTGAAAGCCTTGATAAAAATAGAGGGTAGGGATGGTGATTTGATTAGTACTTCGTTGGATCCAAATGCAATTTTGCGGTCTTATACTGAATTTGTAGATATTCCCTGAAAGGGACTTGTTTAGAGATCTATCTATAAGCAGAGATACTGATATAAAGCTCTTCCTCGCCTCGCAGGTGAAGGATATATTTAAGTTCTTCAGCGTGATTTTTTGGATGATACAGGTCAATAAGCTTTTTTAATTTGCGAGTATCTATACCAAAACTCATATTCGGCTAATTCAAATATAATAACTTTGCCTAATTTAGAAAGCAGATGATGATGATCATATTAAAAATAATTTTCTGCTAAAAACGAATTCAATAATAAATATACCGAGATATTATCCCAAAATGACAGGAAATATAAACTCTTTGTGAAATAAGGGATTAAAGGACACTAATTTGCTATATTTGTTTCTGTTAATCCATTATAATTTTATTGATGGGTCAGGCGGAATCTGTTTAGAACATATAGGAAGAGTTCGAAGTATTCAGACTGTAGGAAGATTAAAACGTCCTCCTTCGCAATCTAAAAGACTAAAGCGAATATTTGATGCGAGTGGTCACTTGCTCCAATCAGGCTGATGTTGACAGAATAAGGGTACTGCTTGAGGAGCGGGCCCAAATTAAAAATAATCATATTTTTTCGCTGGTGGATATCAAGGAAAAGATACAAAAGCAATTCTGCTCGATTAACTATAAAATGTATGTGATTCTCTCATATTCCTTTAAAAATGTCACTCAATAAATTAAAGAAAGAGCAACAGAGTAAAATAAACGATTTTTTGCTGAAAGCGACATCTGGAGTATTCTCTACAGCTGCTGCATAGCTTTAAATACCTTGTATGCTGGAGGAGTCACTCATTAATGCCTAACAACTAGTCAAATCTTTATTAATAAGGATGGATTCATAAAGATTGCATAACCTTTGCTTTTTGGATTGGAAAAAAATCATCTGAGAGCCATGAGAACAGAAAACGAGGGAAAGATAGATGTCCATCTTTCTCCATAAATTATGAGTTGCCTCTAAAATCAAAACTTTTTCTTTTACTCAAAGGAAAAATCAGACATTTTTATCCTGGCAATGATAATTGTGGATATGTCACTGCTGACTTAGAACTACCTCCATGATCCAATCTATAAAACTTCAAATCTGAGTCGTATTGAGTCTTTACTTAATCAAATTAATCAAAGGTTCAGCAGTAATTTGACTGATCTACTGAGATAAATGCTAAAAATAAACTCAAAGGAAAGATCTAGCTTAGCTGAGGTCATATAACAGATATAAAAGCATCATAACTTAAATCACAGTTTTACCAAAGAAACAGAGAATAATATTATAAAACCCATAACTATGAAATCAGAAAATACACCAGTTAATTAGAAAACTAAGCAAGTTGAGACTCGAATGATCACTAACCCCATTTCTCGTGTATTCTTCAATAGCGATGACGCGACTCATAATCACCAAATAAAAATTGTGCATCCCATAAATTATATCGGCGTTCATTCTCCTTCCGTGGAAATTAAACCTGTTGTAATTAATCCTCCAATTCAAGTGAACTCTTTTTATCCTCCTAACACAGGAATTATTTATCGAAATCCTCCAATAATGATTAATCAAAACAGATCTTTGAGTTTACAAGAAAGATCTAGAAGCACAGACTCAATTAAAGTGGCTTTAGGCTAAGACCAAAGAATACAGAATCCAATACCACTACCAGATAATTCGTTAAAATTAAATCAATTTGTATTTGCTAAAGGAGCAATACAAAAAGAGTTTTACTAGCATAAAAATTACATAAATTATCAACCGAATAATTATCATTCCATTTCAATATTACCGAATCAAACAATTAATCATTCCAATTAGGCTTCAAAGGCATAAGTAATTCCTCATCTGATTATGAAAAGTCCGACAGTGATGCCTACTCGCCAATTTCAAGGAGAAGTATCACCTTTTCACTTGAAAGCAATTCCCAATAAAGTTGAAAGGAAAGAGGATAATAAATTCTCACACAATTGGTTAACTGATTATAAAGCAAAGAATAGTCTAACATAGAGAGACCATATATAAATTGAACACAGACCTAAAATAATTGGCTCATCAATTGCTTTAGACAGCTATTCATCCATCCATAAGCATTGTATAACTAGTAACCCTTTTGAAATTTCGTCTCCCTCTCCTCAAAAGTCAAATTTTAGTTACGATCCAGCGACAAGTTGCGCTTACAACTGTAATATCTCTACAAATTAATCGTAAAGTGGAACTAAACAATCAGTGACTCCTTCAAAATTTGATTTTATCAAATAGATTGATAGCTTTAATGGTTCATCAAGCTTTTCTTACCTGACGCTGTTTCACAATAAATAAGATAGCGACTTTAAACTCGAATTCATCAAAGAAGAAATTCCAGATAGAGGAAGATATGAAGGATATAAGCTGAATAGCGAGCGACATGGGCACGGGTGTCTTTACTTTAAATAAGGAGGCCGCTATTAAGGAGAATGGAAAAATAACAACATGCATGGCTTCGGTAAACTTTATTATCAAAATGGAAAAGTTGCTTACGAGGGCCACTGGGAGAATAACCAATACAATGGGCAAGGTAGAGTTTACAACGAAGATCCTTTCTCGTTTGCTAGCGAATATAACTATAAGGATTTATCGTAACTCAGTAATAGTTGGTAATATTATGACGGCCAATTTAAAAATGACTTAAAGCATGGAAAAGGTTTTATAAAGCTGACAAACGGAGAAATTTATTAAGGAATTTTTGAGAAGGATATCATCGAGGGAAATGGCATCTTTTACAAGCGAACTGGAGAGATAATTATTGGTTTTTGGATTGCGAATAAACTTTTTTTGAATCAGACCTATGAGCATAAAAAGGAATGATTTTGCATCTTATTTTTATTGTCATACGGCTGTGGGATACTAGCTGGATAATAATTTACCAAACTGTTTTGCTGTTTTTAACATTAAAAAAATAAAGATAGTTTTTTAAGATTTATTTAATTAAATACAATTCTTATTGACTAAATTCATCAAGTTTTCTATAGGAGCCAAAATATAAGGTCACATAAAATATTTATAATTTCATATAATTTCACTGATATTTTAATAAGCTTTATATTATAAGATCACAAAAAATAGGAAGAAATTTTATCGCGGCCCACCCGAGGAGGACATATTTTAAGCATCTAAATCGGCATTTTATGGCCTATTTTGGGTTCACAATCTTCTTATTCCTTCAAAATCTTTGACCCTCATTGAAATGGCTACATATATGATTTTACCATGGAAATAAAAGTTAATAAAAAAAGATTAATACTACTTTTCGCTAACAGAAAACGTTATATTTATAATAAATGATAAATTCTAAGTTATAAATTTACTTTAAATCTCATTAGAAAAAGTTCATGCTGTCCGGCCACTTTAAAAAAGAGAATACAAGCAAGATTAACCTCTGCAACTGCATCCCGACTCTCAAATTGTGTTCTTAGCCAGAAGAAGGCAATATTTTCATATCGACTTATAAAGAAGCCAAAGAAATAACATCAAAATCCGCGAGTGGAGTTTTAAGCACAGTTTCCGATCAAAAGTCACCACCCCAATATGCTAAGCATAGTCTCAAGTTGACAAGAACTGAAAAGTAAAATTTTACTAAAACGGGAGTAAATACTCCAAAAGAAGAATGTCATACACCATATAAAAGTACAATGCAGACAAGTCTGGTAGCTCATAGTTAAAATCAGTTTGCAAAACCATAAACAGAAAAACAGCCGAAGATGTAAAATAACGACTCTTCTTCAGATATTTCAAGAAAATATAATTCTCTTAATTGTTCAAAGTATTTTAGAAGAAAATATTACAATGGATAAATACCTGAGATCGTTTCGGCAGAAAATAATAATGCTGAACACAAAGACTATATAGTTTAGATCTAATCCATCTGCGCCAAACTGTCAGATGTTTAAGCACCATTTCATACAACTCGAGAGCCAAATTATAAAATCACCAAAGATCAGGAAAACTAAAATAAGGCTCAATCGACTTACGATGCAAAAAAATGGCATTGCCTCACTGAACTTAATATGAAGAACTAGTCTTCAAAGATTATTGAATATTCTGAGCAAGTATCTGAACTGGAGTTTATAAGAAAAACAACTAAAAAAATTCATGGAATTGAATAGCTAAAATTCATCACAACAGAGTCAGTATGCGACGATGATGATTCCGTTGCAGTTTCTGAAGTGTTATAAAATAGTTTTATCCACAATTCAGAAATTTATATAAAAGAAGGCTCCCGAAAGAACAAAGGACTGAATGATTTAATTAGATCCAAGCAATCCAGACTGGCTTAATTGACTAGTTGAATCCATTTATAACTTTATTTTTGATTATTGATATTAATAAAGGTTTCATAGCTTAATAGATATGCTATAGTTTAATAGATCGATTGGGGTTGGGGTTGGGGTTGGG
>Ga0302185_10002903_pt1 | contig 10909 bp, 11 predicted proteins | sample II_Bog_E1_1_FD_200231 | JGI IMG/M metagenome (GOLD analysis project Ga0302185, IMG submission 200231) | Peat permafrost microbial communities from Stordalen Mire near Abisko, Sweden - II_Bog_E1_2 | ecosystem: Environmental > Terrestrial > Soil > Wetlands > Peat | place: Sweden: Abisko... | reverse complement strand
CGGAATAATTATGCCCGTCATAAAAAAACGAGCTATTCTCATGGCAGCGCCCAAGGCAGCACATTTCACCTATTTCTTCATCTTTAAATTCGCTGTGTAGTTTTTCCCTGAGCTTATCCTGCGTGCCAGCGGTAAGACACGAACTGCCATTGCATACATATACTTTCTTGCCCTTATTCTCTGGTCTCAAAAAATCGTAAAAGGTAGCGGCACCATATACGTTGGCTGTGCCAAAAAGGAATTCTTTAGCAAGCTGTTCCGACTTTTCTTTCGATACTACTCCCGTTTCCGTAGCGGCAATTCCCAACTCCTCAAAAAGATTTTCTCTCAGCCCTTTCCTGCCCGATAACTCACTCAGATTTTTTGACATAAAACAATCACCCCTCAATTGGAGGGGTTGCAACATCAAATTTAGCTAATATTTCCAATAAAATTGCAGGAAAAGCAACGGAAATAGTCACAAAAAGAACATAAAATCAATGTAATTTCTCCCGTTCTTTATGTAAGTCATAGTCCATTTGCAGGCCAAGCCAGAATTCGGCAGGAACATTCAGTTCTTTTTCTAATCTCACCGCTATGCTTGCGGACATATCCCGTTTGCCCTTTAACAGATCGCTAAAGTGAGAAGGATACATACCTATTCTAATGGCAAAAGCAGATTTAATTTCTTCCCTTGCCGCTAATTCATCAGCCAAAACTTCACCGGGGTGAAGTGATACATTAATATCAAGATCACTCCCAGTTTTATTTAATATTTTAGCATGTCTCATAAATTTCGTTTTATTGATAATGATTATTTAAATCCTCTACGACAATTATTTCGGTTACCGTTACCAGATCTTTCTCAATTGTAAATATCAAACGGTATCTGTAATCAACTCTGACTGAATACAACCCTTTATATTCTCCTTTTAACGCTTCAAAATTCAAGCTTTTCAGGTTTCGTAATCCCACAGTGTTTGGCATTACTTGTAATATTTTCAGTGTTTTCCGGTATTTTAATACAACTTCAATATCAAACCTTGGTTTGCCTTTTACTTTTTTATCTGTTGCCAAAAATTCAAGATATTCATTGTTGAATTTGATGATCATCACAAGATATTTTACCAAAATTAGTAAAATATTTTCCGTAAAACAAAATTAATAAAACCGCCCTGTAACGGACAATCAAAATGTCCATACAGGGCGGAATAGTATAAAATATTTACCAAAACTAAATTCCTTGTTCAGGGGTTTAGCTCAAACCCTCTATCTCTCCATTTACCAGCTTAATATGCATCGCCTGCGGGTCCTTAGGCAATCCGGGCATACGCATGATCTCACCGGCTACGGCTACTATAAAGCCTGCACCCGCATTGATCACCAGGTCTCGGATATTGATCGTAAACCCTTCAGGCGCGTTGATCTTCTTTTCATCATCTGAGAAAGAATATTGTGTTTTGGCAATACATACCGGGAGATGTCCCCAGCCGTTCGCTTCAAACTGCTTCAGCTTAGCGAATGCACTGCCGTTAAACACTACCTCGCCGGCACGGTATATTTTCTTGGCTATTTTTTCGATCTTGGTTTTTATGTGGTCTTCGAGGTCGTAAGTGAAGTTGATATCTTTGGAAGGATTATGCTCAATCACATGCACCACTTTCTGCGCAAGGTCGGCAGCGCCTTCGCCACCTTTTGTGAACCCGTTATTGATGGCAAATACCACGCCTTGCTGTTCGCAGAAGTTCGATAAATGGTTAACCTCTTCCTCCGTGTCGTGTTTGAATTTATTGAAAGAAACTACAACGCTTTGCCCGAAGTTTTTCATGTTCTGTACGTGCCTTTGCAGGTTAGGCAGTCCGGCAATAAGCGCTTCCATATTGGGTTTGTTGATGTCCGTTGCAGGTACACCGCCATGCAGTTTCAGCGCGCCCGATGTAACTACGATCACGGTAGCCTTTGGCCTGAGGCCCGAAAGGCGGCACTTGATGTCAAGGAATTTTTCCGCACCCAGGTCGCTTCCGAAGCCTGATTCTGTTACCACATAATCAGTGCAGCTAAGCGCCATTTTGGTGGCCAGTACTGTATTGCACCCATGTGCGATATTGGCAAATGGCCCGCCATGTACAAAAGCGGTTGTTTGCTCAGTCGTTTGTACCAGGTTGGGAAGAAGCGCATCTTTCAGTAAAACAGTTATTGCCTCTGCAATACCCAGGTCTTTTACAGTAAATGGTCTTTTATCTGTTCTGTAGCCCAATACGATACGTTCTATTCTTGCCTGCAGGTCATCAAGGTCGGTTGCGAGGCAAAAGAGCGCCATGATTTCTGATGCCGGCGTAATGTCAAATCCGGCTTCCGTGGGTATGCCATTGGCGCTGCCGCCCAGCCCCGTTACTATATTTCTCAGCGAGCGGTCATTCACATCGGCTACACGCCGCCATACTATGCGCTCCAATGCCTTATCGGTATGCCTGTTCTGATACTGGTAATTATCCAGCAGGGCGGCTATCATATTGTTGGCGCAGGTGATCGCGTGAAAATCGCCGGTAAAATGCAGGTTAATATCTTCCATAGGCAACACCTGTGAATACCCGCCGCCTGCAGCGCCGCCCTTCATCCCAAAGCATGGGCCGAGGCTCGGCTCGCGTAGCGCCACTGCCGCTTTCTTGCCTATATAGTTAAGTCCCAGGGAAAGCGCCACGCTCGTTACTGTTTTTCCAACGCCGGCTTTGTTGGGCGTTATGGCAGTTACCAATATCAGGTTGCTCGTCTTTATTTTTTCCTCATTAAGGTACGTAAGCGGAACTTTTGCTTTGTACTTACCATAAGGAATAATGTCTTCAGGGTCTATGCCCACATTTCTTGCGATCTCTGTAATTGGTTTCAGCTTTGCGGATCTCGAAATTTCAATGTCTGAAGGAAATGGCTTTGATACTGTATCTGGCATAATTTGTTTTTGAGGATGAGTATAATTTTATTTGTGAGCAGCCAAATTTAGTAAAAGGATTTCATTCGCGCAGAATTATAAGGATATGGATTTAATAAATAAAATAGCGTATCTTTGAGTTTCCAGATTTTGGATTATATATTAAATAAAAACGTGCAAAACGTGCTTGCTAATAATGTGTTAATGTATTTTTGATCTGTATGTTTCCGTTTATATTTACATTGGCTAATTAAAGTTTCAATTATGCACCAGGCGAAAATTGGCATTGTAGAGGACGAAACGATTGTTGCGAGTTATATTAAAAGCGTACTTGAAGAGTTGAATTACATTGTGCCGGAGCCTTGTAAGAACTACGAGGAAGCCATTGCAATGCTTGAAACGGAAAAACCGGATCTTGTAATACTGGACATACAACTTGCCGGCGATAAGGATGGGGTGATGGTTGCTGAATATATACGCGAGCATATCGATATCCCCTTTGTCTTCCATACAGCAAACAGCGATGAAGCTACTGTGGACCGCGTAAAAAAAGTGAGGGCTAATGCTTTTCTTACCAAACCATTTCAAAAAAAGGATCTGCTTATTTCTGTGGAGCTTGCTTTAAGCAATTTCAGCAAACAACCGACTGCCAAGGTTGTCAGTCCCGGTGAAAATTACCTGATAAAAGACTCCTTCTTCATAAAAGACGCACAATATTTCCACAAAATTAAATTTGATGAGGTGCTGTACCTCGAAAGTGAAGGCGCATATGTAACCCTGTTTACCGAAAAGAAAAAATACCTGCTGCGCGGCAGCATCACTCAGTATCTTGAAAAAATGAGTTCCGGAAAATTTTTCAGGGTACACCGCAGTTATGCAGTAAACCTCGATAAAGTTGAAATTATTAATACCTCATTTCTCACAATCAGGGATGAAAAAATCCCCATCTCCAAGAATTTCCGTGATGATTTACTGACACTTATGAATATTGTATAGTCATTTTGCTGTTTGAATGTGTACCGGATAATCTGATCAGCCTTTTTTTAAATAATTGCCATAATAAAGCAATAATTTTATCTGCTTTCTGCTATGTTTCTGGTTTTATTCTTTGGTGAATGATACTATTTAAACACTCCTTTTGTTATACTGTCATCTTTTTATGTGGTACTTTATGTGATGCCCAGGGAATTGGTAAAAGAATATCCATTGATCCATACCATTACACCATCCAAAAAGATGTGGAAGCAAACAATGGCATTGTGGCATGTGCTCATCTGCTGGCGGCAAAGGTGGGTTTGGATATATTGATGCAGGGAGGCAATGACATAGATGTTGCAATTGCTATCCAACTCGCGCTGGCAGTGGTGTATCCCGGAGCAGGGAACCTGGGCGGAGAAGAATTTATGGCTGCTACGCCGGACAATGGTAAAAAAATGTCGCTCGATTTCAGGGAAGTAGCCCCCGCCATGGCTAAAGAAGATATGTATGCGGATAACGGTACGGGCAAGCCGGATATCCAGGTACCCCGGGAAGGGTATTTGGCTTCCGGTATGCCCGGAACAGTATGGACTCCAGAATTACAACTTTATCAGATCATCGGTTTGCTTATCAAAGAAATTATATTCGGTAAGGGGCGAGTTGTTGTCGGCTATTACTGTCACTTTTACTTTATGCTCTTTGTCCCACTTCTTTACGATTGATGGCTTGAAGAAGGAGCCTTTGGTAAGGTAGGCTGCCAGTATGGGGTTCACATGCAGGGTGAGGTTCCGGTGGCCCTGTGTAACAATGTATTTAAGGTCTTTTTCTATATCATCGCCCAGCAGTATGGATGGGCCTATTGTGCCGGTTCCTTTGCAGGTTGGGCATACTTCGGCTGTGCTTATATTCAGCTCAGGGCGGAGGCGCTGCCTGGTTACCTGCATGAGGCCAAACTTGGTGAGCGGCAGTACAGTGTGTCGTGCGCGGTCATTGGTCATCAGGTCTTCCATGGCTTCATAAAGCTGCTTGCGGTTTTCGGGCAGCTTCATATCTATGAAATCTATGATGATGATCCCGCCGAGGTCGCGCAGGCGCATCTGGCGCACTATTTCCTGGGCGGCTTCGAGGTTGGTGGCAAGGGCGTTTTGCTCCTGGCCGGCTTCGGCTGCGCGGGTGCCGCTGTTCACGTCAATTACGTGCAAAGCTTCGGTATGTTCTATAATAAGGTAGGCGCCGCTGTTCAGGTTTACGGTTTTCCCAAAGGAAGATTTGACCTGCTTTGAAACCCCGTAGGTATCAAATATGGCCTGGCCATTGCTATGCAGGGTTACTATGTCTTCCTGGTCGGGGGATATACGGGAGATATATTCTTTGGCTACGGTGAGCAGCTTTTTATCATTTACTACTACCTTCTGGAATTTATCGCTCAGCAGGTCGCGGAGTATGGAGGTGGTTTTGTCCTGCTCGCTGAGTACCATCTGGGGGGCTTTGGCACCTTTGAGGTTGTTTTGCAGGGTTATCCATGTTTTTGCCAGTTCCAGTATATCGGCATGAAGCTCGGCGGTTGACTTACCTTCAGCGGCAGTGCGCACGATCACGCCGAAATTCTTCGGCTTGATACTTTCGCATATTCGCTGCAGACGTTTGCGCTCTTCGGCAGAGTGTATTTTGCGGGAGATGGCTACAACATCGTTGAAGGGTGTAACGACCACAAAACGGCCGGGCAGCGATATTTCGCAGCTCAGGCGGGGGCCTTTGGATGAGATGGGCTCCTTTAATATCTGTACAATTATTTCCGGCTTGCCGTTGAAGACCTCTGTGATCTTGCCCGATTTAAGTATTTCCGGTTCATTTTTAAATTTGCCAAAATCATCGCCCCATGTGGTATTGCCTTCTACGCTGAGCTTGCTGAATTTCACGAGCGAGCGCAGGTATGGGCTAAGGTCAGTATAATGAAGGAAGGCATCTTTTTCATAACCCACGTCCACAAATACGGCATTAAGGCCGGGCATAAGTTTCTTCACTTTGCCAAGGTAAAGGTCACCTACGGCAAACTGGTCTTTTCCCCGTTCATAATGAAGTTCTACGAGCTTCTTATCTTCTAATAAAGCTATTTCAACGCCTTCACCTGATGCATCAATAATAAGTTCTTTGTTCATTCCTGGATACCAATTCCGCTCCGCCAACAAATGCTATATAATACCAGCAGGCCTTAAGGCTGTAATAATAAATCCGTACACCCAGGCCTGTGCATAAGCGGCAGAGGCATATGGTGTACCGGATAAAAGGCAACATTTGTCTGGAAGCAGTGGTTATAGCCTACTTGTTCTTCTTATGACGGTTCTTTCTCAGACGTTTTTTACGTTTGTGAGTGGCTATTTTATGTCGTTTTCTTTTTTTACCACAAGGCATACCTGAGTGTTTTTAAAAGTTACTTTAATGAATTTATTTTCTGGTCAATGTCCTTGCTGAAACCGGGGTCATTGACTACCTTCTTACATTTTTCCAAATATTCTATAGCCTTCTTTTTGTCTCCCTTACCTTCCCAGGCCTGCGCCATGAAGTATAGTGCTTCTTTATTTTCAGGCTCCTGCTTCAATACTGTTTCAAACCGGCCAACCGCTTTATCGAACTGCCCTGATTGTACAGACATCCTCCCCAACAACATGTTGGCTGGAATATCATCAGGTTTTTCACGGGTAATAGCTAGTAGTATCTGTACGCCCCGCATCGGTTCCCCGGTGCCTTCTATATATCCTGTAGCGAGCGCCAGCTTGGTTTCTTCGTTATCCGGATCTATCTTCAGTGATTGCTCAAGGCAACTAACTGCCTCCCCCGCTTCCCATGCCTGCACCGGCCCGGCACCCTCATTTTCCATCAGCTGCAAAAAGAATTGGCCTGCAAAGGTGAGCTTTTTTTCCGAATTATCCAATTTAGCTGCTTTTGCCCCATAATAAGCTGCAACAAGTGGCTGCTTACCATGCTCCCATACCTTTGAAAGCTGTATAAAAAGGGCAGCCATACGCGAGGTATCACGTATGGCTGTAAGTTCATTTTCAATAGTTTTTACCGAATCGGCAACTATCTCAGGTATCTGCAACCTCGAAGCCGTAAGTATGGAGTCGAAAGAAGCTGCTTTCACGGTGCCGGGGCCCTGGGCTACCGCGCCGCCCGAATTGGGCCGCTGCATATCTGCAACAGGCTTCTTCAGCGGTGGTATGGTGTTACCCCCCCAGTATAAAAGAGCAATCAATGCTATCGCTACCGCAAGTGTGATATAATGTGCTACCCGCAAGGAATTAATTTTTTCGGTGCAAAGGTAAGGTAATCATGCTTGCCAATAATGATTAATCATGTTCTACGAGGTCGGCTTCGGTATGTTCCTTCAGTTCGTGCTTGGATTCTTTAACTGCCTGAACAAACTCTTTTGCCGGTTTAAACGCGGGGATAAAGTGTTCCGGGATCTCTACGGCTACGTTTTTCTTGATGTTGCGGCCAATTTTTGCTGCCCGTTTCTTCAGGATAAAACTACCAAAACCACGCACGTAAACGGGTTCACCTTCAACTAATGACGTCTTTACTTCTTTAAAGAACGTCTCAAGCGCTACAAGAATATCTACTTTCGGAATTCCTGTCTTTTCAGCAATGCTGCCAACTACATCAGCTTTTCTCATGATAATATTTCATTTTACGGATTAAAAAAATGGTTAAACAAAATTAGATTTAATTGAAGTAGTAAATCAATAATCAGACCATTTTTAACACATGTAAAATAATGATTAATGTTAACGCTTGCAAAATAAATATATTTATTAAACAATTATCCCAAAACCATTTACTGGCCTTACTTAGAGCTATATTTATAATGTTTTAAACTTTAGATAAACAGTTGATATTATTATATGTTTATTTTCATAAATATATAAAATGAGCAAAAATGGGGTTTTGCTGAGGAATTAATTCCCCAATTTATAATCAATGAGATACAGTTATGTAGAAAAAAGTATGCATGAATAACCTTATCCATTATTAATCATCCCTGTTTTTACGCCTTTAGTTACTTTTGCACAAAAAATCCCCGGTTGGAACATAAAAAGAAAAAAGCAGTAGCATTGTGGTTGCTTGCAGGCGTTATCATGATCATTGTGCAGACATTGCTGGGAGGGATAACCAGGCTTACCGGATCCGGCCTTTCCATTACCAAATGGAACCCCATATTCGGAATACTGCCCCCGCTCAATGCAAAACAATGGAATGACGCATTTGAGGGGTATAAACAAATAGGGCAGTTCAAATTTATGAACAGCTATTATACACTGGCGGATTTCAAATCTATTTTTTTCTGGGAGTGGCTGCACCGGTTCTGGGCCCGGATGCTGGGGATTGTTTTCGTTGCTGGTTTTGTTTACTTCCTGGTAAAAAAATATTTCGACAGGCAGATGATAAAGCCTTTTATCATTTTGTTTTTATTGGGCGGATTGCAGGGGCTGATAGGCTGGGTAATGGTGGCAAGCGGGCTGAATGACGCGCACTTATATGTTGACCATATTAAACTGGCACTTCATTTTGTTTCCGCTATGATACTGGCATGTTATACTTTATGGTTTGCATTACTATTACTGGTACCTGAAGAAAAAAGAGTGGCAGATAAAAAACTGCATTCTTATACTGTTGCCATTATCCTCTTATTATTTGTGCAGCTTACCTATGGGGCATTTATGGCGGGGCTTAAAGCTGCTATGGCAGCGCCTACATGGCCTACGATAAACAGTATGTGGATACCCGGTGGCCTTTTTACCCGCAGCCTAACCAATGATAAGATCAATGTGCATTTTATGCACAGGGGCATTGCCTACCTGCTATTGACCTTGCTGATCATCTGGTTTGCAAATGCAGTAAGAACGGTAAAGAATAACCGCACAAGTATTTTAAACAAAACAAAATGGTGGCCGTTCATCCTGGTGCTATTGCAGGTAACGCTGGGCATTATTACGGTATTATCTGCGCCGTTAATGGTACCCGGTAAATTCGGGCAATTTGAGATACTTGCAGAACTGCACCAGTTGGTAGCCATGTTCCTGCTGATGTCGCTGGTGGTAAATTTGTATGTGGTGGGCAGAAGGGTAAAGGGTTAATTGGATAAAAGGTTAATTGGTTCCGGCAGGCGATATATTGCCGCTATAGAAAAATATTACTTTATCCATTTCCCGATAACCGGCATCCGGCTCAATTCTTTCTTTTCTACCTTAAAAATAAAACTGATGTAAATAACCAACAGCATGGTGCCAATTAGCAGGTGCATCCATACTACAGGCGTAAAAGAACAAATACCGATATCAATAAAATACAGCAAAAGCATAACTGCAAAAAAGCCCAAAAGTTTTTTTGCATTGTAAGGCACAGGATATACCTTTTGCCCCCATAGGTAAGATATGACCATCATGCTGGCGTAGCAAATAAGCGTAGCCCAGGCACATGCCATATAGCTGAAATACGGGATGAAAAAATAATTGATGAACAAGGTAATGACCGCGCCTATTATGGTAATGGTAGCCCCGGCACGGGTATTGTGCGATAGCTTGTACCAGATGGAGAGGTTATAATACACCCCAAGCGCCATATTAGCAAGCAGCAGTATGGGCACCACTTTGAGCCCTACCCACATATGCCTGTTGCGGATAAACTCCTTCCATATATCGAGGTATAGCGCAACCAGCAGAAACATCGTGCAAATGGTGATTACAAAAAATTTCATCACCCTTGCATACACTTTGGGCGCATCTTCACCTTTAGAGTGCTGGAAGAAAAACGGTTCGGCACCCATGCGGAATGCCTGTATGAATAAGGTGATGAGCAAGGAGAGTTTATAACATGCGGCATAAATTCCCACCTGCTGATGTTTCTCCTCCAGCGTAGTTACCGGGGCCCACCATCCCAGCATGATACGGTCGAAAGTTTCATTGATCATGCCTCCAAAACCAGCTATCATCAGGGGCAGGGAGTAAACCATCATTTCTTTCCATAGCTTGCTGCTCCATTCCAATTTTATAGTGAGGAACTCTGGCAGCAATACTAAAAAAGTAAAGCCTGATGCGATAATATTCGCTATAATATAATAGCCTGCGCCGATATTCGGATTATAGTACCTGGCCAGAAAAGAACCGGGATTTTGTGTCGCGATCACAGGCAGCCTGCTGTAAAAGAAATAAACCAGCCCTACATTGAGCAGTATGCTGAAGACACGGATAAACGCATACTTCCTCGGCCTGTTGGTATAACGCAGCTTTGCAAAAGGAAGCGTGGTAAGCGTATCAAGCGCTATCACTGCAGCAGACCAGGTAATGAATTCGGGATGATCTTTCAGGCTCAGTAAAGTGGCAAAATCCTGCCGGAACAGTAATAATAACCCGGTCAAAAAAACCGTAGAAGTGATCAATGAAAAACTTGCCGTGCTGAATACTTTATCTTCATCAATATCTTTATTACTATAACGGAAATAAGCGGTTTCCATACCATAGGTAAATACCACGTTCAGGAAAGGGATTGCCGCATAAATAATGCTCTGCTCCCCATAAACAGCCTCAGAAAGCTTGAAGGTGAGGTAAGGGGTAAGCAGGTAATTGATAAACCGCGCGGCAATGGAGCTAACCCCATACCATGCGGTTTGCCCAGCCAGTTTTTTTAGTGAGGCCAATGAATCAGTGTTTAACTTTGATTGTCAAAAGTAAATGGTTGAACGCAGAAAAGTGAATGCACGGTATAGTTAATGGGTTAATTAAGGTTAAGGGAGGATTTTTGTGTTGTGACATGTTTAATGCACAGTAAAAATATGAAGAATGTTCGTTTTTTATTTGTCTTTTAAGCCCATATTCTACACCAAATGATATTGTCGAATTTGTTCGCGAATTCTCAAGACAATAGTTCGGTAAGTTTTTTTACTGTATTTTTCTGATGAGTATTTTCATAATTAACTAATAATCAGACACATTCAAATATTGTTTTTATTTTTTACAAACTCAATTTTTG
>Ga0302185_10002901_pt1 | contig 10912 bp, 7 predicted proteins | sample II_Bog_E1_1_FD_200231 | JGI IMG/M metagenome (GOLD analysis project Ga0302185, IMG submission 200231) | Peat permafrost microbial communities from Stordalen Mire near Abisko, Sweden - II_Bog_E1_2 | ecosystem: Environmental > Terrestrial > Soil > Wetlands > Peat | place: Sweden: Abisko, Stordalen... | reverse complement strand
ATTAGTCGCTTCGGGTACGGCTACACTGGAAACAGCTTTATTTAACGTGCCCCAGGTGGTAGTTTACATGGGGCACCCGGTATCTATTACTATAGCGCGGATAGTAATAAGAACAAAATTCATATCATTGGTTAACCTGATCATGGACAGCATGGTGGTTAAAGAATTAATACAACAGGATTGCTCACCGCAAAACATATACGCCGAACTCGGTTTGATAATTAACAACGCGGGGTATCGACAAAAAATGCTTGAAAATTATGATAAACTCGATGAAAAAATGGGCAAACCCGGCGCGTCAGAAAAAACCGCGGATTTGATCATAAAATATGTCGCTAAACAAAAATCTACATTCTAAGCTACGGGCTTATTTTGCATTTTCTTGTAGTTCAACAGGTGAATAAAAAGCGTAAAGGCAGATAAGCCAATACCAATAAAGCATACACCGTTCCATTGATAATTTTTCCATAATTGGGTGGCAAACAATGTTCCTAATGAGCCACCAATGAAATAACTCACCATGTAAACCGTATTTATGCGGTTACGCGCCTCAGGCTTTAAAGTAAAAATGATGGACTGATTTGAAATATGTGTGGCCTGCACCCCCATATCTAAAATAATTACTCCTAAAATTAGTCCGGGTATGCTATGTGCTGAAAAGTAGAAAATAACAAATGAAATAATTATTAATAAAATGGTAAACCCTGATAGTTTATAAGCATCCATTTTATCACTTAGCCGGCCCATTAATCCTGCCGCCAATGCGCCAAAAGCACCTACCAGTCCGAATTCGCCCGCGACACCGCTGCCCATATCGAAATTTTGCTTTAATAAAAAGACTATGGTCGTCCAAAAAGCACTAAAACAAGCGAAACAAAGCGCTCCGCGGAAAGCGGCAAGCCTGAGCTTTGGTTCCTGCTTAACCAGGTGGATAAGCGATATCATCAAATTTTTATAACTTCCCTTGTAATCGGGTTCGACTTCGGGCAAAAAATGCCAAATCAACATCCACATAATCAACATGATACCGGTAGCTGCATAAAATACCATGCGCCAACCAAAAAACTCACCTATATAACCGGCAAATGTCCGCGAAAGCAGAATGCCTATTAATAGTCCGCTCATAATTACACCGATTTTTTTTCCGCGTTCATGAGGCTTGGCCAAATGTGCAGCCATGGGGACCAGCAATTGTGGGATCATGGATGATGCGCCTAAAAGAAAACTCGCAAATATCAGGATATTGATATTGGGGGCAAGCGCGGTTAGTAGTGACGACAACACGATAAATGCAAAAATTATTACCATTAAGCGTTTACGTTTGAACATATCGGCAAGAGGCGCTAAAAAAAGCATGCCTGAAGCGTAGCCAATTTGAGTAAGCATGGATACCTGTCCGGCTTTGCCCCTGCTACAGTGGAATGTTCTGGCTATGTCTTCCAGTAAAGGCTGATTATAATATAAATTTGCTACTACAAGGCCTGTAGCAATTGTCATTATCCATAAGGTCACAGGAGTAAGTTCGGGATGTTTTTTTATCGCAGAAGTTGCTGTCATAACGGAATTAGAAAAAATTTCCGCAAAAGTCTAAAAGCATTTCAAGAGTGGTGTTTAATTATTGCAATTTTTTAAATAATAGATGTTTATTTTAAGAAAATAAGTTTTACAATTAACGAAGGGCTAAAATGATTCGCATAGAGACATTATAAAAATTTAAGCTTTTCTTGTAAAACATGTTTATTTTTTTTAGAAAGCAATAAAAAATGCGGGTATTAAACTAAAAAAAGGTCAGAATTTATGATTCCATTAAGAAATGTTCTAAAATAATGAAATTTGGACGGAATAATATTAATTATTTGACATTTTTCATCTAAAATGTTATTTTCAGATAAAAAAAAGACTCGAAATAAAATAAAACTGTCCCTAAAACATATAAAATTGAAACAATAAATATTTTTTAAAAAAATTAGTATATTTTTAATAAAATGTTTGTATTTTTGAAAATCAAATAGGAACAAATAGCATTTTTACAAAAATATTACAAAAAAAAGCGGTGAATGTTGAAACTTAGTGTTATCTTTACACCGTAATAAAATAAAGTAGTCTTCTCATAATTTAGGTTTATAATTGGTTAGTAAAGGCCCCTGCCCATCAGGGGCTTTACTTATTTTAGGGGTTTTTTGAGAGAAAACATCGATCCGGACAGCTATCCGTATGAATTTTGAAAAGCGAATGATTATTATTAAAACCAGGATTCGCAGATTTAATTTAACAATTTTCGTGGTTATTTTAAATATTATGCGGGACAATACGTTAGATGGTTAATTAAAAATTTGATGAAAACTTTAATTATACCAGCTGTCCTGTTTATTTTTTTTAGTTCATGCAGCATGATTAAACCTGCGGCGCCCAATTTACCACTATCTCAAATTAACGCTGCTCCCCTGCCTGATTCAAGAATCGACGTGCCGGTAACTATAGATTTAACGTCAGTATTTAATGACTTTACCGTTAAAATCCCCACCGGATTTTCAGGAGAAGGCCAGGTTGGACCCGGAGAATACAAATGGAGCATCCAGAGACAACCATTTAATTTATCACTTTCCGGAAATTCATTAAATATAATTGATGCGGCTCATTGCAACGCTGCCGGTTACCTGAAAAACCCATTAAATCACCAATTGGTAAAACTGGCATCATGCGACGTGGACGCCACTATAGGCATCAGCGCCAGCTTTAATCTTCAAAACGATTATTCACTTTCGGCAAACGCCAGTCTGACGCAGTTCGACCTAAGTCCCTGCGAGCTCAAAGTGGCAAATCTAAATATAGCGCCAATTTTAAAACCAAAGGCCGTTGATACGATTAACCAGGCATTAACCGGATTAAATGAAAGTTTAAGTAAATACAATTTTAAATCGCTGTTGCAACCCGGATGGACGGCATTAGGGCAGCCGATAAAAATCGCCGATATTGGTTATATAGTTTTGAACCCATCGCAGGTAAGCCTTGCGAAACCGAGCGGCAGCGGTAACTTTTTAAATTTTTCAGCCGGTATTACCGCCAAACCCGACTTTTATTTAGCAAATCCGGGCAAAGTTACAGTTAACAGCCTTCCGGATATTTCAACAGGGGCAGGAGACGGCGGATTTTATTTAAATATGGATGTTCACCTGGATTATAAACCACTTAATGACATACTTAAGAATAACATATCTGATAAAAGGATCAGGGTTGCGGCAAACGGTTATATTGACATTCAGGATGCCGGAATATATGGAACAGGGAATAATCACTTGTTGATAAAAGTTAAATTTTACGGTAAACAAGGTTTGGCGCCCTATCATGGGATTTTATATTTTACCTGTATCCCTCAGTATGATATAAACACCGGTAACTTTTACATTAATGAAATAAATTTTGATGTAAACACTATTGATAAGTTAAAAGAAGGTCCGGCGGCATGGATATTGACCGCTGCTGTGAAAAAGATTTTAGGCCAGGACGTGCACTTTAATGTTGCAGGCCAGGTAAATGGTGTAAAAGATAAATTGAGCCAATCCTTAAACAGGCGAATCGGGTCAAATATTGTTTTATCAGGAAGAGTAGATAGTTTACGCCTGCAGGGTATATTGCCCGAAAAAGACTTTATATTAGTGAGGGTTAGCACCAGCGGAAATTTGGCTGTGAAGGTTAATTGATTTGCTTCGGGTGTACTATTTTGATAAATTTATTGATAGAAAAACGTTATTTCAAAATGGAGAAAATTTACAAACCAACTGACGGTTACCCTTCCTTCTTTCAGGGCTATTTAGATTGTGTGCCCGATGACGGATACCTAATTCAAAACCTAAGCGTAATCAGAGAGAATACAGAAAAGCTGATTAAAGGCCTTCCACCCGAAAAACTCAACTACCGGTATAGTGAGGGAAAATGGACAATTAAAGATATATTAGTTCACCTGGCAGACAGTGAACGGATATTTATTTACCGGGCCACGAGAATTGCGAGAGGCGACAAGACTGACTTACCAGGTTTTGATGAAAAGCTTTTCGCGTTAAACGCGCATGCCAATAACCGAACCCTGGACGATATTCTCAATGAGTTATCAGTTTTACGAGCCGCAACTATTGTTTTTATCGAAACCCTTGATGAAGAATCCCTCGAAAGAACAGGCACAGCGAATGGCTATCCCATATCAACAAGATTACTGGTTAACCATATTTACGGGCATCAGCGGCACCATTTAAATATAATTGAGGAAAGATACCTTTAATAAGATGATTCCGGTAATAACGTAATTCATGAGAAAATAGTTCACTGCCGTTGGCTGAAGCCAACGGCAATGAATAGTCCGATTTTTTAAAGATCAGCGAAATCAAAAAAATCATCTAAATCAACGGGCAAAAATCATCTTAATCGGCAATTACACCCCTAACAGCAACCTTGCCGGGTCTTCCAACAATTGTTTTACCCTTACCAGGAAGCTTACAGATTCACGGCCGTCAATAATGCGGTGATCATATGATAATGCCAGGTACATCATCGGGCGGATCACTACTTGTCCGTTAACGGCTACCGGGCGCTCAATAATATTGTGCATGCCTAAAATTGCAGACTGTGGTGAATTTAATATCGGTGTCGACATCATTGAGCCAAAAACACCACCATTGGTAATAGTAAAGGTGCCTCCGGTCATTTCCTCAAGGGTCAGTTTATTCTCACGTGCTTTTACGGCCAAGGCGGCAACAGCTTTTTCAATTTGAGCCAGGCTCATGCTCTCCGCATTGCGGATAACGGGCACAACAAGGCCTTTTGGAGCCGATACGGCGATGGAAATATCAGCGAAATTACTGTAAACTACTTCTTCCCCTTCAATACGTGCGCCAACGGCCGGCCAGTCTTTTAAAGCTTCGCAAACGGCTTTGGTGAAAAACGACATAAAGCCCAGTCCAACTCCATGTTTCTCTTTAAACTTATCTTTGTATTTTGAGCGTATCTCCATGATTGGCGACATATCCACTTCGTTGAAAGTAGTTAGCATCGCAGTCTCATTTTTAACTGCCACTAACCTTTTAGCCACAGTTTTACGCAACGAGGACATTTTTTCGCGGCGGTCTGACCTTGGACCCGAAGCAACAACTTCCGGCTTTGGACTTTTTATCTCCCCTTTCGGGCTTACAGCTTCTGCTGCAATGCTTTCCGAAACTTTTTTGCTGATCTGCGGGCCTTCAGAAATTTTTTCGGCTAATAAGGCATCCTCTTTGGTTATCCTGCCGGCTACGCCGGTTCCGCTAAGCGATTTTGCATCTACACCTTTTTCAGCCAGAATTTTTGCCGCAGCAGGTGAAGGTGTGCCGGAGGCATAGGTTGAAGGAGTAACAGCAGAAGTAGCAGCGGTGGCCGAAGCAGCAATAGGTTTCATAGCACCTTCCCCTTCAATAGTACAAACTACAGCGCCAATTGGTAATGTATCTCCTTCCTTAGCTATCGTCTTCAATATACCGGCTTTTTCAGCGGTAAGTTCAAATGTGGCTTTGTCTGATTCGAGTTCCGCAATAGCTTCATCCATAGCAACGCTATCACCATCCTTTTTTATCCATCGTGACAGGGTCACTTCAGTAATCGATTCTCCTACAGTTGGAACTTTTACCTGTAAAGAAGAGTTATCAGTAGTAGTAGCAGTTGCAGTAGCAGTAGCAGCAGCAAGTTTTTGAGGTGTGGCAGAATTATTGACAGTTTTGTTATTTCCACTGCTACTATCAGCTACTACTGTTACAGGCGCGCTTTCCTTAGCCGCAGAAGCCGCTACGCCGTTTGTTTCAATATTTGCAACAACGGCGCCAATTGGTAGTGTATCACCTTCTTTGGCTATTGTTTTTAAAATTCCGGCTTGTTCAGCGGTAAGCTCAAATGTAGCTTTATCTGATTCTAACTCAGCAATCACTTCATCCATTTTAACCGGGTCACCGTCCTTTTTGATCCAGCTCGAAAGTGTTACCTCAGTTATTGACTCGCCAACCGGCGGAACTTTGATTTCTAAACTCATGTTATTATTAGGTTGTAGAATTATTTATTTGGAAATTTGAAGATGTGTTTATTTGAAAATTAATTGCCTGTCTTCATCTTAAAATCTTCAAATTGGCAAATTTTCAAATTAAAATCAATCCGCTCCAACATTAGCCATTTTTTTTGTGGTATCTTTTATTGCGGTTTCAACTTCATCGGCAACTGGCGTTTCAAACGCTTTTGACACGATATAAGCCTGTTGCGCGGCATGTTGTTTTGCAAAACCAGTAGCTGTGCTGCTGCCTTCGTGCCTTGAAATTACATTAAGGTTTATCAATTTATCGTTGTGGAATTTCCGGCAGATATATGGCCAGGCACCCATGTTTTCCGGTTCTTCCTGCACCCAGATAAACTCCTCGGCTTTGTTATATTTAGCTCTAACCTTCAATATTTGCACAATTGGCGTGGGATACAACTGTTCAACCCTAACTATTGCAACATCTTTACGTTTATCGGCCAATTGTTTTTCAAGGAGATCGTAATAAATCTTACCTGTACAAAAAAGCACCCTCGATACTTCACCGGCCTCAGCGTATTCATCGTCAATTAACTCATGGAATTTACCCTGTGTAAACTCTTCTAGCTTTGATACGCACTTTGGGCTGCGTAATAAGCTTTTTGGTGTAAATACGATAAGTGGCTTGCGGAAGTCTCTCAACATCTGCCGTCTTAAAACATGGAATAAATTTGCCGGCGTAGTGCAGTTGGCAACCTGGATATTACTTTCAGCGCAAAGCTCAAGAAAACGCTCAACGCGCGCCGAAGAATGCTCAGGCCCCTGTCCTTCGTAACCATGAGGCAAAAGCATTACAAGCCCGTTGCCACGCTGCCATTTGGTTTCAGCGCTGGCTATATATTGGTCAACTATAATTTGGGCACCGTTAAAAAAATCGCCAAACTGCGCTTCCCATATAGTTAAAGCATTTGGATTTGCCGATGCATAGCCATATTCGAAGCCCAAAACACCATATTCTGATAATAAAGAATTATAAATACTGAATTTTGCTTCCGGTTCGATGGTTTCGAGCGGGGTATACTCATCTTCCGAATCTACAAGCGTAAGCACTGCGTGCCTGTGAGAAAAAGTACCCCTTTTAACATCCTCGCCGCTTAACCTAACCGGGTGACCGTTTTTCAATAAAGTTCCGTAAGCTAGCAACTCACCCATTGCCCAATCAAAAACATGGGTTTTGGTTACCATCTGGTTTCTTTCTTCAAAGAGTTTCTCAATTTTTTTAAAAAACTCTTTCCCTTCCGGTAATACGGTTATCTTTCTGCCTATTTCAAGCAACTCATCTTCAGGTACAGATGTTTCTACCGGCGTAAAGGCTTCTCTTGGGCTGGCAATATGCAATCCCTGCCAGGCGCCTTCAAACATTGGAATGGTGTCGGTGAATTTATCTTCGGCTTTTATTTCGTCCAGTTTCTCCTGCAAAAGCGCCCTGAATTCCTTCTCCAATTGTAAAGCATATGCTTCATCGACACTGCCCTCTTCTCTTAACTTTTGTTTGTAAATCTCAAGCGGGTTAGGGTGGGCCTCAATCGCTTTATATAATACCGGCTGTGTAAATTTTGGTTCGTCAGCCTCATTGTGTCCATACCTGCGGTAACATAAAATGTCGATAAAAACATCAGCGTGAAATACCTGCCTGTATTCCATTGCCAGGTTTACCACATAGGCCAATGCTTCGACATCATCGCCATTAACATGAAATACCGGCGAAAGCACTGTTTTAGCAACGTCGGTGCAATAAGTACTCGAGCGTGCGTCTTTATAGTTTGTAGTAAAACCTATCTGGTTATTAATTACAATATGGATTGTTCCCCCTGTGCGGTAACCATCCAGTTTTTCCATCTGTAAAACTTCGTAAACAATCCCCTGGCCTGCAATGGAAGCATCGCCATGAATCAGGATCGGGGCTATCTTTGACTGATCGCCGTCATATTTAAAATCGATCTTTGAACGGGTTATTCCTTCAACAACCGGGTCAACCGCTTCAAGGTGCGATGGGTTTGGGCAAAGGCTTAAATGTACATGATTGCCCGCTTTTGTAACTACGTCTGTAGAGTAACCCAAATGGTATTTAACATCGCCGCCGATTGCAGAATCTTCATCATAATTTTTACCCTGGAATTCTGAAAAAATCTCCTTATAAGGTTTTTCCATTATATTAGTAAGCACATTTAACCTGCCTCTGTGAGCCATGCCAATGGTAAATTCTTCTATCCCCATTTCCGATCCCTTTTGTATAACAGAATCTAAAGCAGGTATCAGCGCTTCGGCGCCTTCCAGCGAAAAGCGCTTTTGGCCTAAGAATTTAGTACCTAAAAAGTTCTCGAATACAACCGCTTCGTTTAGCTTATTCAGCATCAGCTTTTTCTCTTCAATGCTGAATGATGGAGTATTTCGCTTACTTTCCATCCGGTCTTCAAACCATTTTATTTTAATGGGGTTGCGGATATACATATATTCCGCGCCAATCGACTCGCAATAAGTTTCTTCAAGTAACTGATGGATATCCCGCAATGTTGCTGGGCCAATGCCAACTTCCACGCCTGCGTTAAAAACAGTATCCATGTCGGCGTCGCTCAGCCCGAATGTTTCCAGTTCTTTTCCTGGAAAGTATTTACGCCTTTCACGTACCGGGTTAGTTTTTGTAAATAAATGGCCGCGTGAACGGTAACCGTTTATCATATTGAGCACATTGATCTCCTTTAAGAAGTGATCGTGCGTTTCAGTATTTGCAACAGAAGCAGGGGCGGCAACGTTGCCTTCTTTGCCAAAATCAAACCCTTCGAAAAATTTTTGCCATCCAAAGTCAACAGATTCAGGGTCATTTTTATACAATTCGTATAATGAAGTGATATAGGCTGCGTTCCCGCTATTTATATAATTGAGACGATCCATAAGAAACCAATCTTTTTAAACCTTGCAAAAGTAAACATATCGCCTTATAAACTTTGTAATTAATTTATAAAACTTAAGCAACATTGATACTTGCAAGCTGCCGAAAGAATTGTTTTTACTATAAAAAGCCTGTAGAGGATCAAATTAATGGATCATTTTGCGGAGAAATTCACGCAAATAAGCTATACCCTCGAAAAGAACAGCAAGGATGCCAATGATAATTGTATATTGTTCGAAGGGGTTCATAATTAGATTTATGACGTCGTACGGGACAAAATATTACATTTCACCCAAATTATTTTATATCTATCTCTTTTAAAACAGGCAACCAGGTGTCGATAAATTCGCTTTTCGTTTCAAGGTCATTTGCAGGCCGCTGCGCAATGTTATACCGGCTTTCGCGTGCATCATGCACGCCCGCAATAAACGCCCAGTTACCCCAGTTACTCGCCGGCGAATAGTCAATAAGCTTTTCTTCAAAATAAGCCGCGCCCTTTTTCCAGTCAATTTTCAGGTCATTCACCAGGTAACCAGCTGTAATTTGCCGGCTGTAATTATTAATAAAGCCTGTAACATTTAGCTCGCGCATAATGGCGTCAATAAGCGGGGCCCCGGTTTCGCCATTTTTCCAGCTTTCAAAGAGCCCATCTTCATCGGGACTTTTTTCAGGCGCTTCATTGGGTTCATTTTTGGGCAGAATAAACTTTTGACCATGCTTTTTAAACATAAACCTGAAATAATCCCGCCATAACAAATCCAATATCAACGGATTGGTGTGATGCATGTTATTTAAGCTCCGGTGCTTACTAACTTCCCAATAAACATGCCTTAAAGAAATGCAGCCTAAAGCCAGCCATGGAGATAATTTTGAAGTATTGCTGGCTGAAGCAGGTGTGCCCCGTAAATTCTTAGAAACACCAGCATGGATACTATTAAGCAAAAACTGCTGTAATTGGGTTAACGCAGCATTTTCACCGCCATTGAAAATAGTGGTCGCCCTGGCGTCGTCAATGGGTTCATCCAATCCCAGGTCTTTTAATGAGGGAAGTTCTCCCGCATCAACAATATTAGGTGTTTGGATCACTTCCGGCGTGGCAATACATGGCCGTACATTGCTGTCACGCTCTACTTTCTTTTTAAAAACAGCGAAACCGTCTGGAATATCTTTTATCGGAAAAGGAAGGTCCTCTTTGTGGTAAAGGGTATGGCCGATAAAATGCTTCAAATTCAGTTTCAATTTCCATAATGCAGCCTCAACTTCCTCAGAAACCGAAGTTTCTTCATGTGCAACTTCACGGTGATGGTATACTTCATTTATATGGAACTGCTCGGCCAGTCGCGGCAATATTTCGGCCGGGTTACCGATGCGTATAACTAACTCACCGCCTATATTTCTTAAGTTGTTTCGCAGCCCTTCTACAGATTCTAATAAAAAACGTGCCCTTAAACTCCCTGTTTTTGAATTGCCGGAAGGATTTTTTTTGAAATAATAGGGATCAAAACAATAAACAGGTAACACTTTATCGGCTTTACGTACCGCTTCTAACAAAATTTCATTATCGTGGATACGCAAATCGTTTCTAAACCATACCAATATTGTTCTTTCACTCATCGTTAACCAGGGACTTACCTTAATTGCAGCCAGCAAATTTGCAATTTATTTATTTCTTAGCATAACGGCCGGTAATATTTTACACCGCCTAAACACTTTGAAATTAAAATTCGACTATTTCATTTTCAGGAACGGATTTTGTTACCTTGTCTTTAAAATAACAATATGGACAAAGAGAATAAGATTAACAGTGAAAAGCCCGGTATTATTGAAATGGCTGGACTAGTTATAATATTATTATTGCTCTTAATTTTTCCTTATATTATGATTACTCAACATATAGCGGATATTAAAGCGGACAGCTATTATAATACAAAATAATT
>Ga0302185_10002896_pt1 | contig 10916 bp, 10 predicted proteins | sample II_Bog_E1_1_FD_200231 | JGI IMG/M metagenome (GOLD analysis project Ga0302185, IMG submission 200231) | Peat permafrost microbial communities from Stordalen Mire near Abisko, Sweden - II_Bog_E1_2 | ecosystem: Environmental > Terrestrial > Soil > Wetlands > Peat | place: Sweden: Abisko... | reverse complement strand
TAGAGGGGTAAGCACTGGTGTATTTCTGCCGCCGATCCTATTTTTCAATGCATCAGCACTATAACCATTTACATTGCCTGCACCATTGGCATAATTAACGTTGAAATTCGATGGATTATATACATACATATTGTTTGCATCGTTGCCACCCCATAACCAAGTCGGCTGGCCGTCTTGACCTGACCAATTAAATACATGTCCACTGACTGCACCAGCATTATTTGCATAACTTGCGGTGCCTGAGTTATCTGCATATCCAGTTCTAACAGGCGCACCATGATTTGACGTAAGATTCCAGTATGTTCCATCCCATGCATTGGATATATAATATGTTCCTTTATGTGTAGTTGACCACAAATAACTTGCATAGTCTGCTGTCCCATGCAATGCTCCATTAAAACCGCCATCCGCTTGAAATACGCCCGTAGTATATACATTTTTTCCGTTATAAGCTCGAATCCAGGTGGCATCGGACATATGCCAACCGCCCGCCCATTTTTCGTTATACCATCCAGTGTCACCCGTAGTCCTAAACCAATCAGGTGTATGAAAAGTGCTGCCTGTTACACTACCTTTTGAAACAATATCGCCTGTTCTATGGTTTATACCTACGGTGTATCCATTGCCGCTACAGCCATCATAAAAACCTGTTCCATACCAACTAGAGATTTTCAGATTAACCTTTTGATCAGTTACAGGGTTACCAGTATCACCGCCCCCCCAACTAATCCCTGTAGATCCAGAAGAGAACAACAAAAAATTATCACTAAAGATTGATCCAGCAGTCTGTCGATAATTACCTGACGCGTCCCAATATGCCTTTTGAGTGCCATTAAGATACATACCAAGACCACCGATTGCCGTATTATCACTACGGATAGCACCTAACGAATATGTGTCATTGTACCAGTGAAAATTAAGTAATTTTACAGGATTACCACTGTTATACGCTGGGGCTGTAATATCAATCTGGTTTTGTTCTGTTGCCTTTGCTAACGTAACGGTACCTGTATTGGATATGTTTGTTGCGGTTGTTGCATTCCCTGTCAAATCACCTTTAATTCCGCCGTTGGCGACTAACTGACCGGTCATTATATCACCGGTTTTTTTTACATAATCGGCAATTACTCCATTAAGTATTTCTTTTAATCTTTCATCATTTGATAACAACTGTAACAATATCGCATTTTGTAAATCATACCGTACGGGATCATTTGCTATAAATTGTGGAAAACCATCTGTTTGATAATCCGCCGTATTGTCTATGGGGTCGGTAGGTCGTACTCCATTTCCTACAGCAGCGGGGAATAAAGTTTTCCATTTCATATCGTAAGCCATAATTATCCATCTCCATCTACTATATAAGTTCCGTAAGTTTTGCTACCGTCAAACGTAATATCTCCATTCCATGAATAGCCTAAATAAATCGTGAAACCTAAATGCGCCGGTTTATAAATCCCGATATCTTCTTTCATTTTTAAAAGAGCTGCAGGATCATTGCATGCCGCATAAATATTAAAATAATATTCATTATTGTATTCTTTGATATAGCCAGAACCATAAGTATTTACAATCTGCGTCAAAAATTTAACCGTGCTCATGCTTGTCCCCGCCATATGGATTAAAATCTGCTTGCGTCGATACTCGTATGTTTCGTCCGCAGCTGGTATCAATCCCCAAACGCGCTCGTACATGGATAAGCCCCAGGTCGCTGTTTCTACGAAAAATTGATCAAAAATATCCTGTAGCACTGTCCGAATTTCTTCATGCTCCATACTGCAAGCAGAAGTTATAGCAGAAAAGTTTCCATCTTTTTGTAAGAACTCTGGAAGATATTTTGAAATATCTACCGTCTCTTGTCTCATCCAATCTTTATTAACTGCTGTAGACATTAAGCGTCACCGTCCCGCAAATTGGTATTTGGTCAATCGTTAACGGGACATTGCTAGTGCCACCACAAACAATAAGATTTTTATAATCGCTAATTATGCCAGAATCCAGCAATATTTTTCCGATCTGAGCATAGCTTATATAAGTTGACGTAAAGCCATAGGCACTAAAATAAGCGTTTACAGCTGCTTTGACCGTGTCGATATCAGCCACACCCTTGATGTCCACACAAATATCAATTGGATAGGGAGCTGGACTTGTTACTGTGACGGTCGCCCCGATCGGACGAACCGTTTCAATATAATCAGCAACGGCTTGCACTAAAGTACTGCTTGCTGTCGCATTGTTGCTATCAACGATAATGACTTTTACCGTTCCATTTCCATTCCAAACAGAATAAACTTTTGCTTGTCCAACTCCAGCAACGGACAAAGCCCATTCTTGATAGTGATTAGCGTTGCCAGATGTTGCCGGTGCTCTAACCTTAAGCAAATATCTTGCCAATAACTGCGCGTCGGTTTCTTCTGTATAGCCATCAACTGCACCAACTTCATTCGTCACGGCTGTAACTCCTGGTATCGAATAAGGAATTTTAGTGATTGTTCCAGCAGCTACATTCCCAGCTGTGCCGGTATCACCGCATTGCGCCTTTACTGTTATAGTGCCATCACTTCCAAGGACAGCAGCTACAGTCGTATAAAATTTCAAGTCTTCTGGTGTTGAAAAAAGGCTGTTTTTGATAATGGGCACCCCTGCGGTGCCTGTAATTTTCAAAGTAACAACTGCAGCCGTTGCTTGTTTCCGATCAACGCCCATTTCTGTGGCTTTCATTGTTAAATAATCGTTCCAAGCAGTATCCGCAAAGGCTGCTTCAATCATTAAATTCATTTCATTATAGGCTTGACCAAACTCAATGGAATTGGCCGTAAGCATATCGGCATTAAAAGAGCCCTCGACCGTTGTTGCTGTGTTGTCCGTAATTGTTAAATCCGTTTTCAACCTGGCTAAAACATCGCTTACGCTTTGTTGCTCAAAACTCATCTTCTCACCTTCCTAAAATAAAAAAGCCAACTACTCTATGAAATAGTCGACGTAACAAAACTCCCGTATATTGTTGTTAAAGCGATTGTATAGCTGAGCGCATCGCCATCAATTAAAGCCTGTATATCATCTATATTTTTGATATACGGGTTAATTAGCAAGGCTTCTGAAATATATTGTTCGATTTCGACGGAATTACCGGTGCTATTTGCATAAGCTCCAATAAATGGTTCAAGCTCGATGCCATAATCATTATCATAAGCAGCATACCGCCACCGCTCCGTTTTGAGCGTCTTATAAATCCAAACTTTTAAAGCTTCATTGTCCGTAACAATTTTATGCTTTCCGGATTCAAATATAAATTGATCGTTTACAAAATCCCAAGCATATTCTTGAAAAGTCGGCAAACTATTTTCTGCATTCGTTGTGTTTACCGAAGAAATTCCAGAAACAAAAGGATTAGCCATCTTTAAACGCTCCCGTCTAGCCGGACAATTTTATCCTGGATAATATACTGCTGGCTTGTTCCGTCTTCACTCATAATAGGATCAATACTAACATAATCCCCCGGCTTTAAAGTATCTGTATAAATAATATTGTTGGTGTAATCATTATCGACATCGTGGTTATGACTCTCGAAAGACGCATCGCCACTACCACCAGCCTTATTTTGCGTTGCTGAAACTATATGACCTTTCGCTGTACGTTCATAGCCAATCAGCAGATATTCAGATATCCAAACCTCATCTTTATTTAAAGTAATTCCATTATATGAAACCTGGATTTCTGGTGGTGCTGTTATAATCCTGCCTATCTGGATAGATGGACTATTGCAATTTTCACTTACATCTTTCATAACGTCTAAAATCGTACCATATGGATTTTTATTTTTCATGAAGACACCGCCTTTAAAAATTCTAGGTCGAGCTCCATCAAATGGACTCCGTTTGCTATTGTATGACGATCTGATTTAATGGTGAAGATACCTTTCAATTGCTCTTCTTGCACCGTAACGGCATAACCAGAAATACATTGCACATTCCCGACCGCCGATAAACTTGATTTAAAAGCAACGGTTTTCAGCATGGCTTTTGCCGCTGTTGCTGTATTTTGCTTCGCATCTACTTTATAGACTTCTTGCAACGAACCATAAGCAGAAAAATCACCGTCATTACTAACGCGACCGACTTCGGCACCGTTAGCATCAACAATCATAATCGTATTTACCATATCTTCTATTGATTCGCTGTGCTGCGAACTTTGGACATTTACTGAATCACTCGCCGTATATTTTTCGATTATTTCGGAATGATCGACGACATAAAGCTTATCTTGATTCAAATAAAAATGGTATTGGCTACCCGTTTGCGCATATGCCAAAGCAAAAGCTTTTTTCAAAATCTCCGTATAGCTTTGTTTATCTGCAATGAAGTCAACGTAAATACCAATCGGGCAAATACTCCCAATCTCGATACCATTGTCATTACAAACCTGTTCAATAACCGCTTCAACAATTATATTAGAAAACTTTCTTGTGGTTTTTGATTTAGCCAAGTAAATCAAGCGATCATATGTCGTAAATTCAAAAGTAAAATTCGCGGTATTTCTATTACGACAAAACACAATTCCCCGAAAAATTTCTATAGCCTGAGCGCCTTGCGTGTTATCATCTGTCCAATAAAGATAAACGGTATCGCCAACAATGATATTTAGATTTATAAAACCTGTATCTTTTGTATTATAGGCAATGGAAAAGTCAATCTTTCTAGCTGCTTGATCCGTGGCTCCCGACCAATTACAGGAAACAACATAATCCGTGATCTCTTTTATCTCGCCACTTATGCGATTTTTCCACTTAAAACTAAACATTTTTACCGCCTACTTTTAAAGTGTTACTGCTTGATGCATATGTCAAAACATCTCCGACCTTAATGCCACCACTTTTGGCAACGGCTTTATAAGCAGTCAGTATATTCGTGTCATTCGTCCCAAAGCTTGAGGTCTTACCAACCGTGCGCCCAATAACATCGCCGATCGAATCCCCAGGATAAGCCGTTATGCTCTGCAGTGTGCTTTCGAGCCAAGATGACCGACTTTTTAATCCAGTTACTTCACTAAAAGCGGTTGAATCAAGTGCTCCACCAACAAATTTATATTCTTTAAAATCTAACGAAAAATAAACGTCGCTAGTTCCATCTTTTTCGCCCCATTTAAACCCATCAATTGTAACTGCATAGTTAACCGGTGTCCCACTAATGATGAACCTGCAGGGTTTGCCAGACGTTCGCCATTTGTCGATCAAATTCACATAACTGGAAGGTTCATTTGGCGTACAAGCGCAAAAAGAATAAGCTTGCGCAGGAAAAAATGAAGCAAACGACAATGCCATTAAGCCGGTTTTACCTAACATATTGAGTTCGCCAATATTATTGATATTAATTGTGCTGTTATTTTGTTTTACATTCACTTCAAAAGCACTCGGCCCGACAGGGAACTGTATCCGGCTGCCGTCATTCTGCAAGTAAATTTTCGGTGGCGTGTTTCCACCAGTACTCGTTGCCGTTAAAGATGACATAAGAGAAGACAAAAAGCTCATTTCTTCACCTTCCTTTTTATAAAGAAAAAACGACCTATACAAACAGCCATAGTCCAATAAAATAGAACCGCTCAAAAAGGCTTCTAGACGGTTGGATTTTATGCTATTTTTTAAACTGCACCGATTGCCTGGTTCATGGCATGAGACTCTATCTTTTCAGCTATCGCTGTGGCTATTTTATCAATGTCGGCGTCTTCACGAACTGACATTTGCTGAATAATAATATTAAACCCTTTGCCATTTACTGATCCATCAGCTTTACCGCGTGCATATTCTTGCTGCATAGATTTATTATGTGGAATAACTCTTGATCCTGTTGGTAAATCGACAATTTCGGCACCTGCATCGTGGATCATTGCAGGACCGCCGCTCCAGTTATCCGTACCTTTAGCCAGCATAGGAGGAATAGATGGTTGATAGTGCTGTCCTCCAACTCCAGGAACCCAATCTGGAATATCAACGGATACGGAATTTATGCCGCTGATTACATCATTGATAGATGCTTTAATGCCACCTAAGACAACATCAGCAATACCTTTGATCGTTCCAAAAATCCCGCTAAAAATTTCGGTAACACCTTGCCAAGCTAGTCGCCAATCTCCTGTAAATACACCAACAATAAAGTCAATTAAGCCAGATAATATCTTAATGACTCCGGATATTACAACATTTATAATTTGCATTAATTCATTAAGATAATCGCCAAGCAAATTTACAGTTGTCGATATAACTGCACAAATAATAGAAAATTCGATTCCAAAAACTGATTTTAATAAAGAGATATATTTTCCAATTGCAGTACTACTATTACCTGACGCAGACATAAATTTATTCCAATAGCCAACAATTTTATCAACGACTGTACCAGCCTTTTCGCCTAACCCACCAAAGGTCTTTTGTAAATAAGCACTTACCGTATCCCAGTGCGTATAAAGCAAATAAATCAAGCCAATAATCACCATGATTGCAATACCCCATGGATTTAAAAACATCATTTTCATTGCCACTCCGACCATTTTTAAGGTAGAAACAATCGAAGTTAATCCTTTTGTAAGCAATGGAATCACGCCACCAGCCGTTGTTACAGCACTGGCAAATTTCGTAACCATCCCAAATACAGAACCAAACCCTGATACTGCTTTACCAAGGACACTAACGCCTAACGTTCCGATAACAATAAATTGAGCAACATCGATAAGCATTTCCTTTTGTGCCGGACTCATTGCATTTAATGTATTTGCTATGGATTTTAAAATGGCAGTCGTTCTTTTTAATACCGGTGCCATACCTGCACCCAAATCCATACCGGCATTTTTTAATTCATTCATGGCTATTCTAGTTTTTTGTGCTGGTGTCATCATAGCCTCATAGGCTTCGGCTGTCGCACCAGAACTATTTTTTATTTTATCCAAAGTGGCAGCATAATCAGACATATCAGCTGTAATTTCTTTAAACCCGTTCACGCCTTCAACCCGCCCAAATAAGTGCGTTAAAATTGTGCTGTCATTTCCAGACTTATCTTTTATTTCCTGCATGAACTTCATGAAGCCAACCGCTTTTAAATGCGCTTCGGAAAAATCCAAACCGATTCCTTTTGCCGCTTTCTTGGACTGTTCGCTCTGTTTTTGAATTGCTGTAATCATACCCTGTATCTGTGTTACTGCTTCCGGTGTTTTGACACCTTTTTTCGTAATAGAGTCGATACTAGCTAAAAGTTCTTCTGTTTTGATTCCTGCCATACTGGCAGAAGTTGCAACGCCACCAATAGTCTGGCTGATTTCATTAAATGTGGTTTTACCAAGAGACTGCGCCGCTATCATTTGGTCAGAAACTTTTGTGACCTCTTCGGTTTTCATGCCATAAGCATTTAAAACCGTAGTTAACCCGTCGACCGCAGTCGTTTGGTCTGAAAAACCACCTATACTGGCTTTTGTTGCTGCCATCATAAATTCAGTCGCATGCGCACTATCAACATTCGCAGACAAAGCCTGATATTCTGCAGCTGATAGCTCTGTAACGGATCTCCCTGTGTCATCAGAAATTTTACGAATACCATTTGATAATCCCTGCAGGCTCACGACATTACGGTCGATTGCAGTGGAGACTTTAGCCATACCATCCTCATATTCGGAATGAAGCTTTATTCCTTCTGTTGCTGCCGCAGCTAACCCAGCAGAAAACAAAGTCATTTTCGTTGCTGCATTGGTCAATGATTTTCCCATGCCTTGCACGCTTTTAGAAACACGCTGATTTATTTTTTCAGCTTCTTTCATATCAACGGCATAGGTTTTAATGGCTGAACCGGCACCCTTTGTAGCTGCAGTTGCCGCTTTCATGGCACTTTCGTTTGTTTTTATAACAGAATCAACCGCTCGTAAGGTAGATGAGAATTGATCATTTAGGCGAAGAGTTGCATCAATAACTTTGGCCATCTATTCATCCCCTTCTGGGGTATTTTCTTTATTTCGTTCGTCCAGTTCACTACGGATAAAAGAAGACAAAATTTGTTTTTCACCGACTGGCAACCAATATATTTCGCTTGGTATTTTATGATGAAACCGCCAAGCATAATATATTAACTGTGTTTCCCAGTCGGTTTTTATTAGTTTTTTATTTCTTCGTCGGCTTCGTCATCATCTTTTTCATAACCAGACAATTCATTGATTTCATTATAAACATCAGCGATTTCACCGGATAAAAACAATTTTGCAAGAAGTTCTTTTGGCGTAGCAGCGCCAAAATGTTTCAAGAGCTCTTGATTTTTGAGATTTGGTGCCTTAACGCCATCTAAAATGGTAAAAACCTGCATCTCATAAATATTTACGTCGCGAACGTTTCCTTTTTTACCTAGATCAATGCCCATCCGTTGAATCTCTGCATAACGCTGTGCATCAATTGCCTGCAGTTCGAGCTCAAATTTAGTTTTCAAAGCTGCTGAAAGACGTTTTACCTCAAAAATTTTATGAGGTTTTTCTGTTAATTTTCCGGCATCTGCCTGTAATAATTTATCTAATAGTGACATTTTTATATCCATCCTTTTTATTTAAAATTAAAATAGCCACGCCATTGGCTTCACCAACTCATTCGCTTGCCTGGTCTAAAATATCCCAATCCGTAAAAGTAAACGGATAACTTTCTTCACCCAATTTTTTTGCTGTCCAATCCGCCAAAATCAAAGAATCAAATACCGCATCTTTGATGACAACACGTTCTGTTCCAATCGCGTCCGGATCAGATAATTTGCTAATAATCGTGCAAGTCGTTTGCTTTCCAGCCTTCATGTTATCCGATAACTTTTTAATCATGTAGCTGCTGACTTTATTCATTTTCAGGCTGCCCTTGCCTTCATAACCAGTGACTTTATATTGATCTGACATTACTTTTACAATCGATACTGCCGTTTTTTTCTGTGTCACGGTAGCTTTACATTCAGTAGCCTGAGCCATGTAATCTCCATCTATCCAAACTTCACCATGGGTTCCATTCATTACCTGTTTTGCTGCCATTCCATTCATATAATCATCCCTTTCCTATTTTATCCAAAATAAAAAGCCGGAATTTCCGGCCCATCATCAAATATATGAATTCATTGTAATTGCTTCGATAGCATCAAGAATTTTTAAGTTTGAAGTCAAGAAAACTTGATCCCTCGTATTTGCTTCTTTAGCAACCTGATCTTTCATTTCTGCCAATTCGGCAGCCGTATAATCCCCATTCGAAAGCAAATAATTCTTTTGCGCCGTCAAATCGAGATTTACACTATTTTTCCCGGGATCGAGCAACCCTTCTGTTTCTAAAGTATTGTAATATCCCTGAATTGCCGAAAGCAACAAACATTTATTGTCATAACTGTTTGCATATTTACCGATATAACTATCGTTTGCCGTGTCCTTGATATCATCATGAATCATATCCATGCAGTCAATCAGCTTGATTTTTTTGAAGCTGTCATTCTTGCCCTCAATAGTTGTCACAAAGCTATTGACACCACGAGCAATTTTAAATTTCACACCATCGTACATAATGAACAATTCACCATTACCAATTTTTGTATCCATTTGATCTTTCGTATATTTATCACAGTCGATAACCTCTGAAAGTGGTGCAAACGTGCAAGAAATTGTCATTGGGGTACCGCAAATCATTCCAGCAATCCGACTGCAATACTCAGCCGTTGTATAGGTTTTTGCTGCTGTAACAATTTTGCTATTTGTGAAATTCACAACACCTTCATTGTCTGCCTGACAATTTGGTAAAACTGCTTTGACCATTTTGTCTTTAACGCTGCGCAATCCTTTGATCCATGTTGCGATTGTTGTTGCCTCACCCGTTTTAATATCCGGAATAACAAGATAATCCCATCGTGCATGTTCTAATTCTAGCAACATATCATTGTAATCGGTTACTGAACTGTCTTGGATATATACCAAAATATGTTTTGGACTCGTCTGATAGCCTTCCAGCGCAAGCTCAATCTGCTCCTTATTATCTGCTGACAATGAATCTGGAATATCCGTTGTCGAATATACTGTCGTTGGATTTCCAAAAGAATAACTTGTTACCAAAGATTCCTGTGTCAGAATCCCTGTCCCAGTGGTGGTAATCACACCAGGCGTATTTCCGCCGCCTGCCGTTTTTTCCGTAATCGTAATTACAGCTAAATTCGCCCCGGTTGTATAAAGTGCATTTACCGCACTATTTGCGGTCATTGCTGCAACAATATTAGTCGCAGTATCCGCAAGACTTGCGCCAATGGCAAAATGTGCCGCATCCGTTGTGTCCGTGGTTGCCGTGAGGGTTATTCCCTCAAATAAAACCGTATCTCCTGACACAAATTGTTTAGTAACCTCAGCCACGCGTTTTCCTGCTACGTTCGCATCTGATTCCTTAAGAATCATTGCAACAATACCGCGGGTACTTCTTTCAACCGCGGTAATCGATGTCGATTTAAACGCAATCGTAATGCTAGGTAAGCCTAATCCCATATCCATCATTCCTTTCTATTCGTTTGTGATATTCATATTAACTTTCTGCATCATGTTATATCCAGCATCGCCATCATAGCCGGTGGTATCGAGATAATCTATATCAACCGTTATCTGTAATATATCCTGGTTCTCTCCAATTCGCTCAGATGCAATGTTTTTGATATGAAGATACCTCTCGCCAACGAAAAACCCATTACCAAACAATTCATCAATAACATCTTCGCAATCCAAAAAAGCCAACTGCTTATTCGTAAATCCATCCGCAAAATAAGTTAATACAATACTGATACTATTGCTATTTATATTCTTCGTCTCAGTCCCACGGCGTTTGATCAGTTTCACAAAAAAACAGGGCTGTTTAAAGCTTTTGGTAATTTCATCTGTATAAGAATTGACAGCAG
>Ga0302185_10002893_pt1 | contig 10920 bp, 9 predicted proteins | sample II_Bog_E1_1_FD_200231 | JGI IMG/M metagenome (GOLD analysis project Ga0302185, IMG submission 200231) | Peat permafrost microbial communities from Stordalen Mire near Abisko, Sweden - II_Bog_E1_2 | ecosystem: Environmental > Terrestrial > Soil > Wetlands > Peat | place: Sweden: Abisko, Stordalen... | reverse complement strand
TTCGCCTGCATACAGCCAATTATGCCCGCCAGTGTCGGGATTACGCCACCCTTGGCACAATTGGGTATTTGTGAAGCATCCACTTCAGGAAAAAGGTCGCGGTAATTCGGCGTTTTTTCGCCGGACTCTTTTACCAGGTTCCAAACCGCCACCTGCCCTTCGAATTGGTAAATAGCGCCATAAACAAGGGGTTTGCCGGCAATTACCGCGGCATCGTTCAGCAAATAACGGGTATCAAAATTATCGGTACAGTCCACCAGGATATCATACTGCTCTATAATCTCTATCACATTTTGTGAAGTGACCCGCACATCAATCGGCACCAGTTTTATACCGGGGTTTTGTTTTTGCAGGCGTTCGCAGATTATCTCTACCTTTTTCTGACCAATATCGGCTGGCCTATATAAAACTTGCCGGTGCAGGTTATCGACTGATACGGTATCGAAATCGGCAATTCCTATGGTGCCTGCTCCCGCCGAGGTTAAGTATTGTGCAGCCGGGGAACCGAGGCCCCCTGCCCCTACTATCAGCACCCTGGCGTTTTGCAAAAGTTCCTGCGTTTTTTCGCTGAAACCGGGTAATGCTATCTGGCAGCTATATCGTAAAAAATCGGGATTCATTGTACAGGAGCATTTTGATGCAGTATATTTTTTATCTGTTCAAATTCTTCGGGTGTGTTCACATTAGCCAGGTCATCCGGGTTGGGAGCGTTCAATATTGTAGAGTCACTATTTATCAAAACCTTCCGGGGACATGAATAGCCCTGGGCTAAAAACGAAAGCAAAACCGGGTAACTCTTAGGCTCCCAAATGGTGATCAATGGCTCTGGAAAACCATCAAACGGACTTTGGTAGGTTGTGGCTATTGCTGAAACATTCCGGTGATCAACCAGGTGCTTCAATGTGTTCTCATTAATCAAAGGCAGGTCGCACGCAATAACCAGCCATGCACTATCGGGCTTTTCGCGAAAAGCAGATAGTATGGCTCCATAAGGCCCTAATCCTGTAAAAGTATCCGAAATCGCTTGGTATTGCGGATCAATTTGCTGTTGCTGGTCTGCGCGACACGAAATAAATACATCTTTGCAAAAAGATTTCAGCAAATCAGCTGCGTGGTAACGCTGCTCTTTGCCGTGCCAGTTTACCAGGCTTTTATCAAAACCCATGCGTTCACTTTTACCGCCGGCCAGTACCAAACCGTTAAGTACAGGTTTTACTGCCTGCATTTTCCGCTCAAAAAAGTTGATTATTTTTTCAGTTTCACCGATCTTAAAAAGCGGTAAATCCTGCCATTGGGGTATAGCTTCTTTTATAAAATCAAATACTTCAACAGCGTTATCCGCCAATAAAAGCATTTGTACATCTTTGAGCTGGCTAACGCGTTTTTGCAGGGATGCCCTCTTGCTTTCATCAATAATCACTACCTGCGCCTTTGCCTGCTGGTGGTTTCCATTTACCAGCACCAAATCTGTCCCGGCAAATAGTTCCCTTTGTTTAAAGGGATTAAATTCCGCTGCATAGTTTAGCTGCCTGTAATTTATTTCATCCCGATATTCCAATACTGCGCCAGCCGATAAACGCCCCGGCAATTGGGTACCATCATGATGAGATGTATCCGCATAAGCACATTTATATTTTGCTGAAAAAGCCTTAATTATATCGCCCGCAAGATCCTTTATTTCAGCACATTGGCCGCCAACAAAGGACCATTCATTCCAGCCGAAATTACCTGACGAAGGCCTGGCAATGTCCGAATGCTTTTTATGCCCTTTTGAAATCACGTTTACCTCCTGTTTTTGATAACAGTTTTGTTTCTTTTATCACAATATCATGGCTCATCGCCTTACACATATCATAAACCGTTAACGCGGCTATTGACGCGCCAACCAATGCCTCCATTTCCACACCTGTTTTCGCGGCAATACTGGCCGTGCAATCAATCACCACTTCCTGCTGGTTGTTTACACTGATAGTAATATTACAATTATCCAGTCCCAAAGGGTGACAAAGCGGGATCAAATCGCCCGTCTTTTTTGCCCCCATGATACCGGCAACTATCGCCGTTTGAAACACCGGCCCTTTTTTTGTCTGAAGGTCGCCCGCTGTTAAAAACGCTAACACTTCATCCGGCAAAGAAACAATGCTCCGCGCTGTCGCTGTGCGGTGCGTAATTGTTTTTTCAGATACATCAACCATTGTTGGGTTGCCTTTGTCGTCTAAGTGAGTGATCACAGATTTTTGTTGATTTAATTGATTTCGCAGATTTTTTTTTGATTTTTTACATTTTTGGCAAGGACAAAATTAGTCGTTTAAAGTCGAGACTTTTCTCGCCAAAATTTATTAACAAACCTATTTCAATTTTGTATGCCTTTAAATAATTTAATATTTGATTTAAATGTAAATCATCTAACGCTATTAAAGCCTTAAGTTCAATCAAAACTTTATCTTCAACCAAAAAATATACCCGTCTTGTTCCTATAGGCTTTAAGTTATCTTTATAAAAAATGGGCACTGCCAATTCTCTTTTAAAGTTTAATCCAGCCTTATCCAGTTCAAGGGCCAATGCCTTCTGATAAATTACCTCCTGAAATCCATTGCCCAAAAATGAATGAACCTGCATCGCACACCCGATTATTTTTCCTGTTATTTCGGCGTGCTTATATTCTTCCATAATCGCAGATTTTCAGCAGATTGTTTTGATTTCGCAGAATATGTAAAGTTATTAAAATCGGGCTTGAGAATTCGAATAATCGAAAAACCGGATTCAAAAATCTGTGTAATCAAACTAATCTGCTGAAAATCTGCGGTCAGGAATCTGCGCAATCAAACTAATCTGTTAAAATCAGTGATCAGAAGCGCCACACCCTAAACACCTGTCCTCTTTTAAATTCACTTTTTTGAATAGGCAGTTCCAAAAAGGCATCCGTATCTGCAAGGTTTGCGAAATCCCCTGAACCGTTTCCTTCAACAGGGGTCGCCATAAGCTGGCAATATTCGTTGCTTTGCAATTTTACCTGCAAAAAACCTGTTAGTTGCAACTGGAAGCTATAGCGCTGTACTAGAACAGCGTATTCGGGTGGTTTCGCATTTAGGCCAATGGTGTTTTGTAACCAGGGCACAAAATAGCGGTTTACACACATAAATGTCGCTACCGGATTGCCGGGAAACGCGAATATCAACGCGCCGTTTTCATGTTTCCCGAACCAAAAAGGCTTGCCTGGCCGCTGTTGAACTTTATGAAAAAGTTTTTCAACGCCCAGTTCTTCCAAAGCTTGTGGTATGTGGTCAAATTTGCCCATGGAAACACCGCCGCTCAAAAGCAGCACATCATAATTTTCAAGGCATTCTTTTAACTGGGGTTTAATAATTTCAGGATCATCCGGTAAATGCACCATCGCAGGTTCTAATCCTTGTTGCTTTAAAATCGCCTTAACCGTATACCCATTTGAACGCCTGATCTGGTATGGTGTTGGGGTTTCGGATACTTCAACCAGTTCATCGCCTGAGGACATAATAACTACCCGCGGCATTTTCTTCACCCGTAACTCCGTTTCGCCTACAGAGGCAATAAGGCCAATGAGCGCCGGAGTGACCAGTTGCCCAATCCCAGCCACAACTTCGTCTTGTTTTTTATCATCGCCCTTGTAATGTATGTGCTGGCCCCTTTTTATTTCATTAGTAGTTAAAGTAGCTAAACCAGCCCGCAACTCCAGGTCTTCATAGCGGATTACTGTATCTGCAGACGAAGGCAGCATTGCGCCCGTCATTATCTCTATGCATTCGTTATTCTCAGCAATATCAACAGGCTCATTTCCGGCTGCCTGGGTGGCTTTAATACGAAAAGTGCTGATGCCATTTTCAATAGAGTTGTAGTTTATAGCAATGCCATCCATGGTAACCCTGTTAAATGGCGGCAAATCACGGTCGGCTTTAATATCTTCAGCTAACACCCTTCCAAGCGCCATTTCAAAAGGGACAATTTCAGCACCATAATCCGCTGTTTGCGCAAGTATTATTTTGTCTGCTTCTTCAACAGTTATCATAGCTTTACTGATTTTATTGTAAGTGTTTAGCCCCCGATGGTTGCCATAGATTCGTGGACACCCTTATTTTCAACCCTCAAACGCTCTGCTTCCCAGCCATCTTTTGTCCGGTTATTTATGCTGTTTGCCAATATTTTCTTTAATTCATCCTCACCGGTGCCCGCTCTCATCAGATTTTTAATATTCAATACGCCGTTATCGTATAAACAAGTCTTCAATACACCGACAGGCGTAATCCGGATACGGTTACATGATCCGCAAAAAGTACGCGAATAAGCTGCGATGATGCCAATACTGCCCTTATGCCCTGGTATCCTGTAATTATAAGAAGTAGAATACAAAGCATCTGGTATTTTTTGTATTTCCGGGTATTTCTTTTTAATTTCCTCTAAAATACGTAAATAATCCCATTTTACTCCACTATAAATGTGACCATCTCCGTTAAAAGGCATTTCTTCAATAAAACGGACACTTACAGGTAAATCTTTTGTAAGTTCAACCAAAGGGATTATATCTTCAATATTTTTGCCATCCATCACAACCGCATTGATTTTCACCTCGATGTTGTGATTCAAACTTTGTTCTAATGTTTCTATCACATTTTTAAACTCATCCCTTCCGGTAATGCTAAAAAAACGGTTGGCATCCAGGGTATCAAGGCTAAGGTTTAGTGAACTTACCCCAATCCTCTTCAACTCTTTAATATAAGGTGCAGTCAAAACGCCATTAGTGGTTATCGTTAGCTCTTTTAATCCGCTCAGTTTTGAAATAGCGGTCAAAAACTGCATAATATCCTTCCTGACAAAGGGCTCACCCCCGGTGATCCTGATTTTTTCAATACCCATTTCCACCAGTAAGGAGCATATTTGCAACATTTCCTCATAGGTCAGGAGCTCTTTTCGGGAAAGCCAGTTTAACCCTTCCTCCGGCATACAATAAAAACAGCGCAAATTGCACCTGTCCGTTACAGCCAGCCGTAAGTAATTAATTTTTCGTCCGTGATTATCTGATAACAAGTCTTATCGTTTTTAATAATTTTATATAAGTCAAGGATTTAACTAATAAGCTTCAAGCTAAAAACTGACAATGTTCAGTCTTAACACTTCAGCTCTGCGACTCTATGCTTAATAAACTTTTGTAAAAGTAAATATTACAGATGTTCACAGTGTTGTTTAAATGTACTTTTTATATTTTTTAGTCCTCTTGATAGTTAAGGTAACAGCTTGCATACAATTCTACTAATATGAACAACATTATTTTATATTTGTTGAAAGGTAAAGACATATTTACAATTACTTGAAGATTTGAAAGAGTTACAGGATATCATAAACGCGTTTGATAAAGCTCTCAAAGAAGGCAAACAAACTGCTTTGGCGACCGTGGTACTGGTTGAAGGCTCGTCATACCGCCGTGCGGGGGCCCGCATGCTGGTTACAGACGACGGACAACTAACGGGGGCTATAAGTGGCGGCTGCCTTGAGGGGGATGCATTGCGAAAAGCCCGACTGGTGATGTCCCAAAACAAACCTATGCTGGTTACCTACGATACGATGGACGATGACGATGCAAAATTTGGCGTTGGCCTTGGTTGTAATGGCATTATACACGTATTGATTGAACCCATATTTCCTGAAAAACCAGATTCACCAACAAATCTTTTCAAGTGTTTTTTAAGCAAGAGGGAACCTGTTGTGCTGGTTACTTCATTTTCATTAAATAACAAACAAGCGCCGCAACCAGGCACCTGCCTGCTGTTAACAAAAGATGAAGAAGTGTTGGGCTCGTTCCCGGATAATGAAATAAAGGATGCCCTGCTTGCAGATGCAATTTATGTACTGAAAAATGGGAATTCGGTAACAAAAACTTATGTATACGGCAATGGTTTTACCTGTTTTATTGAATTATTACAGCCTGCTGTTTCACTCGTAATCTTTGGCGCCGGTAATGACTCAATTCCGTTAGTACAGTTTGCATCCATTTTGGGCTGGAAAATTACTTTAGTCGACGGCCGGGCAAATTATGCAGTGCCGGAACGCTTCCCCCTCGTTAATAAAATTATTATTGCTAAACCGGACCAGGCGCTTTCGCAAATTGTTTTAGATTACCGGACTGTAGTTATTCTCATGACCCATAATTATAATTACGACCTCGCTATGCTCCGTCAACTATTACCGCTGGAGCTGACGTATATAGCTGCTTTAGGCCCTAAAAAGCGACTTTACCGCTTGCTGGACGAGTTGCGCGATGAGGGAATGAACATCACGGAAGACCAATTAAAAAGTGTTTACGGCCCTGCCGGATTGGATATAGGTTCAGAAAACCCGGATGAAATTGCGCTCTCTATCATCGCGGAAATGCAGGCCGTATTAAGAAAACGATTAGGCGCCCCCTTGCGGGAAAAGGCAGTTATTCATGATCGTGAAGCCGGGCAACTTATACGGCAAACGCTGTCTGCAACAGAAATTAAATCTTTTTAGTAAATGACCGGTTTAATTATACTGGCAGCCGGCTCATCAAGCAGATTGGGCAAACCTAAACAGAACTTAATTTACCAGGGTAAAACGCTATTGCAAAAAGCTATTGACGCCGGCCAATCCTCAGTTTGCCAACCTATTGTTGTTGTTTTAGGTGCAAATTTGGGTTTAATCAGGCCGACGATTGAAAATAAACCGATAACCATCATTCAAAATGAGGACTGGCAGGAAGGTATGGCCTCCTCTATCAGAGTTGGCATTAAAGGAATCCAAAATTCTGCGCCAAATATATCTTCCGTAATTTTAATGCTTTGCGACCAGCCATTTGTTGACGCTGCTATTTTGAACGGGTTGGTTAAAAGCAACGCGGACAATTATGCAGGTATTGCAGGTTGCGCTTATAATGATACCATAGGGCCGCCCGTAATATTTGACAGCGCATATTTTGATGAACTGCTTTTATTAAAAGGACAGGAAGGCGCCAAAAAGCTTCTGTTTAAATATATTGACAAAGTAGCTGCCATACCTTTTTCTTTAGGGAAAATTGATATTGATACGATTGAGGATTATGAAAGGATAAGCCGCCTATAATCTCTCTACTGAAAAAAAATTACCGGTTAGCCGCTTTTCATAGAAAATCGCTTCTAAAAATTTTGGACTTAAAATGTGTGTATGGACGGGGAAAATTCTCCGGCTATCGATGCCCCGTTCAGGGGCTACCTATTTGTAGAAAGAAGAAATAAGAACGAACATTGCCCCGTCAGGGGTTACCCATTCGCTAAGGGTTGCCCCACTTGGGCAAAAGCGCGGCGTTGTTTGTATCTACAAATAGTTAGCCCCTGAACGGGGCATTGACGGTGAGCTTTACTTCGCCAAAAACTTATAAATAGTCACCGTTTTATAAACTTCACCAGGCCTTAGTACAGTTGATGGAAATTGCGGTTTATTTGGTGAATCAGGATAATGCTGGGTTTCCAAACAAAACCCGGTACGTTTTTCGTCGGTTTTTCCGCCCAGCAGCGTATTCTTGCCACCCATAAAGTTGCCGCTATAAAATTGTATACCTGGTTCGGTGGTAAATATTTCCATTTTTATGCGGCTTTGATCGCCGGTTACTGTCGCTATCGGGGTGTTAATATCATGTTTGTCTAAAACATAGTTATGATCGTAGCCCTGCCCGTTCTTCAACTGCTGATTTTCCTCGTTTATGTGGCTTCCAATTTCGGCTGGCTTTGTAAAGTCAAAGGGCGTACCGGCAACCGGGGCTATCTCACCAGTTGTTATTGATGTTGAATCAATCGGTGTATAATTAGCGGCGTTAAGCTGCATGACATGTTTTAATATGGTGCCGCTGCCTATTCCGTTAAGGTTAAAGTAAGAATGGTTGGTTAAATTTATGACCGTAGGTTTATCGGTTGTGGCTTCATAGCTTATTTTGACTGCGTTGTCATCAGTAAGTTCGTACACCACCTTACAATGCAAGTTGCCTGGATAACCTTCTTCCATATCTGCAGATAGATAAGTTAGTTCCAAAACATGATCGTTCACTTGTTTGGCATCCCATACAACATCGTTGAAACCTTTTTTCCCGCCATGCAGCGTATTTGGTTTGTTGTTTATAAAAAGATCATACCTTTTGCCGTCCAAAACAAAATGGCCTTTAGCTATCCGGTTTCCGTAACGGCCGATGGTTGCGCCATAAAATGACGAAAGTGCTGCTTTATACTTGTCGATACTATCAAAGCCGATAACAACGTCAATTAACTTACCGGTGGAATCGGGAACCAGCAAGCTTACTAAATGACCGCCATAATTAGTAATCGCGGCTTCCAAACCATTTTTATTTTTTAAAATATACAGGTGTGATCGTTTGCCGTCTATTGTTTTTTCAAACCCTGCTGAGGAAGGTAAAGATGAGTAGGTAGTACTGTCCGTCATATCTGATGTAGTGGATGAATTATTGGCCGACCGGTTGCAAGCTGCCAAAGATAACATACAAAGCGATAAAATTATTACTGACAGTTTTTTTAATAGCATGTTCATATACTGGCTTTAAATTATAATTTTCCGTTTAACTTTTTAATCATGTCAACTTCTTCTTGCCTGTAGGGTGTACCGTCTTTTCTAAAAACGTCATGAAACCAAACTTTGGGCTCTTCGCCGCTTGGTATAGGGGTATCCCAGGCGTATATCGTATTGGTTTTCCCGCTCACAAAACCCCAGTTTATAGCGCCAACATTTTCTGTTTTAAGCACCGGCATTACGTTTAAGAAAGTACTGTTCCGGGTGCGGGCCATGTATTCAGTACATATTAAAGGCTTGTTATAAAATTTTAACAGTTTAATTACCTGCAGGTGCAAATCGGGTGTGTCATAATCATGATAAGTAATTACGTCAGAATTTTTAAGCTGAAACTCGCAAAAATCTTTCAAATCCCAATCCCAGAGGCCAACGCTAAGGGGCTGGTCGGGCCTTACCGCCTGCGCCCAGGCAAATATCCGGCTTAACAACTCCATCGACTTGTAGTTTTTATTGCTGTTGTTTGGCTCATTATACAAGTCCCACAGCAATATGCGCTTGTCATGTTTAAAAGTAGTCAGTATATCATCGACATAACTCTTCAGGATTAAAAAATCAGAAGGGCTTTTGAGGGATAACCCCGGATCTTTAAACCATCCCGAATTATGGACACCTGGTTTTGGTTCCGGCTGTTTGCCTGGTTTTGCGTCGGGGTTCCAGCAATCGTCAAAAAATACAAAAATGGTTTGGATGTGGTGTTTATCCGCTATGTCCAAATAGGTTTTTATACGTTTTTTAAACCCTTCGTGGTCGGTACGCCAGGCAATGCTGTGTAAAAACACGCGCATGGTATTAAAGCCAATCCCTTCTGCATACCCCAGTTCACGGTCAATAGTCACCGGGTCAAATGTTTCTGCCTGCCACATCTCAAGCTGGTTAATGGCTGTACTTGGGATAAAATTAGAACCGCTTATCCATTTATGTTGTGCATACCATGCGTTGGCCTTTTCGTCAGACCAAATATTTGCAGACCGGCTCTTTAAATTTTGCGCCTTATCCTCAAAAATCGCGAAAAAAAGCAACAGAAAAAACAGCAGTCGTTTTATCAGGTCCATCTTATTGTTTGTTTAATTGGTAAAATCAAAATTGATAAATATAAACCAAAGTTTAACACGATTAATAAATATTAGTTTACCTGGTAAATTACGGCTTCGTAAGGTTTAAGTATCCCGTCTTTAGACGGATGCTCATAATTCCCGATAAGCACGGTGGTATTGTTCATATTTATACCAGTATTTGTCGCAGCATTTTTATTTGTGAAATTTAGCAGGACTAATAACTTCTTACTGTTCAATTCACGTGTGTATGAGTAGGTATCCGGATTGTTTTTATCTAAAACGGCGTATTTTCCGTATACCAGTACAAGGTTGTCTTTCCTGAACTTTACAATTTTCCTGAAATAATTTAGAACAGACGCTGGGTCCTTTTCTTCATCGGCCTCGTTAATAGTTTTATAGTTTTTATTAACCTGTAACCAAGGGGTACCAGTAGTAAAACCTCCATTTTCGGTATTGCTCCATTGGAATGGCGTACGGCCGTTGTCCCTGCATTCAAATGCTATTCGCTTTAAAAACTTTTGCAAATCGCCGCCAATATTTTTTTGATGCTGATATTCATTTAGCGTAGGCATATCGCGGTAGTCTTCAATTTTAGTAAAGCCGGCATTGGTCATGCCCAGTTCATCGCCGTTATAATAATACGGCGTTCCGCGCATAGTCATTATAAAAGTGGTCAGCATTTTTGAAGACACCTCTCTGAATTCCGGTCTGTCGTTGCCAAACCTGCTTACCAGCCTTGCCTGGTCATGATTGGCAAGGAAAATGGAAAGCCAACCCGTTTTTGAAAAAGTACTGTCCCATTTTGTAAATACCTCTTTGAAATGCAACAGACTGTATCCTTCTGGTGTGGCTATACCGACCCCGTCAAAAGCATAGGCCATATTTAACTCATGTCGATCGGCGTCAACCATATTGTGCGCGTCTTCATCTGTATTGCCTGCACCTTCTGCCACGCTCATTACATCATATTTACTGAGTACTTCCTTGTACATTTGCTGGAGATAACCGTGCAGGTTACCTTGCACCCCGTAATATTTATTGAAATTTTTTTCAAAACCCCGCGGAAAGGCTGGAAATGTTGTGTCTTTCGCAGCAAATTGAAATGCGTCCAGCCGGTAGCCATCAATTCCTTTATCCGCCCAAAACTTCATAATATCATAAACCTCCTGGCGAACTTTAGGATTTTCCCAGTTTAGATCAGGTTGTTTCCGCGAAAAATAGTGAAGATAATAGGCATTTGTAAGCGGATCATACCGCCATGCATCAT
>Ga0302185_10002888_pt1 | contig 10944 bp, 12 predicted proteins | sample II_Bog_E1_1_FD_200231 | JGI IMG/M metagenome (GOLD analysis project Ga0302185, IMG submission 200231) | Peat permafrost microbial communities from Stordalen Mire near Abisko, Sweden - II_Bog_E1_2 | ecosystem: Environmental > Terrestrial > Soil > Wetlands > Peat | place: Sweden: Abisko... | reverse complement strand
TTTCCGGGGTTAAAGCCCCGAAACAAGATAACGGGTTCCGCCTTCAGGTGGGGCCAGATCAGACCATCGAAAGGGGCCAGTTCAGAGTAGCGAAATCAGCTGGTGCTGGCCATTCCGGATTCGCCTTCACTCAGTTTTTTATCGGTCTCAGAGTCGCCTGGCTATATTGCACTGCCGAGAAACGATGCCGTAGCCGGGAGTGTGGAACTCCGCCTCGAAGATTTGCGCGCGCACGAGTGGATTCTGCCCGCGCCGCACATCAACCCGTACATCATCGAGATGATTCAGGCGGAGGCATCCGCAAAAAACATCGTCGCGCCCGACACGCATACTTTCACAACGGCTGAAGAGGCATCGGCGCTCGTCTTGGCGCACAAGGGCGCGGCATTCCTGACGCGCGAGGCGGCGTGGCGAATCTCCAGCACTGAAATTGCTGTCCGTCCTCTGAGCGAGGAACACCCGAAGCTCCTAACCAGATTGGCGATGCGTGCCGACGACAAAAATCGGTTGACGAGCGAATTCGTTCGCGCCGTCGGGCGCAAGCTGGTCAAGGCGCAATCTCCACAGCGGCGAAGCACCGCATTAGCCTGCTGAACTGCCGGGAGCGGGGTCTTTTGTGCCAGTCGCGGCGGCATCCATGTCCCGAATGACAATTTTGAGCGGCCCATCTTGGCCGCACTTTGTGCAGGGATAAATGCCGGTGGCGACAGCCGTGCCGTCGAATTCATCTCGACGATAGACGCTGCCACAGTGAATGCACGCATGAAACTGCGATAATCCGCGTTGAGACCTATCCGAGTCGCTTGCCATCTTTCCCCTCGTTTCGGTAGAGTGCCCGCTACAGCGGCCTTCGATATTGTGTCGTATTTGACGCCGAATTTTGCGGTTTGTAACGGAAAGCCACCGACATTCCGGTTAGCACGGGCCTCTAGGGGAATTCTCGGATTGCGCTAGCGATGGGTTTAGCATGGTTGAGAGCTGCAAAAATCATCACAGACGTGGGATGGGATGCCAGTGGTCGTCAAGAAAGCAGTTAAGAAGGCAGTGCCGCGCAAGGTGAACCGTGAGGGGCAGCGCTGGACGGATGATCGGCCAGGCATGACGTTGCGCCTTCCGCTCGATCTCCGCGAAGCCATCACCGAAGAGTCCCGCGTAAAAGGCGATTTGGCCAGGATCGTCCTCTATGCTTTGGACCACGTGGACAATGACGCGGTCGAGATTCAGCAGACCCGCAAAGCTGGAATGGAACTGACCAATCCCCAACTCCTCCACGTGGGCGCTGAGGCTCGCACCAAACTCAAAAACTGGGCCGAGGCCGAAGGCGTCAGCGTCAATGCCATAGTCGTCAGCCTCCTCGATGAGTTCTTCGCACGCCTCAAGAAGAGCAAGGCACGGCGGGAGGCGTTGCGGCAGGAGCTTCGCTTGCATCGGGGATTCTTGCAAAGCTGAGTCTGTTCCGCGGCCGCAGGCGACTATGGCGTTTTCCAGGGTTAACCTATGGTGGCAAAAAACGCCGCAATCATGTTGCCTTGTGCCTCATGACGAAACTAGAACCACCGACCCCGCTTCGCCTGCACGGTCGCGCCAGGGGCAGAGCCAACCGAAAAATCAGCGGTGCAAGCTTGCAAATGTGGAAGTTTAATTCCGAGACTGTGATAATTACTTTGCGAGTTGAGGCGAATACAATGACGAAGCCGTCCGAATACCCCCGACGCATCCTCCTTGCAGTCTCAGGATTGACACCGCAGATTGTGACCGAAACCCTGTATGCGCTGGCTGTGAGCGCGAACGAGAAGTTTGTGCCAACAGAAGTTCATCTGATTTCCTCACAGGAGGGTGCGACTCGCGCCAGGCTCCTGCTTCTATCAAAAGATCCAGGATGGTTTCACCGGCTGTGCCGCGAATACGGGCTTGAGGGTATCCAGTTTCCTGAAGAAAACATCCATGTTCTTACTGGTCGAGAGATGGTGCGAATGGCCGACATTCGGACGGCGGAGGACAATCAATTCGCTGCGGACTTCATTACGAATAAGGTGCGGCAGTTGACCTCCGACCCGCGAAGCGCGCTCCATGTATCGCTGGCCGGCGGCAGAAAAACCATGGGCTTCTACGCCGGCTATGCTCTCTCGCTCTTCGGACGGGAACAGGACCGTCTATCCCATGTTCTGGCACCGGAGGAGTTCGAATCCGCAAGCGAGTTCTTCTATCCCACATGCAATCGCCACGTCATAGAAGGCAAAGATAAGCGCCCGCTCGACACATCCGAAGCCACCATCATGCTCGCTGACATCCCTTTCGTACGCATGAGGCATGGCCTGCCAGAAATGCTCCTGGACGGCGCAACCTCGTACAGCATGGTAGTCAACGTCGCCAACGAGACCATTGGGCCGCCCGAGCTCACCATCGACCTCACCGGATGCCGAATCCAGGCCGCAGGAAAGATTATCGCCCTGCCACGAGCCTCCCTCGCGCTTCTTAGCCTCTTCGCCAGGCGCGCCATGAAGGGCGAAGCACCTCTTGAGGCGCCCAGCAAGTATGTCAAGGACGCAAACTGGAAGAGGCTCTACGAAAATGAACTCCGCAAGACGGTCCAGGACTACGAAGATGTGCCCGAGGAAACCCGCAGGTCCATTGAAAAGGGCATGGATGGTGACCAGTTCTCCATGCACCTAAGCCGACTTCAGAAGGCCTTACGCAAGGCGCTCGGGCCTCACGCCGCGCCGTACCTTATCGACAACGGTCGGCGCAAGCCCCGCCAGTACAGCTGCACTCTTTCCTCAAGCGCCATCCACTACGCCGCATTGGCAGGAAAAAAGACTCTACTGTCGCTGGCGGGAGCAATGACGAAGTAAACGTGATTCACAACCAGACAAAAGGAGAACCTCATGGCTGACCTGCTGCTTTTCATTCTCTTTACCAGCGCACTCTGCGGAAAGATCGGGTATCTATATGCTAGGCGCACAGGCCGCAACCACCTCCGCTGGGCGGCAATCGGTATCGTGCTCAATATCTTCGTCCTCGCGCTTATCTGCCGGCCTAGGTATAATTCCGCGACGCCACGGACAGTCAGGCCGCTATAAGCGCGTTCGAGCATAATTGCGCACAGACAAGAGAGGGCAGCCAATCGGCTGCCCTCTCTTGTATCCTTCCAGCTTCATCTCCTGCTAGGCCGTCACTTCACGAACGCATTGAACTTCGCTGAAGCCCGCTGTGCCGCCTGGTCCAGTGCCTTTTCCTTGTTAAATCCCACTCCAGTTCCCTGTGCCGTCGTCGCCCCGGCCAGACCGCCATCCGCATCGAACTTCTTCGCGTTCACAGTCAGATCACAGCTTAGAAGTTCAGCATCAAGGTCGCCGCTCCTCTTCTCGCAATTCGTCTTCACCTCGGCTACAACGAAAAAACGAAGATGTGTGATCCCTATCGTATCCCGCACCAGGTTTGTATCGCCGCTATAGAACTTCGGTCCATAACCTTTCCGTACAATTTCCCCTGTCCGGAAAGCCGATGTATTCATACCTGAAAGGTAGCGGTCGAGTGCCTCCGCTCCGGAGCCGCCGCCTGGCTGGTCCAGCAATAGCACGCCAGTCCCTCCCAGCGACGAAGCGTTCAACATTGTGCGCAGAATCTCCTGCTGGGTCGGGGGAGGCGGCGGCAGTTTTGGCGCCGGTGGCAGATTGGCCTTTAACCACTCCTCGTACAACTCATGCGTCACCGGTTGAACCTCAATGCCGGTCGAGGGATTAAAGCCCTGCCTCTTGAAGAACTCCAGTTTGCCGCTCTGATCGCGCGAGTACCAAAGCTCGGGTGCGCCTGTGTTCGCATTGAACCATGCGTTCTTTGCAGCATCGGCCGCTACCATCGGCTCCTTACCTATGAACTTGCACTTCCGCCAGATTTCATAGGTAAGGGGAACCAGCGGGCTCCCGGTTTCAGGATCAACTCCGGCGCGATCCGAGATCGTGCAGCCCTCGTCGTTGATCGCGACCCATTTTTGCCCCCCCCTGAACGGAGAATCCTTGGTCGTAGCGTACAACATCAGGTTGTATCCAATTGCCATCACCAGCAGGATTGAATAGCCACCTAGGCGACGATGCGCGACGCGGGAGAACACTAACCGGACGGCATAGAAGAATGGGATCAGAAGCGTGAGACCAAGCACGTGAATCAGGTACTCGCTCCAGCCAACCTTGTCCGCAATCGACCCGACAAAAAAATGGTAGGCCGCCCAGATCGTCATTCCGTTGGCTAGAAAGAGAAAAGGCACGGCGAGCAGTGCCAGAACAAAAATAAAAACAGCAATGCGCACCGTCTTGACCAGCGCGACATTCCACCGGTGCTCCTCGTCGGTGGCCAGGTGGTAACCGAATGTGATCCCGAGAGCCGCAAGTATTCCCGCAATCCATTTCCCCTGGCGTCTGCCAATAAACTCCTTTGCAGGCGTCAGAATTTGCGACAAATCAGGTGGTGAGTCAGGAGTTTTCCCCTTGGGTGGCTCCGGCATCCGGAATGAAGGGATTGAGATTGACAATCGCAGAAAATCCTTGGCGAACCAGGATGCGATTTGATGGGTTTTCTCGATCGCATCTTTTACTTGCGTGATAGTCGCACTCTGATCATGTGTCCCGGCGTTTCCAATCCGTCGGATCTTGTCAAAGCTCTCGCCAACGAAAGGGGGTACGCGCCTGTCCTTCTTTATCGCGAACACAACGTTGTCGAAATTATCTTTCTCGCGGTAGGGGGGTTTCTCTTCACGGGGGAGCGGAAGGCGCAGCTTCTCCCGAACCTGCTTCGCAAGCTCTTCGCACAACGACCTCAATTTGGTAGCAGAGGCGCTAGGGTCGGAGTAAAGGTATTCCTCTGCCTTCGTTCCCAGCGCTGCCAGGTGAGGATCGTACATCTTCAGAAAATCGAAATTCGACATGGCAGTCCCCCTTGCGTTCGTATGGAACGGCACTGAAAGACAACGAGCGTACTATTTCTGGATTAATGGGATTTTGTGGAAAGCAATTCGAACCTGTTCGCTCCCTTCTTTCCCAGCTTGTATCCATAGTTCAAATAGGCTGAGGCTAGAAGTATCTTGTGGAACCCCTTCAAATTGAACCGTTGTTCGAGTGTGTGTTTCGTTGACGAGAGTATAGGGATTGGAAGGTGAGCGCCAAGTACAAACCTTACCGAGATTATTTCTACCAATGATTATTGCTATTGCCCGAAATTCCCTCCCTGCATCGTCTTGAATGCGAGCGGGGTACTGGTTACACGTCTGGAAGCCGATGTCTCCGTCTTCGCCCAAATTGGTGATTGTTATCATGCAGGATACGGTTGTGTACGAGCGCTCGCATGAGTTCATCTCAAAGCGCATATTATGGCTCTCGAAAACTCGATCGGCGGCAGTTGAAGATTTGTCAGGGGTAACCACAGAAGAATTCGGCTTGGGCGTAGTGGGGGTCTGCTGTTTGGAAACAACTGTCTCGCTTGGTCCCTGGTTAAGCAACTCAATGATTGTCGGTGTCTTCGGAATATTTTTCGATATGGCCGCCTCTACGCGCGCCGATTCTGAGTCCAGCGCTTTAACGGAGAGCCGGACCGTATCGCCGAAGGGAGTAATCGTCCCGGTGATCAGCACACCAACACCAGCGATCTTTCCCAGTTCGCGCGCCGTAGAGGGATCGATGAGCCCGTTCGATGCCAGCTTATGCTCCTTGATCAGCAACTGGAGTCGCGAGCGGTCGATAACGTCTACTTTGGACGGTGCGTTCACCAGCGCATCTTCCAATTCCGCGGCGACGTACTGGCCGAGCGGCGTCACGTTGGCCTGGAGGTCGGTGAAGTCCACGACTGCTACGGAAGGGTGCAGGCCTGTCGCGGCCAGCGTCTTTGCAAGGCTTTCCGCTACATCCCTGATATCAGACTCCTGCGCCAACAGGAGTGGCGCTGAGATGAGAAACAAGGCAATTAGGAACGCAACTTTTCCCGACGGGGAAATCTTCATCTCTCCACACTCCTGGGTGAGGTCTGTTTTTCTGGCCACTGTTCCAGAGGATAAATCTCGGTGCCAATAGTATAAGCCTCGTCTCCTGTCCACCTTTCGCCATCACCTCTTCGGACAGTTCGCAACCACATTTGCCTCATAACCGCTCAAGCCTCGGTCCTACAGAACATATACTCACACATGCTTCCAGGGCAGACCGCGAATGCAAGCTTGCAGAGGTGCGTTACATATCTCAGCAGATTCTTCTCTCCCGCATTCTTCACCCGCCAACCCCGAATTATCCCGTATTTCGGCAGTTTTCTTAATCTTTTCGGCCATTCGCCTCGAAATAGTTATTTCGCGCTCCTCGCTCGGTTCGGGGCGCAAGGCATCTAGGCTTACGACCGGCACATCCGGCATGTGGCCCGAGATCCAAGTATCCTTTCCTGCTCCTGGCAGACCGGAGATCACCGTCACTCGGCAGGTGAACTCCTCATGAGCAAGGTAGTCGAAGCTGGGGGATTCCGAGCGAAAGTACTCAAAACGTCTATGTGCAGACGGGAATTCTCGGTATACGCCCGTCAGGGTGGGTCGAAGAGCCTGACGCACAGCGTCAACGCATAACTGGGCGGGAAGACGGGCGTCCGCAATAAAAAGCGGGGTCCGGCACACCGGACCCCGCTCTGATTCAAGGTTCCCTGATTTGACTCTATGCTGCCTTGGCCTTCTTTGCTGCCAGACGTTGCTGGGGCGGCTTCGCTTTGTCCGTTGCCTTCCGGGTGGCTTGCGTCTTTTCCTTGGCGGCGAACTCCTCTTTGACCTTGGTCGTGAGCGCGGCCACGTCCACCTTGTAGAACTCGGCGGCTTCTCGCAGGGCTTTCGCGGATTCGTTGGGGCTGTGCGCCGATTGCAGAACGGTGATTGCCACCAATACTCGGCCAAGGGTGCTCTCGTCGGCCTTACGAAGAAAGGACGCGAGCAATTTTGCCGGGGCGTCTCCGCTGCCGCTACCCTTGCCGATGCTAAGAATCCGCAAGAGAACCGCAAGACGGCGCTCGTCCAAGACGGCGGCGAGGCGCTCGGTGACAAAGAGCAAGTCGCGTTTCATCAGCCGGACGGGAACGGCGTCGCTGGTCGCTTTCAGGACGCGAAGACCGGTTGTCTGGGCGATGGCCTCTTCGCGGCGGCGCTTCTCCTGTTCTGCCTTGAATGCCGCATCGGTCGCGGGCCGTTGCTTGCTGGCGTGGTGAACCGGGCAATCGGGATTCGCGCACACCTTGTGAATGGTGCCGATGTCACTGCCTTCGGTAATGATGGCGTCGGTAGCGAACTTGCACACCTTGAACTCGGGACGCTGGGCGTCTTCCTTTTGTTTGGGCTTGTCGTCGCGGATCGCGGTGTACTTGTTGCGCGGCAGTACCGGGCTGCCTTCCTTCTGTCCGCCGTAGGCCGTGCTGATCTGGACAAGATCGGGTTTGGCTGCAACGGCCTTTGCCACGTGCGCCGCGAGTTTTGCGTTGTAGCAACGGGGATCGGTGCATTGGTCGCCCTGCTTGCCGAGGTCGTCGCCGAAAAGCAGTTTGTTGTGGCCGGTGCGCTTGGGGCAGTCGGCGCAACTGCCCGCCGTGGAGACAAGCTGCGCGTCGCGCTTGTCGAAGGGCGCATCTTTCAAGATGAGCAGAACATTCGTCTCAATCCAGAATTGCAGGTTGCGCACCGGCAAGAGAATCCGCGCTGCGCTCTGGCTCCCGTTGTAGACTTCCTTGAAGCAAGCCGAGAGTGCCTGTTGCTGCTGGTCGGCGGGCAACTTAGCCAATAGCAGCGCATGGCCCACGCCGATTTCGTTGGCGTAGAAAGCATCAACCGCTGCGGGCACAAGGTCAACCAATTTCAACCTTGAAGCCACAAACGAAGGGTGCTTGCCAACCTTCGCCGCGATTTGCTCGATACTGTATTTCGGCTCTTCCAGTGCCAAAAGCCGCGCGAAGCCTTCGGCCTCTTCCATCGGGTGAATCTCGGCGCGAATCAGGTTCTCGACAAGCTGCGCCTCCAATACTTCGGCGTCGCCCATCTGCTTGATGCGTACCGGCACGGTGACGGCTTCGGCCATCTGCGCGGCGCGATACCGCCGCGCACCGGCCACGATCTCGAAGCCGTTTTCCGTGAGTGGCCGGACGAGCAAGGGCGAGAGCACTCCCTGGCTGCGAATGCTGGCGGCAAGTTCTCGAAGACTAACTTCGTCAAAGATGCGGCGGGGATTGGTCTTCGATTCATTGAGCAGAGCGAGCGGAAGCTCGCGGTATTCGGTGGCATTGATAACAGTCGTTTCCATGATTCATTGCTCCTTTCGAGCGGTTGAAGGGTGAGGGCGCACGGAGCGGGGACACGTCGGGCGTGGGTCCGCTCCGAAGAGAGCGGACTAGCCGCGAATCGACTTTTCCGTAAATGCTTCGAGAAAACCCTGTGCGTGAAGATTGCGGTCCCATTGCCGCGCAAAGGTTTCATGCTGTCGGTGGAGGTCGGGAACGAAAACATAGTTCTCGCCGTCCCGATAGCGCGAATACTGCTCGACGCCCAGATAATCCATCCGGTAATAGAAGGCGGATAGCTCCAGACTGCACAGCGGCGGCTGCGACAACTCGAAGCACATCTCCGGGTCGCGCATCAGGTCGCCGCTCTGTTCCCCGTAGTGCGCGATGGAGATTGCGGGAAGTCCGGTCGGCCCCGGCTCCGGCGTGGCTTCGATGACAAGCGCCATGAAAGGCGGATGCTCGATCTTGAGATAGAGCGTGGGCCGGTAACCTCCGGCCCGCTCCAGAATGCGAAGGATGGTTTTCATTACGCCACCTCCGCCATTTCGTCCCGCGCCTCTGACGCAGTAACAGAAGCGGCGGACAATTTGCCGTTCGTCTCGTCGGTGATGGCGTCGAGAATGACCGCCGATGTGCGCTGGATGACTTCGAGGCTTTCAGCCAGAAGCGCGGCATTTCCCGCGTACATCTGTATATAGTCCGAAGAGGCGCGTCCCATCTCAAGGCCGATGGCTTGGCCCACGATAAACGCGACCGCCTCGGCCTCGGTTTCGCGCACGGTGGCGGTGGTCTTGGTGCGCCGCTCTGTCTTGTGGAGATATTCGTGCGCTAACTCGTGGACCAAAGTCACGACCTCCTCGGCGGGTGACTGGCCGGGAAGGATGGCAATCCTTCCGCCGTAGCTGACGCCAAGAGCGGGCGCGATGTTCTCGTTGTATTCAAGGGCGATATTCTGCGAATCGAGAAAAGCAATCAGCCGGTCGCGGTGTTCGCCCACTTCGCCGGTGATGTTGTGCTCGAACTCGGGCAGGTCCGCGCCTTCGGTCTGCGCCACATCGAAGACGTAGACGGCGCGGAAGCCGATCAATACAGGCGTGTGCTTGCCGCTGTCGTCCTGCGTGCGGTTGCGGTCGGCGTCGTCTTTCTTGCGGCGTTGTCCAACCATCGGGGCGAGAATCTGGATACCCTTTTCGCCGCGCTTCACAAACCGGCCCAACTCCTTCCAAGTGTGAAACCCGGCGACTCTGGTCGCTGTCGGGCGTTGCCTCGCAATGCTCAAAATGTTCCCAAAAGAATAGGCATGGAAACGGGCCATCGCCGCGAGATACGCGGTCAGTGTTTCGCTTTTGCCTGCTTCAAGCTGCTGGAGAAGGTAGTCCACGGCCTGCTTGATGAGTTGCTGCGTGGGGTTGTCCCGCTGCGTGGTGCGCTGCTGGTAAGGGGATTCGCTGCGTAGCGCCGCATTCTTACTGTGCGGCGCGGTGGTGGTGGCGTTGCTGTTGGTAGCTGCGTAGGTCATGATTTTCGGCTCCTTCGGAGTGTGATTTGCCGTTTTTCAGCCCTGAGAGGGCTAAAAAAAGACATTCATTTCATGACTGGCGAATTGGGCGCAGAGAGGCGCTGTCAACTCCCGAAGCCCGCAAGGGGCGCGGAAGCGAGCACGGCGGTTTTTATGCCGCGCGGAGCTGCACAAGCGGAGTTGACAGAAGGAGCCGAACGGAGCCTAGAGTTCGCCGGGAAATGAATGTCGAACCGGTGGTCCAGCCGAAGGCTGCACCGCTTGGCTTTTCAGGGTGGGGCGTTACGGGGCGGGAACGGCCCCGTATGGATGGGAAGCGGAGAACGCCTGTTTCACCAGCGGTCGCAGCGGGGGAAGGGGCAGAGCCGCCTTCCTGCGAGAGAATCGTCTCGTCGTCTGTTGATCGCAGAGTATGGCTGCGTGTACATCAAGATGCACCCTGAAAGGAAGAAACTTTTCTAGTGCATGGCTAGACTCAGCGCTTTACCGTCCACCCAAGGGTGCGTAGTGGAATGTAATGTGTTCCTCTGGGCAAGATCCTCGTCGTAAACTGATAACGCAGTTCAGATCCGCGAGTTCTGGAGGAGTATGCCGAATTCGATTGAACAGTTTTGCAGTGATGCGGACCGAATCATAGGCTCGAATAGCCCGTTTGTGAAGTCCCTGACTTCGCAGAAGCCGCCGGACCGCATTTACCATTACACAAACGATGTTGGATTGAAAGGCGTTTTGGAGTCTGGCAAGCTTTGGTTAACCGAGATAAGTAGCCTGAATGACCCTTCTGAACTGAACCACGGCTTTGGCGTTGCAGTTGAAGAGTTGAACAAAGCGGTAGCCAACGAGCCCGCTGAAAGCCAGAAATTTGCACACGACCTTGAGCTTATCGCTGTGAAAAATACAATCCATAGGTCTGCTGACTTCTTCATTTGCTCTTTTAGCCTATGCGGCGATGACCTCGGACAATGGCGTGCCTATGCGGATAACGGGCGTGGATTTGCACTTGGATTTGATGCTGCCGCTTTAGAAACTGGAACCGCTCTCGATTCATTCCCATTGACCTACGACGACGTTAGGCTTGCCGAAATTGATCGTGAGATCATTTCGAAAATGATTCACCTTACAAAACTGCCGAAATGTAAGGACGA
>Ga0302185_10002885_pt1 | contig 10950 bp, 10 predicted proteins | sample II_Bog_E1_1_FD_200231 | JGI IMG/M metagenome (GOLD analysis project Ga0302185, IMG submission 200231) | Peat permafrost microbial communities from Stordalen Mire near Abisko, Sweden - II_Bog_E1_2 | ecosystem: Environmental > Terrestrial > Soil > Wetlands > Peat | place: Sweden: Abisko... | reverse complement strand
TGCCACCGTGACACAGAGGCGCCGAGAAATGTTTTTAATCTAGGTGACTCTGTGCCTCGGCGGCCAAAATAAATTATGGAAATCCCAACTGACGCGGTGCTGCTCCGCATTTTCCTCGGCGAAAGCGACCGCTGGGAACACCAGCCGCTTTACGAAGCCATCGTGCTCGCCGCGCGCGCGGCGCAGCTGGCCGGTGCGACCGTCTTGCGCGGGCCGATGGGCTTCGGCAAAGCCAGCCGCCTGCACACGGCAAAAATTTTGCGGCTCTCCATGGATCTGCCGCTCGTCATCGAAATCGTGGACAGCGAAGAAAAAATAAATTCGTTTTTGCCGACGCTGGACAAAATGATCGGCGGCGGCCTGGTCACATTGGAAAAAGTGCAGGTGCTGCATTATCGTTCCGGGGACGCAAAACCATAAATTAAATACATTGCCGCAATGAAACCCAGATTATTGCTTCATGTTGAGGGTGCGGCCGTGTTATTCGCCGCCGGTATTTTTTACCAGCAAGTGCATGGCCGTTGGTTTTGGTTTGCCGTGCTTTTCCTTGCGCCCGATCTTTTCATGTTCGGTTATCTCGCCAACAAAAAAGTGGGGGCTTTGATTTACAATCTGGGGCATACATATACCTCGCCGGTCTTGATGTTTTCGATCCTGTGGTTTTGTGGACAGATTTCAGATTTTTGGCTGCCGTTGATTTGGGTGGCACATATTGGCTGGGATCGGCTGATTGGCTACGGATTAAAATATGAAACGGCTTTTAAAGACACCCATTTGCAACGCGTATGATTTATGAACATCGTTGACCTGGAAAAAATCCTGCGCGACACGCTCGCGCAATTTAATTCCGAAACCGGAACCATCCACAAACTGCACGCGCCGACGCAACTTCTGCGGCTCGTCGCGCAGGTCGGTTTGCCGCCGTCATTGCTGGACGTGGTCTCGATCATTCCCGTCGGCAAAGGCATCGCGGGCGAGTGTGCGCAAAAAAATCTGCCGGTGACGATTTGCAATTTGCAGACCGACACGAGCGGCGTGGCCAAGCCCGGCGCAAAACAAACCGGCGTCGGCGGCGCGTTGTGCGTGCCGATTCGCGAAAACGGAAACGTCATCGGCACGTTCGGCATCGGCACGAAACGCGAGCACGAATATTCGGCGAAGGAAATCAATGCGCTCCAGGAAATCAGCGACCGCGTCGCCAGTTTTTTGAAAGGATAAATTTATGGCTTTGTCCGAAACTCCCGCCCAAAAACCCAAGGTCGTTTTGTCACCGATCGAAGAGCCGAAAGGATTTTCGCCGGCGGAAGTTTCGGCCATCGCGCGGCAGCTCATCGGCAACGTGGAAAAAGTCATCGTGGGCAAGCATGAGCAGATCGTTTTGGCCGTCGCGGTTTTTCTCGCGGAAGGCCATTTGCTTTTGGAAGATGTGCCAGGCGTCGCCAAAACGATGCTCGCGCGCGCGATCGCGCAAAGCGCCGGCTGCACGTTCAAGCGCATCCAATGCACGCCGGATTTGCTGCCGGCGGATGTTTTGGGCGACGCGAAAATGGAGCCGCAAACCGGCCGCACGGAATTTCGTTTCGGCCCGATTTTTTCGCAGTTCGTTTTGGTCGATGAAATCAATCGCGCCAGCCCGCGCACGCAGTCGGCGTTGCTGGAAGCGATGGGCGAATCCATGGTCACGACCGGCAACGTGACTTACAAATTACAGAAACCGTTCATGGTCGTCGCCACGCAAAATCCGATCGAGCAGGAAGGAACTTTTTTGCTGCCCGAAGCGCAGAAAGATCGTTTTTTGATGCGTCTGACGCTTGGCTATCCGTCCTTCGAAGATGAGAAAAAAATGGTCGAGCGATTTCAGCTCCACCATCCGATCGAAACGCTCCAGCCGGTGACCACGCCGGACGGCATTTTAAAATCGCAGGAGGCCGTGCGCACTGTGCAAGTTTCGTCGGAAGCGTGCGATTTTATTTTGAAAATCGTCCGCGCCACGCGCGAACATCCCGCGCTTTTGCTTGGAGCCAGCCCGCGCGGTTCGCTCGGATTGTTTCGCGCCGCGCAAGCCATGACGGCGATTGACGGCGGAAATTTTGTTTCCGTCGAACAGGTGAAAGCCATCGCGGAAAAAGTTTTGGCGCATCGCCTGATCGTCCGAAAGGAAGAAAAATACCGCGGCGTCAAAGTTGGCGAGGTCGTCGCGGAAATTCTCGGGCAAATTCCGGCCGCTTCGTGAACGAACAAGTTCGGCTTGCAAAATTGAATTGTCCCCTGCTCTGTTTCGCGGCAAGCTGTGCGTTCATTTATGCAGCAGGTAAAACTCGGCATTGTCGGCGGCGGCACCGTGGGCAGCGGCGTCTTTGACGCGCTCCAGCGCAACGGCGCGCTCATGGCCTCGCGCCTTGGCGTCGGCCTGGAAATCGTCCGCGTCGCCGTGCGCGATCCCAAAAAACACCGCGCCGCAAAAATTCCGAAAAATCTTCTGACGACCGACTGGCGCGAAGTCGTGTGCGATCCCGAAGTCAACCTCGTTGCCGAATTGATCGGCGGCACCACGATTGCGCGCGAAGTGGTTTTGACTTCGCTGAAACTCGGCAAGCCCGTCGTAACCGCGAACAAAGCTTTGTTGTCCGCGCACGGCGAGGAACTGTTTGCGGCGGCGAAAAAATACGGCACCAATCTTTATTACGAAGCGAGCGTCGCCGGCGGCATTCCCATCATCAAATCGCTGCGCGAAGGTTTTGTCGGCAACCGCATCACCGCGCTTTACGGCATCGTGAACGGCACCTGCAATTATATTTTGACGCGCATGAAACTGGAAGGCGCGGATTTCGCCGATGTTTTGGCCGACGCGCAAAAACTCGGTTACGCCGAGACGCCGCCGGACCTCGACATTGATGGCCACGACGCCGCGCACAAAACGGGTATTCTCGCGTCGCTCGCGCACGGCTTTTGGGTGAACCCGAAAAAAATTCACGTTGAAGGCATCCGGCACATCAGCGCGCTCGACATCAAATTTGCCGGCGAACTCGGCTACACCATCAAGCTGCTGGGCATTGTTAAAATTGCGGATCGCGGATCGCGGATTGCGGATTCAAAAAACCAAAACTGCCGCGTGCAAGTTTCGGTTTATCCGACGTTGATTCCGAACGCTCACGTTCTCGCCAGCGTCAACGGCGTTTTCAATGCCGTGTTTGTGCGCGGCGACATCGTGGGCGACTCGCTGTTTTACGGTCGCGGCGCGGGCAAAGACGCGACGGCCAGCGCCGTGCTGAGCGATCTGGCGGACGCGGCGCTGGATTTGAAATTCGGCACGAAACATCGTTTGCCGCCGTTCGTGCCGCATGAATGTTCCGGGGCCGTCGCGCCGATTGAAGAAGTCGTGTCGCAATATTTCGTCCGGCTCAATGTCACGGACAAGCCCGGGGTGCTCGCGCGCATCGCGACGATTTTTGGCGAATCCAACATCGGCATTTCGTCCGTCATCCAGCCGGAAGGTCATGAAGGCAAAAGCGTGCCGCTGATTTTCATGCTGCATTACGCGACCAACGGCGCGGCGCTGAAGGCGCTCGCCAAAATCGCGAAACTCCCGACGGTCAAAGGCAAACCGGTGATGATCCGTGTGGAAAGTTTTGAATAAATGAGCGCGCTTCTTTTTCGCAGCACCAACGGGCAGTCGCCCGCCGTCAATTTGCGCGCGGCGTTGCTCGCCGGACAGGCCCCGGATCGCGGACTTTATTTTCCGGAAAAATTTCCCAAGCTCGCGCCCGAGGAAATCGCCGCGTTCGCCCGGCTGCCGTATCACGAGATCGCGTTTCGCGTGCTGTCGAAATTCACCGACAGTATCATTCCGCCTGACGTGCTCGCCGGATTTTGCCGCGAGGCCTACAACTTTCCCGTGCCGCTGGAAATCATCCACGTCCGCGTTTTTTTGATGCGACTGGATCAGGGGCCGACGGCGTCGTTCAAGGATTTTGCCGCGCAGATGATGGCGCGATTGTTCGGCCGTTTTTTGCGCGAGGACGGAAAACAAGTGACGATTCTCACGGCGACAAGCGGCGACACCGGCGCGGCGGTCGCGCATGCGTTCCACAATATTCCCGGCGTGCGCGTCATCGTTTTGTTTCCGATGGACGAAGTCAGCGAGAGCCAGCGCAAGCTGATGACCACGCTCAAAGACAATGTCCGCACCGTGGCGATTGACGGCAAATTTGACGACTGCCAGGCGATGGTGAAACGCGCGTTCGCCGATCCGGCGCTGGCGCATATTCCGCTGTCGTCCGCGAACTCGATCAACATCGGCCGCCTGCTGCCGCAGAGCGTTTATTATTTTTACGCCGCATCGCGCGTCGCGCAGGCCGGCGAGCCGGTGGTGTTTTCCATTCCGAGCGGCAATTTCGGCGACATGATGGGCTGCGTCGTCGCGCGCGAAATGGGGTTGCCGGTGAAAAAAATTATTTGCGCGGTGAACGACAACGATGCGTTTCCAAAATTTCTGGGCAGCGGCAACTACGAAAAAATTTCACCGTCGCGGAACTCGCTGTCGAACGCGATGAACGTCGGGCATCCGAGCAACCTCGCGCGGCTCGTCGCGGTTTACGGCGGCCAGATGGATGAAACTGGAAAAATCAACCAGCTGCCCGACCTGGCCGCGATGCGCCGCGATATTTTTTCGACTTCGATTTCCGACGAACGCACGGTCGCCGGCGTGCGCGAAGTTTGGAACAATTTTCAACTGCTGCTGGAGCCGCACGGCTCCGTCGCGTGGCAAGGATTTCAAGATTGGAATGCAGTGGAACCGCTCGGCAACTCGCCGGCAGTCATCGTCGAAACGGCGAACCCGGCGAAATTTCCGGTTGAAGTCCAAAAAGTCGTCGGCTGGGAACCGGACGTGCCGAACAACATGCTCGCGTCGTTGAAACTGCCGGAGGATTTTGACCGCATGGATGCGGATTACGAAAAATTTCGCGCGTATCTGATCGCGCAGCACGCGTTGGCTTGATTGTCCGCGCTTTTCTGGCAGGCTGTTCGTTCCGACAATTCAAAACATGGCACTGATTGTTCAAAAATATGGCGGCACTTCGGTGGGCAACACCGACCGCATCAAAAATGTCGCCGCGCGCGTGGCCAAATATCACGCGCAGGGCGACCAGATCGTCGTCGTCGTTTCCGCGATGAGCGGCGTGACCGACGGTTTGATAAAATTGGCGAAGGACATTGCGCCGCTGCCGAGCGAACGCGAGATGGACATGCTTCTCGCGACCGGCGAGCAGCAGACCATCGCGCTCACGGCCATCGCGCTGCACACGATCGGCATTCCTGCCGTTTCGATGACCGGCGCGCAGGCGGGCATCGTCACCGATGGCGTGCACACGAAGGCGAAGATCCACAACATCACGCCGCAGGAAGTGCACAACAAACTCAACGCCTGCAATGTGGTGATCGTGGCCGGCTTCCAAGGCGAAACGGCGGCGGGCCAGATCACCACGCTCGGTCGGGGCGGTTCGGATTTGACGGCCATTGCGCTGGCCGCCGCGCTCAAGGCCGACCTTTGCCAGATTTACACGGACGTGCCGAGCGCGAAAAAACTTTCGGAAATTTCCTACGACGAAATGCTCGAGCTCGCGAGCCTCGGCGCGAAGGTGATGCAAAGTCGCTCAGTTGAATTTGCCAAAAAATTTGGCGTGGTGTTTGAAGTCCGCAGCAGCTTAAACGAAAACCCCGGAACGATTGTGAAAGAAGAAACGAAAAGCATGGAAGGCGTCGTCGTGCGCGGCGTCGCGCTCGACAAAAATCAGGCCAAGGTCACGCTCGTCGGCGTGCCGGACAAACCCGGCGTGGCCGCGAAAATTTTCAAGGCGCTCGGCGACGCGACCGTGAACGTGGACATGATCATCCAAAACATCAGCCACGGCAACGGCACGCCCGCGACCGATATTTCCTTCACCGCCGACAAGCCGGATTTGCTCAAGGCGCAGAAGGTGATTGACGGCTTGAAAAAAGAGATCGGTTTCCGCGAAGTGATCACCGCCGAAAAGATCGGCAAATTGTCCATCGTCGGCGTGGGCATGAAATCGCACACCGGTGTCGCGGGAAAACTTTTTGAGACGCTCGCGAACGAAGGCGTGAACATTGACATGATTTCGACGAGCGAAATTAAGATCTCCGTCGTCATTGATTTGGCGAAAGGCGAGCAAGCCGTGAAGGCTGTCCACGCGGCTTTTATCGGTTGACGCAAGGAAAAGTTTGACGCGAAAGCCTGGCGCCCCTATTTTCAAATCGTGAATCAAAACTTAAACCTGCTGCTTACGAACGCGCTGCTGACCAGCGCGGCAGGCGGGTTTTGATTCGTTCCCAGAATTTAACCAACCCACTGCCGATTCGGCGGTGGGTTTTTTGTTTTAACCTGACCGTCGGACGGCAATACTAAGAAAGCCAAACGACCATGCAAAAAAATCCGTCAAAGAAATACCAGCCGTTTCAACACGCGCCAAAATTGACCGACCGGCAATGGCCCTCGCGCACGCTCACGCAAGCGCCGCGCTGGTGCAGCGTCGATTTGCGCGATGGCAACCAGGCGCTCGCCGTGCCGATGAACGTGTCGCAAAAGCTGGAATTGTTCCAGACGCTCGTGAAAATCGGTTTCAAGGAAATCGAAGTCGGTTTTCCGTCGGCGTCGAACACGGAATTTGCGTTCAATCGCTTGCTCATCGAAAAAGGTCACGCGCCGGACGACGTGTGGTTGCAGGTGCTCGTGCAGGCGCGCGAAGATTTGATCGAGCGCACGGTCGAGTCGCTCATCGGTGCGAAGCGGGTCATCATCCATATGTATAATTCCACGTCGCCCGCGCAACGCCGCGTCGTGTTCGGAAAATCAAAAGATGAGATCAAGGCCATCGCCGTGAACGGTGCGAAGATGATCAAAGACCGTTTGGAACGGCTCACCGAAAAAGGCACGGAAGTGATGCTGCAATATTCGCCGGAAAGTTTCAGCATGACCGAGGTGGAATATGCGAAGGAAATTTCCGAGGCCGTCATGGATGTGTGGCAGCCGACGCCGCAGCGCAAAATGATTTTGAATCTGCCGGACACGGTGGAAGTCGCGATGCCCAATGTTTATGCGGATCAAATCGAGTGGATGTGCCGCCATATTAAAAATCGCGATTCGCTCATCATCAGTTTGCACACGCACAATGACCGTTGCACCGGCGTGGCCGCGACAGAATTGGGAATGCTCGCCGGCGCGGATCGGGTCGAAGGAACTTTATTCGGCAACGGCGAACGCACGGGCAATTTGGACATCGTCACGGTCGCGTTGAATCTTTACATGCATGGCCTCGATCCGAAATTGGATTTTTCCAATCTCGCTGCGATCATTGATGTTTACGAGCGCAGCACGGGCATGACCGTGCCGCCGCGCCAGCCTTACGCGGGCGAACTCGTTTTCACCGCGTTCAGCGGCTCGCATCAGGACGCGATCAAAAAAGGTTTGGCGGAGCGCGAAAAACTTTCGCACGCGCATTGGGACGTGCCGTATCTCACGATCGATCCGGCGGACATCGGCCGCGAATACCGCGAAGTCATCCGCGTCAATTCGCAAAGCGGCAAAGGCGGCGTCGCGTATCTGCTTGCAAGTGAGTTCGGCATCGAGTTGCCCAAGGACATGCAGCGCGAGTTCGGCCCGATCGCGAACGATGCGGTGGACAAGCTCGGCCGCGAAGTTTCCGGCGCGGAACTTAAGGCGATGTTTTGGAAAGAATACGTGGAACGGGTTTCGCCCTGGCAATTATCCGGTTTCGAAACGGAAAGCAAAAATGGCATTGTCAAATGCCACGCAAAATTATTCCGCGAGGGAAACGCCGTGGAATTTTTTGGCGAGGGCAACGGCCCGCTCGCCGCGCTGGTCCACGGATTTTCCCAGGTCGGCGTTGCCAAATTTGAAATCTCCAATTACAGCGAGCACGCCTTGAGTTCCGGCGAGACGGCGGCGGCGATCGCTTACATCCAGATCAAAACGGGCGACGGCAAATCGCGCTGGGGCGCGGGCGTGGACACCAACATCGAACTTGCTTCGGTGCGCGCGGTGTTGAGCGCGTTGAACCGGCTGGCGTAATTCCCGCTGGCAAATTTTCGCAGAGCCGCTATTTTCCCCGATTATGAAATTGAACCGGATGCCTTCGCGCGCGATCGCGCTGGCGATTTTTGCCGCCGGCATTTTGACTGCCGCCGCCCAAGTTCCGCCCCCCACCGGACCGGTGAGCACGGCGCCAGTTTACGTGCCGGATTTATCGCACGCGGGCGGACCGTTGCCGGACGGCGTGATCGTGTGGGATGAGCTGATGAAAAATACTGATGCCACCAACGGCCAGGATTTTGCGCGGTTTATTTTTAGCTTCACGAACGTCACGGCGGAAAACGTCACCATTCTGAGTGTGCATCCGTCCTGCGGCTGCACCACGGCGGAATTGCCGCCGGTGCCGTGGACGATTCCAGCGGGCACGGGTGGCCAGATCAAAGTCGCCGTCAATCTGGCCGGCAAAAACGGAACCATCATCAAAACCGTCAACGTCGCCACGGACAAAGGCAGCAAAACGCTGACGTTGCGCATCAATATTCTGCCCGCCCCGCCCGCCGCGCCGATGTCCGAGGCCGAACGCGACCGCGGCATCGCAGCGGCCAAGGTGGACCGGCAGGCGGTTTTTAAAGGTGATTGCGCGAGCTGCCACATTCCAAAAATCGAAGGAAAATATGCCCAGCAACTTTACGACGCCGTCTGCGCCGTCTGCCATGAGGCCGCGAACCGCGCCACGATGGTGCCCGACCTGCACAATCTTAAAGTGCCCACCAACGAAGAATTTTGGCGCACGTGGATCACCGCCGGGAAAGCCGGTTCGCTGATGCCCGCGTTCGCCACTTCGCAGGGCGGGCCGCTCACCGATATGCAGATCGCCTCGCTCGCGGCTTTTCTCAACGCCACGATTCCCTCGCACGCGCTACCGGCGGCCGAGGGGAAATGAAGTCAGCTTGCGAAAAAATTTTCGCGAGCTATGCTGTCAACCATGACAGCAAAACCGGTTGACGCGACGAATCACCAGAAACTTTCCACCCTCGGCGAAAAAGTTTTGAGCGGCGGTCAAATCACGCGCGACGAAGCCTCGTGGCTCTTCAATCTCGAATCGTCCGCCGACATTCTCGACTTGCTGTCGTGGGCGAACCGCATCCGCGAGCAATTCAAAGGGAACAAAATTCACCTCTGCTCCATCGTCAACGCCAAGGCTGGTGCGTGCTCGGAGAATTGCAGTTTCTGCGCGCAGTCATCGCATTACCAAACCGGCTCGCCGAAATATGGTTTCATCGAACCCGAGCCGGTGAACGAAGCCGCCGACGAGGCGAATAAAAATTCCGTCACCGCCGTCGGCCTCGTCGCCGCGTGGAAAGGGCTGAACGAAGGCCCGATGCTCGATGAAGTCTGCGACCGCATCCGCGAATTGAAAGCCGGCGGCAAGACGCGCCCCGACGCCTCGCTCGGCATCATCAAGAAACAGGAAGTCGCCAACCGCCTGAAGGAAGCCGGCCTCGAATGTTACGGCCACAACCTCGAAAGCTCGCGCCGCTTTTTCCCGAATACCTGCACCACGCACACGTTCGACGACCGGCTGGAAACCATCGGCTATCTGAAAAAAGCCGGCATCAAGATTTGTTCCGGCGGCATCATCGGCATGGGCGAGACGCGCGAAGACCGTTGCGACCTCGCGTTTGAATTGAAAGCCATCGGCGCGAACGTCGTGCCCGTCAACATCCTCAATCCGATTCCCGGCACGCCGTTCGCCAAGAACGAACCGCTGCCCGTCATGGAAATTTTGAAGACCATCGCGTGCTTCCGTTTCATTTTGCCGCGACAGGAAATCATGATCGCCGGCGGCCGCACCGTGAACCTGCGTGACGCGCAGAGCATGATCTTCATGGCCGGCGCGAGCGCGCTGATGGTCGGCAACTATCTCACCACGCTGAACCAGCCCGTCGAAAAAGATCTCCAGATGCTCAAAGACCTTGGCCTCGATCCGAACTGGGACAGCCACGATTTCAGCGATCAGGAAGAAGGCGGTTGCGGCTGTGGGAAAGAAAAATCAGTCGAACAAACAAACGCGTATGCCTGATCCTGCTTCTCTTATCGCATTCGGTGCTGCAATCGGTGGTGCTGCCGGCAAATTTACAGAGCGTGCATGGGACGCAGGGGCGAAGTGGTTGGACACTTATTATGCGAACCACAAAGAGAAAACCTTGAAAAAGGCGCAACAGAATTCTGCCGGATTTCTAATTGATTTAGCGAACAAGATTAAATTACTGGAAGAACAGCAACGCATTTCTAAAGAAACAATCGAGTCAGCTCAAGACCATCCAGACTTTTCCGTATTGTTACAGAAAGCTCTTTTAGCGTCCGCGCAAACTGAAAACAAAGATAAACACGAGTTGCTTGCACGTTTGGTTGCTGAAAGGTTAAAGGTTGGGCCTGAAAGTCGCTTGGCAGTAGTAACCAAATTGGCCTGTGATGCCATTTCTGGCTTGACCACCAAGCAACTCAATTTACTCGGACTTCTCGCACAACTTTCATTTGTTCAGAATCAGAATCAAGTGTCTGCAAATGACTTTGCAACTCACTTGCAACACATGCTGGGACCATACAAAGAAATTGAATATGATAATTTGGACATACTTCATTTAGAAGCATTGTCATGCGTGAAACACATTTCATTTTCCGCAAATGATTTGAAAGTTATTTTGGCAAATAAGAATAAAGGGGTCATGGACTGGGATGGTTTTAATAACAGCGATTTGGGAAAACGTATTTTAGGAATGTGGAATAAGCCCGGCATAGGATTAACGGGTGTCAGCCTAACCTCGGTCGGCATGTTGATAGGCGTTTATGTTTCCGATCTTCTGACTAAAACGCGG
>Ga0302185_10002883_pt1 | contig 10955 bp, 7 predicted proteins | sample II_Bog_E1_1_FD_200231 | JGI IMG/M metagenome (GOLD analysis project Ga0302185, IMG submission 200231) | Peat permafrost microbial communities from Stordalen Mire near Abisko, Sweden - II_Bog_E1_2 | ecosystem: Environmental > Terrestrial > Soil > Wetlands > Peat | place: Sweden: Abisko, Stordalen... | reverse complement strand
TTCTGTTATTGGGATGCTAAAAGTTTGGAGGATGTGTACATTATCATTGCTCTGATGATCTCAGAAATAATCATTGGCGGTGTTGTACTCTTCAGAATAGTCAAAATCAGAAGATATGGACATCTTGGTCGTGGTGCAATTGTCATATATGGATTGGTCTTCCTTTGGGCATTGATACTGGTGGCTTAAAGTATTTATAGTATTGTTATCTTCTTTGCATACCTCTATCCATACTCCAGCCAATCAGTAGATTCCTACTCTCGAAACTACGCTCGTCTGGACATCATCCCTGGTTTCATCGTGCAAACCATTTTTCTTCAGATCTGCCGTTTCTACTACAAAGGACTCACCAGTTCAGTAGACCTCTCTCGTCTCTCGAGTTGGTAGTTAAAATTTATAACCTACCTTAATGGCTATTTCATATTTCGAATTTGTTGTCAGATGGCTGGTGTCTTTGTCATCAATGTTTTGGCTGAAACATAGGAAGTTGAACTGTTCTTTACCATCAACATATGGACACTCATTAGCGATTCAGTCATAGTTAATCTATTCCTCGTGCTTTCGCTAAAAATATACATGCGACGATTTGGAGAAATTTAGGAATTGAGGAGCAGTGACTTTCGGGATCTAAAGAATTAGTACAGAGTTATGATAGGCACCAGTCTGACCAGAGTACTAATAGATGTCGTCTTTCTAACAGGGTTGCCGTTGATTATTCGAAAGGGTAAGGGCTGCATGGGCCCCTTTACGGATCATTTGGCGCAATCTCTGATTTATTCTGTGTTCGGCAATGTAGTGAATCACTTACTACCGATTTGCTGGATTCTTAAAATTTACGATGCGAGCAGTCGTTTGAAATAAGGTCGTGATACCGGCGAGCTGGCTCCTGAGATTCCTTCGTTGGTGGTACAATCTCTGATAGTGCCATCTATTGATAATGGATTAGTATGATGTATTAAACAACTAGGTCAAAAGTAAGAGTTATTTATCCCTCATATTATTGTCTACAGCATTAATTACTGCTGAGTTTTAATCAAATATTGAATGCTTCGTATAATTCAAAAGTATGAATATAAAACAACATTTAAATGTAAAATGGGAATGTAATTTTCAAGGAGCAGAGATTACATTTAAAAATGAAAATCAAACAATAATTTAATAAGATAAATCAGCGAGTGAAAAAGCTGGTGGCAAAATCGTGTTCAAAGTCAACAAATGATTCTTCTAGCATATACTTGATTGTTTTGATTAAATTAATTTAGAAAATCATGAATCAAACTTCGACAATGCGGCTAGAACCAGTTATAATGTCAGTGTATTTGAATTGCCTTTTCGCTTTCACTACCTTTTTACTGCATCTTTATGAGAGTTGGGTTTGGAGTGAGTCAGGTAATGGTTCGGCTGTACTTAACTGGTTAGGGGTATTGCTGATAGTGGGTTCTATTGTTGCTATTACACTCTCAGTGACAGACTTTTCGCAATTGCTTTTTCTCCAAACATTGTGAGAGACCTTCAGCTACTCTGATTTTCCTCCCTCGAAGCTGGATTTTAATCTGCACGATGGTTCTTGCCCAAACAGTCTCAATGACCGCTCTATCTTCTCCAGTTGCAGCTGTCTATCATGATTGCAAGGTAGCATTCCAATAAATCCTGGCGACGCACTGCTCATCTGACTACACTCGCTGACCATCTTCTTCCTATTCGTTGTTCTGTTTGCCTTGGCCTGTTCTTTCAGATACTGCAAATACTCCTTCTTGTAGTCCTCATTGCTGAATTTATCTATCTTCAGATAATTCCTTTCAAAAGCCTACCGTTCCTTCAACTGCTTGTTATATTGCTATTACACATGGTTTATGTAGGTTTTTCTTTACTACGACTCGAAGATGCGCCTCCTCGATTTCTGCTGTTTCTTCATCTGAGTCGAGAGGAGCGTACCTCGGTTTGAATATCATTGAGTTGGTTCTGATAAATAAAGTGGTGTTTTGTTTGTTTCTTGCGATTGTCTTCCTCCTCAGCCAATTTGGAGAAGGGATGCTCTCGATAACTTATGCATTTATTGGTCATCCTCGATGGAGACTAACCAGTCTGCTTCATCAATCGGTGGTTAGCGGCCATATATCTTTGCTCGGTCTTAATTTTCGTGTATTTGTCCTCTTCCAAACGCTTCCTCTCTCCCTCGATCAAGTTCATCATTTATGCCCTATCTTTAGTCTTTATTGCAATTTCTTTCTTCCCTCTTTGGCCCAACTCCTCGATCTCTTGGTTGAGTTCTGCCCGATAGGCTTATTTTTGTTGTCGTTCCCACAACCTATAATCCTCAAAAGATGATATTCTGGAAGATGTTATCGGCTCGTACAGAGGGGGCAGCTGTCTATTCTACTGCCTCATCGATATTATATTTATTGTGTTAAGATTAATGAAACCTATCATTATCATTGATCTTTGTAATGAGCCATCATCAACCCTAAAACCATCTTGTCTATCCTTATCGAAAGCTCTTAGCTCCTTTTCCTAAAACTGATCATTCAATATCGTACAGTTGTACTTGAATTAATCAAAAAAATTTCTAAGCCGACTCGCCACAGTCATTGCTGCATAGTAACAGAAACTCTTTCATCCTCGTGGCCACAGCTAAGAAAACATTATGCAATTTCCATAAATAGTCCCGACCGCCATGAAATGAAATTAGGGCTGTTTAAGCATAGCGCCTACACTTCCAATGAGTGATGCCCAAGCAGAAAGTCTTCCGCTTTAAAAATAAGTATCTATGATGACGTATTCTTCATTTGCTGCTTAATTCAGAATCCAAGAAGTCTATTGCCAACTTCAAAGATATACTAAGAATTACGCAACAAATTATTTCAGAAGACTAAGCATTATTATTTCCTATACTCAAAACGGCAACTTTAAAATAAATCATCATGAAATTTGCGTTGAATCATTGTGTGGCTGTCTCTGGACCGTTTACATAACTGGGGTCGAAGGTCAAACCAGTTTTAATTTGAAACACTGTAGTAACTTCATCAGCCCCATCGAGAGCGTGCAATTCAAGCTGTCCAGCAATGGAGCAACCCCTTCCGCAATTTCCTTCAGTATATGCATACGCAGGGTCAAGAGAAACATACTTTCCCGTGATTTGATGTTTCAGCCGAATTTTGTCGTTATAACTGATTTCCTCCTCTTCGCCCTTCTCCACGCACTGTATCTGAAAATTGATTTTCTCATCAATGTTTTGACTTTGTATCCCGTGCACCATCGGCAGTAGTTCGGTGGTCAAACCGAACTGTGTCTCTTCTACTCTTAAGAAATAGCCCATAATTGCACTCGAAATAGTAATCGTGTCTCCACACTGGACAGCATCTTTGTGTGTTTTAGTAGCGGATTTATATTTTTCGCTTATCTGCCAATAGGAACCCAGATCGTCAATGTAAAATCCAGTAACAGACATAACTCCGCCCCTTCCAAAGAATACATCATGAGAATGAACTCTAAATTGATGACAGTGATACATGAGATTTGAGGAAGGGCTAATAAGTCTTGCCAAGCTTCCATAAGTAACCTTGACCTCGCTTCCTACAAATTAGCTACTAAATACCAAACTGGTTCATAGCGGTGGTTGCAACAAATAGCAAGAGGATGCCTATGACTGTCCGAATACTCATGACGTGTTATTATAATTAATAATAGAAAGATAAAGTATAAAGATATAAATCAGAATTTTAACTCTTTGCTCATCGTTGATCTTATGCTTACTCTTCTTTATCTCTTTCGCGGCTCCTTTAGAATGTTAAACCATGGATGTTTAACTGCTTCCTATAGGGAAATCCTTTCTGCTGGTTTGGTTTTCAGCAAACATTATATTAAATTTTATGCCTCAGAGGACACAGGCCGCTTTTCGCTGAATCTAAACTTGCCAAACATCGTATTGCTCAGTATGCCGGCTAAGGTACGATCATTAAACGGCAGCATGCCCGTCAGCCTAACTTAGCGAATCTCTACATGAAGTACAACACAACTCCTAACGCAAAGTTGTCAATCTTGAATCCAATCACCTCCTCCCTCAGTACTTCGGGAGCGATGTAATTCGGCGTACCGGATAACAGTTCTTTGTCGACCAACCATTACATTCACGTTTCATTTCTCGCAGTTTAGATAGATAGTTGCTGAACCCGAAGTCAATTATCTTAATATTGGACACCTCGTCGGATTACTCGTCGATAACCACATAAATTATGACTGGAGTACCTAGGTTATTGAGAAAGTACCATAATATTCTCAGGCTTTATGTCTCGATGCACGATTTAGAAGGAGTGCAGAAACCTAATCCCGACAATCATCTGTTGAGCGATCTTGGCTGCGTCGTACTCATCTAGGTACTGGTAGTCCTTCACGAACTCGAACAGATCCTTCCCCTTCACCAATTCTGTGATGATATAGAGATGTCTTTTCGTTTGGATGCACTCCTTAAATTCCAGCAGGAGGGGGTGCGATATGATCTGCATTATGCTACTCTCATGTCTGGATGGAGGATTAAATACGCAATTAGATTCTTGGACTACGCGTCAAGTTCAAAAGTTGCAATCTACTTGATCGCATACTCTTTGCTTTCTATTACGTTGCGACATTTGTACACCACTGAAAATTTGCCAGTCCCGATCTTTTAGCCGATCTCGTACCGCTGCTGCACCGTCTCGCCCCGGTAGAACTTCAGCAACTCCATCCATTCGAGGAGTAGCTTCTAATTCTTAAAATATATCTTCTTCTAGGAGTAGAAGCCATCTCGGTGGCAGATTTATATTCCAAACCCGTTTTAAACTTCGTATAATCTTTGAACGCACATCCCCTCCAGACAAACTATCTATATGGGCGTTTCCGGTTTATCTTCAGCGCTTATCACCAAAATTGAGTGCTCCAAATAGAGTTATATTCTGATCAATGCATCTTCAAGCATCATCCTAGCTTATGATCTCTTTTAGTGAGAGATGATATATTTCGGAATCTCTGTTTTGGGGTCTATTTCCCAAACGAAGTTATGAAAGCCATCGTAGTAGTTTTAGTAGAGTGCCTTATGGATGCTGATCCAGCTGTAAAATTGCTAAAAGTTCAGTCTGCATAATAAGTGAATGACTTGCCGTGCTTCTCATCGATTTTAAATTATTGAAACATCCTCTTGGCAAATTTTTTGACCAGTTGTTGGATGTTGGTTGTTTTAATATCGAAGAAGTTATCACCGTCTTTGAGGCGAACTATGGTCTCGTTTGATTTGTACTTCGCCTTAATGTTGCGCATGACGTCCTTGCCTATCATGCTGTCAATGTTTCCTGATGATAGCCTCTCGTCAAGTTGAAAGAAGTTGTACCTGTTTTCAATCTCTTTTTCAGCCTTGTACCCTGAATCCGCAAAAGGAGTCATATTGACTATGCTCTCCTTTCGGCAGGGACTCTGCGTTTCGTCTTTATTCTTTCTATCCTCGATGGGGATGAGATGTTTCTTTAACTAAAATTCAATAAAATCCCTATCGTTCAGTATCTCCTTCAGATCTTACTTCGGGTAGTTATAAAGCTGAATATTATATTGCACTACCATTGTCAAGAATTACTTAAAAAATACGCCCTCCATCTGCTGTCCATTCTTAGAAAAAAACTTAAACAGCAAACTTATTTTTTACTTTTCTGTTGATTTGAAAATTTTGGCTAAATTGAGGAAGAGTTACCGATTCCACGGATGAATTCCTCCTCCGAAATGAGGTTGGTCTCATCACAGTCAAACTACTTAAAGAGTCGCTCTCCCCAGTAACCGTTTTTATGAAAGAACAGCAGGAAGTTTTACATGTTTATTTTGTGCTCGACTATTCGGTCGGCCAGATCGGAGTAAATGAGATGGAGGGTAAATATTTATTGGTCAGTCACTGGATAGTTTTTATGATACGGATGCTTCTGATTTGGCGGTTCGTTTGGCTAGACAGCCTCTTATAAGGAGTTGCAAGACAACTTCCCATTTATTACAATAAAATAAAGCTATTTTAATAATTTGAATGTAACCGCTCTTTAGAATCGACGGAGAAGAGAGGAGATCATTGACTGGGCTGTAACCTCCCGATTATCTATCCTTTATTTTACAATTTTTAGAATTCGATCAAAGCAAGTCCACAAATGTTTACTGATATAATTTTCAAGAAATATCTGTACAACTGGAGAAACAGTGAGCAAGTGTTAGTGATTTTGTACTTGATGCTAATTACCATGTGCAATGAGTCAGATCAATTGATCTACTAATAATCCAAAGACTTTCTAAATTGGTGGCATAAATTTTAACCAATTATTCAATTTGGCCATACAATTATTTGTGAACTATCGATAAATCAACAGTTCAAATACATAGAAATTATGATGCTGATAAAGGATTATTCAAAAATTCGCAATAACTAGCGAAAGATAGCTGCTTTTAATATCAATAAATATTCAGAACAGTAATTAAACAACAAAATTATGATTGCCAATATTATCTCTAAGAAGATGAAGTTTTATTGAATTTTCATCCAAGCTGCTTTCAACTTACTATTTTGCTTACTCTACCTTATTGTATTGATCCATTTTAAATATGACTGTTTTCTCATACATCTTAGCTGAATAAGTCTGACTATTACTGAGAACATATAACTCGACTATTATAGTTTAATTGTGGGAAATGCAAAGCATACTTTAAAAAGCCAAAAAATTTATCACCACTCCTCAGGGATTCGCCCTTACGGCATCGGCTGTTTCCTTTCTCATCATATCTAAAATATATTTTAATGGTGGCGTCTGCCGAGCCAACAGAGATCTGACAGGAAAGGTTGTAGTTATAACCGGCGGAAATACAGGTATCGGAAAGGCAACCATTGAATAACTTTCAAAGCACAACTGCACTATTATCTTTGGGGCAAGGGATTAGTAAAAATCATAGGAGGCACTTCATGACATCAAATCCAAAAATAAAGAAGCCAAGATTATGCACTTTCGACTTGATTTGGCCAGCAAGGACTCGATTCGATAGTTTAGCGACAAAGTTAAGGAGCATTGCGAACAAATCGATATCTTGATCAACAATGCAGGTGTGATGGCTATTCCACACAGAGAGCTAACAGCAGATGGATTTGAGATGCAAATAGGAGTGAATCACTTGGGGCATTTCTACCTAACCCATCTACTTTGGGACAGAATTAAAAAGGCTAAAAAGCCAAGGATTATCAATGTCAGCGCTAAAGCCCACAGAGGATTTTTTAACAATTTGAATAATAACACCATTGATTTTGATGATTTAGGCTCCACAAGAGACTACACAGCAGCACTTGCTTATACCCGATCGAAAGCAGCCAATATTCTATTCACGAAAGAATTGCAAAGGAAGATCGATCAAGAAGGTTTTGAGGCTTACACCTACTGCCTACATCCTGGTGTGGTGAGAACATAACTATCACGATATCTTCCATTCCCTTTTTCAGCTCTCAAAGTGATGCTATTTCCAATTGCTTATTACTTCCTTAAAAACCCACAGCAAGGTTCCCAAACAACTCTTTATACTGTCTTAGAAGATGAGACTAAATTAACTAAAGGCGCTTATTTCAGTGATTGCAGATAAGTTTAATCATCTCCCTTTACGAACAGCGAATAAAACGCATAAAAACTGTGGAAGGCAAGTGAGTAGCTGCTCCAAATTGAATTTAAAGTCTGAAAAGCAAATGATCTTCAAGAATATTTAACATATACTTATCAATACTATTTGAAATAAACAAAATTTGTTCGTTTTGCATTAAATCAAACATAATTGTGTTGAGTCATCATTGGTTAGAACACGTTATCTTGAAGTAGTTCAAAACACAGGTGACTTCTTCAGCACAGACTTGCTACAACTACTTTAGAGGGTCGTCATTGAACTGTTTAAGGTAAAGGTTGTAGCCTGACATTGTTTTCAGGTAGTTTAGATATTCAACTTTGTTCATGTGAAGCTCCACAGGTGTGACTTCCCTCTCCACCTTCGAAAATATTTTTTCGAATGGATATTTCTATTTGTCACTGTAAAAAGTGTGGAGGTCATCGCGATCGAAAGTGAACAATGGTTTTACTTTAGAATAGTAAGTGTTAAAATGCTTATCTTAGAGGGGATTCTTGCTTAAAACCTCTTTAATTATGTATCCAAAAGTGACAAACAAACCTTAGTTTTAAAGAAGAGACTTGATCTTATGCAGAGTTGTCTCAATGGGAAAGAAGTGCAAGGCTTGGCCGATAGTTATGAGGTTGAATTTGATATTTTAATCATATTTGCTAACATCGCAAACATCTATTTAAAGCTTAGCATTTGGGTAGATCGAGGAGAAGGCAGGTACATTTTTTATCGCATTTTAGACCATTGTTTTGCTGATATCAAACCCTCTGCTGCTTGTGAAGTAAGGAGCAATGGCAAAAAGTAGTTGTCCAGTTCCAGTGGCAATATCTAGATACTTATTTTTATGCGCAATCCTGCTGAGAGAGGACTATATAAGGGAAGGCGGATATCTGGGTCTGAATTTGTCATAGGAGGCACCCTGCGTTTAGAATCCGAAAATATCCATGGTCGCTGCTCAAAGATATAATTATCGCCTTAATTATCTTAATTAATTCTATCCGACTGCTAATTTAATATCTCTAGCATCTTCACATATGATAAGAACCGATGAGTCATTTACAAAAATAAAGAGGAGTTTAAATTGATAATAAGCGTTCCTCCTAAACGAGATTCTATTGCCATCTTAAAACCCAAAAAAAGAATTCTTTATATTGGTGGTAAAAATGTTAATTTGGTGGATGATATTTCACAGGCAGAGTCTTTATTTCATTGGAAATTTAACTTCCGTAAATATCTTTACAAATTTATTGATTTTACGGTTGGCGGATAATGAACAATCATCCTGGACGATATATAAATTTAATGCTGGATTTGATTATCAATTTTATGTTTTTATAATTATTCTACAAAAAAATTTAAATGTTTTGTTTGATTTTATTAATGGGAAATAATATTGCATCGAATAATATAAGGGATTATCATGCAATGTGGCATAACATTTATGAAGGTGTTCTTCCGTACTTTCTTCAAGTCAGTGGCGACTGATTTTGATTTACTCAACACAACTTCTCCCTGACTGAGGGCTTTTATTTTATTAAGCTTTTAAATCTTTTTTACTTTTTTGAAAAACATCAAAGAATAATTTTGCAGAATTAGTTCGAAAAAATGTTAATGGAGGAGTTAATCTTCAAAGGCTGAGTCCTTAAAGGAATTAAACATCTAAAATTACCAAAATATCTTCGAAAAATTTGTATGGATTTTGCGGCTTCTCTAACAACAAACAATAATTATGGGCCATTTTGAGATTGGGAGACTCCTTTTTTCCTACTAATACGAATTTGAGTAATAAAAACAGAATTTTGTTACAAAATCATAGTCATCGATGTCCATGGACATGGATATGAAAGACGATTAGAAAGATTTAAGGAATAACTCAAGATCCATAATGGTACGACTTTCACGACTATCTTCTAAAAAAATTAGACTCAACCCACACATTTAAGAAAAGATGGTAAATAGGAGAAAGTTCTTGACTCATAAATTAATTATGAACTATTATTTAAATCACGAGCCCATTTATTATTGGTACTCACAATACTACTAGTAACCCCGTACTTTATAGATATTCATTCTTCTTAAACTCAAGCCAAATGAATATCAACATTCTCCTTGCTGCTTTCGTTTATCTTTTGGGACTCACCCAGTCTCTCAAGATTGTTGTATGGACAAACTAATTTGAGAAGTACTTTAAGTATTATTGAGTGTCGGTAGCAAATCCTTAATTCAGACACATTTTGACTCAGATTATCGTTAGACTCAAGCGAATTAGCTGCACAACATCCCTTTACTTAGATTTAGAACGAATATGCAATATTTTATTAATTAAGCGTTAATCTTTGGTTATTTAGACGTCCTAAGGATATAATTTAGGGTAATTTTGATAAAAATAATAGATGTATAACTAGAATGATTTAGGGTAACTATTAAGAAAATTAGTCGTAGAAACAGCATTGATTTAGTGTAACCATTAAGAAAGTCAGGTGTATATATTTCATTGATTGAGCGTAAATATTGAGAAAGTTAGAAGTAGAGCAACATTGATTTAGTGTAACTATTCAGAAAGTTAGAAGTATAAATGTCATTGATTTAGAGTATTTATTGGGAAAATCATACGTATTGGCAATATTGATTTAGGGTAAATATTGAAAAAGTTAGGCGTATAAACAAAATTGATTTAGCGTAACTATTGAGAAAATAAGGCGTATGAACAACCTTGATGTAGTGTCACTATCGAGAAAATTAGGCGTATAGATATCATTTAATTAGGGTAACTATTGAGAAAATCAGGCGCATAAATTTAATCGATTTAGTGTAACTTTCGATAAAGTCAGACGTATAAACAGCATTGATTTAGTGTAAATATTGACCAAATTAGGAGTAACTGACACACAACGAAGGGTTCCCTTCAATATGACTCAGCTTCATGATCTGCTTCTCACACAATCATAATCTTTCATTCCAATTTGATGTTTATTGCCTTATATCTTTGACTTCATTGTCAGTCATTCATTCCTTAATAAAGTAGCCTTTCTTTATTTGAGAGTTAGTTTATCAAACATTAAAACTCATCTTCATTTTTGATAAAATATTCTCCAATATTCTTTTCATATTAAGTAAATTGAACAAAAACTAGTTATGAGGATTGATGAAGATGGATGATTGAGAGGCCAGACAACAATTGAGGCAAGCACAATACTTGTGTGGTGTACATATTACTAAGAAGTGCAAATCTAAGGTCGATAATTTCATGAACCTCTGAAAATGATTGAGAATATCAATCAGCAATTATTATGAGTATATGAATGCTACTT
>Ga0302185_10002878_pt1 | contig 10963 bp, 9 predicted proteins | sample II_Bog_E1_1_FD_200231 | JGI IMG/M metagenome (GOLD analysis project Ga0302185, IMG submission 200231) | Peat permafrost microbial communities from Stordalen Mire near Abisko, Sweden - II_Bog_E1_2 | ecosystem: Environmental > Terrestrial > Soil > Wetlands > Peat | place: Sweden: Abisko, Stordalen... | reverse complement strand
CGGGTCGGCCCACTACATTGGCAGCTTGCCAGTATAAAAACGACACAAATATATGCTAAGGTCTTAGATCACAAGATCAGCGCTGATATGCAACATTTGAGGGAAAAATTAGCAGTTAGTTGAACTCTTGCAATCATTTGATACAAATTAACTTTTTATATGATATCAACTGTTGCAAATCCTGCAACAGTTGATCCTAACCCTTAAAAATTTGATCGCGGTGCCATTCGAGATTTTCCAGTGCCGGTCGATATTGCTGTATCGTTGGCAAGATGAGCTTTTTCCCTTTTAATTGATTTAGACTATAGGTGTGTATGATGTCCTCACTGATATGCTTGGAGGTAACAACAAAATAGTTCGAATCGACCGTGATCAATCCACGGTCAAAAGCACGATGTAGATTAGGGCACAACGCCAAACCATTGCTAACTGTATCATCATGAGCTACGCTGAACGGTGTAATATGGCAAGCATCAATAAAGTTGTGACCAAACGTACTTTCCAATCTCATCCCGGTAATGCAGCAAGTATTGTTATAAACTTTAGGTATCAATTTTTTAAATAGGCCTCCGCGAACAAATACATCTTCCTCGGTTTCAACTCTGACGGTTTTATATTGTGCTTCCGGTTCATTCAAAACATACTCTTGCAAATCGTGATAATATCCCTTACCTGATCGCTTGTTGTTAAAATACACCTGCTGCGTTTCTGGAAAATATGTAGAGAGCAATGCCAACAATATAGACTGCCGGGCTGTTGGTTCAACCAGTAATTGAAACAGTTCAGGATCGAAGTGCCCGTATTCCAAAACCTGGATCAGCGTATTGACACTTTTAATATGGGCGTTGATCTGACAACCAGGTTTGGCAATTAATTGCCAAATGGGTTTATTGCCTATTTTCTCACTTTGCAGGTAGAAGAATGGCTGCGTGAAATCCGGTTGATGAAGAGTGTTAACCAATAATCGCCAATTCTCCTGGAATATACCAACGAGATCCGTATCGACAGAAACCCGGTTTTCAATAAGATGGACATTACTGATAAGTTCAAGCAGGGTTATCAGCAAAATGGGTTTGTGTGGTGCCAAGCCATACTTTGTAATCCCACGTTTTAGGTGAGTAAGTTTTTGCAGATAATCGTTTAAGTTTGGCATTCAGTCCTTACAGCGTATTCAAATATAAAATTTAAAATCCGTTTGCCACTTTGAGTTACATGAGAAACATACTGTCCAGTTCGGAATATGAAGGGCGTGCGGTTTGAGCACTTGTGAACAACCGAGCCTTATTCAACGCTTAAGCAACAAAAGCGCTTAGCCGGATCAAATGTCAAGGGCGGGCCAACCGCTGGAAGCGGACACAACGGCCCGCTTGTGCACCCTTGACGTTTGATTCCGGCGTGGGCTATCTTCGCGACTGCGGTGAATAAGGATTTTATTTTTTTCTCACCGGGAGGAAAAACACACAATGTATAACTGCGACTTGTCAATTAAACAACTGTTGTTTTTCATTCCAAATTTCCAGATATAGCTCCTTTTTTTCGGGGCTCAGGAATGATGCCTCAATCATCTCACCAACCTCCCTATTACCGGAGGAAAATTTATTATATGTATTCCGAACGGCGGTTTCAGGTATATTCATGCTTCTAGCCAACACATCAAAATCAGATAATCTAATTCTTTTCTTTTTGCCGTTTATTGTCAGGGCCAGTTCTTCATCGTCCTGTGGATTAACAAGATTCACATTGAGCAGGTCATAAGCAGGACTTAGACTTACTCCCTCGTCCATATATAGCACAGAAAAGTTTTTCAAGTGCATATCATTGTTGCCTGTCAAAAAAGAAAATAACACCAGTTCAAAATAAGTCAGTGCATCAAAACCAGTTTGAGTGCAATATTTCAGAATAAGCTTGCCGATCTTTTCGTAAGAGCCCTTGTATTTATTTTCCGTTAAAAATTCAGAAATCTGGCAGAAATCTTCCATGTGAACTTTATGGCCTTTTACCCGGTCAAATCGCTTGGCCAGATAAACCAAACTACCGTCTGACGCCTCCATTAAAGTATGATCACAAGTTGGCATTTTAAACAGGCTTGCCAAATGCATAGTCAGATCTTCTGATTGCGGCATTTCCGGAAAATCAGGATGCTGCGGTTTAAGTATGTATTCTCCCCAAAGTCCCACTATAGTCAGACGGTTCTGCTCTTTCGTCTTTTCCAGAGTAACAGAAAGCTTGGGCTGAACTCCGGTCACAGCGATCCTCTCGTTGATGGTCTGTTCGGCCAACTTTTTCAAAAGTTTATTATTCAATTCCAGCTCAGGTACTTTAGCCGTACCAAAAAAACGCTTTGAACATTTTTCATGATAAGACGATGTACCTGCATCCTGATAACAAAACCAACAATTTGCCATAGCTTAATCTATTTCGGGAATAACCGTTACAGCTCCGATTGCATCCCTGCATGTTAATAGTAATAATTCAAACCGGTCATTGCTTTTGACCTTCCAGTGTGTTGTTGCCAGATCCAGCAGCCAACCTTCCGGTATCAAGCCATCGAAAAAAGCAAACAATACTTTACTTTCATATTTCTGGGTTGACAATGGCAGCGTTAAGCTTACCGGCTTTGCGTTCTTATTCTCTAAATAATCAGCCTGGTAAGTAAATTCGTAACCATCATCAGTTTCCGCAAGCACACCAGCCAGCGTATCCTGAAAATAAACCAAACCTTTCCTACTCATCATTTTTTACTTTTAATACCACTCCGAGTTCCGCGCCAAATAACATCAACACCTGATTCACTTTATCCATCCGCAATGTTGGTTTTCCCTGTTCCATCTCACGAACAACCCTAAGGCCGACTCCCGCTTTGGATGCCAGGTCTTCCTGTGTAAGATTTAGTGATTTCCTTTTTTTTTTCAAATACTCTGACAACATATTTATACCCTTTCGGGTACAAATATAACTTAAATTTATTAACTATACCCTATCGGGATTATATCTTCTATTTATATCATAATTATACCCTATCGGGACTATATGGAAAAATTGTGCTTATTTTATACCCTATCGGGATTATATGGTCGTTAAAAAAAATCAAATACCAGTTTTTTAATAAAATAAACCAGCGGGCATATTCAAGTAAATTATTATTACAGAATTAGTTCATTGTTTATGTCAAGGCCGGGCAAACCAAAAAAAAGCAATATATAATGCCCGTTTATGTAGCGTTTTATCCCGGCTTGGGCTACTGTCGCTTTAGCGGTGAGTAAGGCAATATATTGGGTGTGGCCGAAAGCAAATCTGTTAGGAGCACAGCGACTTTCAGTTTTGCTGCGCGGGCGCGAAGGCTGACAGCGAATGAACGTAGTGTGATAACACGTGGTGCAATGAGCTGTCTGCCGTAGCGCCTTTGACAAGTTATCCCAGTGACAAATCCTATTAGCTACGGTTTTAAATTATTCGATACGCTTTTAGCATATCCCGGCTAAGCCGCCGAGATTTATAGGTGTAAACAAAAAAATGTGGCCTAAAATATTCTGGGAAATTAGGGGTGTATTAGGGTAGTAGTTTTTTATGTCGATTTTCTGTAAAACGCAATAATTAAACATTCAGTTTTACTTTTTCCCGAGCTTTTCAATGAATAATGGAGATAAAAAAGGAGAAAATCCTAAAATTTTCTCCAAAATGCTGCTACCCTTTTACTACTGTTTTGCTAACTGCAAAAACTTAAAATTTGTTGGTAAATAAGGATGGAAATTAACATTTATTAACAGATTAGTTGACAATTCTTGGATTTTTAATACGGTAATCGTATTAATTTAATATGGTAATCGTGTTAATTTAATACGGAATGTCACACTTATTGTGCTTTTTGTGCACTTATTTTGTATTAAACGACATGTGCGATTGTAACCTATCGGCTTGATAATGCCCTTGTCGGCAAAACAACTTTAATGCGATAGTTAACGAACATACTAATTGAGAATTAATTTAAAAAGACGTAGCTGCTTTAATTATGAACATAGATAAACAGGAAAGGATCAAGAGCATATTCCGCAGGAAGATTCTCCCCGTGTTTATCAAACTTAATGGCTCCGTTCCAGCTGAGTTAGAAATTGCTATTATTGAGAAAAGCAATATTATAACGGCAGTAAAAGATCAGTATATAGCAGAAAGTGGGGAAGCCGAAGACGGACACCTGATCTATTTTGAAAGCGGTATCGCCCGTTGTTACTATTATGATGCTACAGCTGATAAATTTATTGTTACCCGGATTACTAAAAAAGATGATGTCTTGATCGATACAAACGCTTACCTGTATGGTTCAAGGCAGACAGATAACATCCAAATGCTGGAAAGCGGAACATTGATAACGCTTAGTTACGCAAACCTGAAATTAATATTGGCTGGATTTCAAACCATGTATCCTACCTTTTTGTATTTCCTGGCTGAAAGAGAAAAACAGCATTCTGCCTATCAACACCTCTTAAAGTCAAGCGTGGAAGAAAGGGTAAGGATATTCTTAGCAGATAATCCCGGCATAGCTACCAGAATCAATAATGACCATATTGCCAGTTATCTCGATATGAGCAGGACAACGTTTAGCAGCGCCTATGCGAAATTCCGGGCCGACAATGCTAAAAATAGTTAATGCAATTATCTCATCGGGTCACCTTCTATAGATAAATCCAAGAAATTTTCTGTCGTGTAGCCGACATTAAATTGTAGTCCAAACGACACCCAAATGTCCCCCAAACTACTTCAAAGTGTTTTCAACAGGACAACTATAATTTCCAGCCTTATCTACCTTCGATAACATCATATCAATATAACACATCCAGAATTTTAAACCAGAGCAACAGACGAATGGCTGTTGTTTTAAAACATAGGGAGTACCGATTTTCATACCGCCCTTTCCGGGCGTTGAAGCATTCAGAACTAAAATGACAGTCCCTAGGCCTATAGCTGTCATTCATGTAAAAACCGGACGGTACTGGTGAGTTGAACTCCGGGTCGGATGCAGGGAACGCGCGGACGGCGATAAGTCCTAATCAGCAAAAAGGGCAGGTGGCACCCCGGTTGGTAGCCGTTTTATTAATTAACAGGAAAAAGAAAGGTAAGCAGATGAAGACGTTGGATGCAGAAAGGATCAGGGACATTGCGGAGGAATTTACTTCAAAGGCAATGCTGGCCGCTATGGCAACGCTTTGTATCCGCTTCTTCATGGCTTGCATGACGGCATCAGTAAGATTTTACACAATGACCGAAATGACTTCCTTTAGCTGTATTTACGCCCAAAAGAGAATTGTTAACCGAATTGTTCATCATCGCAAGTTTGCTTTGTTTCCGGGTTACGCCAAACATAATTGTTCAAATGAAAATCCAAACCTGTAGCAGGTACAGATTTTTAAGGTAGCCTCAAACCTGAAAGAAAGGCAAAAATACATCGATGAAAAACACAATATTTTGGTTATGGACAGCATTATCAGTAAAAAGCAACGGTTCCGGCTTACCAATAAGGGGAAGGACCGATTAATCTTGGCTATCTGCTCGCTCTGCATATTTTTATTTTTATATACCGCCTGTGCAAAGCTTATGGACCATGGCAGATTTCTAAATGGTTTATACCATGTCGAAGTTATTGGCCGCTTTGCGTTTTATATTTCCTGGCTTGTTCCCTTAGCAGAGATCTTAATAGCTATTTTACTGATCATTCCGCGAACTCTAAAATTGGGCCTTTACAGCTTTTTAGGCCTAATGATACTATTTACGGTTTATATTTTAAGTGTGCTGTTATGGGCGAGTAAGCTTCCATGCCATTGTGGTGGTGTCATCGAAAAATTAAGCTGGACACAGCATGTATGGTTCAATCTTACATTTATTGCGCTTGCCGTATGTGCACTCCGCTTACTAAAAACAAAAGATTAACTTAAATAATATCAAATGAAAAACTTACAAAAACTTGTCTTAGGCCTCATGGTAGGCGCTATGGCAATCAGTTTCAGTGCATTTACAAATGCCAAAACTACTACACGTTTAACTACTTATTATTATAACGCAGGTGAGCAACCATGGAGTTCTACCGGCGGCCTTCCAACTGACCAAAACTCGTCGCACTATTCTACAGTTTCTGGTTCACCAAGCTGTGATCAAAGTACAAATATTTGCACCTACAATCTTGTAGGTGGGAAATTTGAGCAGGCAACTGAAGGGACGATTGATAATTAATAATGTAATTAATGTAGGATGATTAAACTTCATCCTACATTTTTAAATTGTCTTTAGCATTATTTACCATTCTTTAAATAACCCTCGATAAACTCAATCAACTTTTCCGGTTGATCGTTACCTGAATAGTCAGGCCTTGGTAGATGGTCTGATATTAACTTTCCGGAAGGATCTATAAATAGCAATTTGGGGTAACTATTCCCAGGATTATACTTTTTTAGAAAATCGTTATTAAAACCACTCCCCCCTGTATAAAGGCATATAGTGCCGGGTGCGGGCCAGTATTTTCCAGCCCATGGATTCGATTTAGATGGTATAGCATTATTAGTAATGCTTGCTATCCATTTGTCTTTGTTAACGTCAACGGAAATACTTAGAAATATGATGTTTTCGTTTTTCATCTTTTCATGAACAATCCTTAATGCTTTGTTCGCATAAATACAAAATCCGCATCCTGAATACCATAAATCTACCAGGACATATTTCCCTCTAAAGTCCGAGAGTCTTACAGCTCTGTCAGATGTATCTTTAAAGGTGTAATCCAGCATTAATGTATCATTGGTCCTATTACCAATCTTCATTTGTTGGGGCTTTATGCTTTTTGAAGATGGATTTGCTGGTAAACAGCAGCTTGAATTTGAATGGAGGCAACTGAATGTTAAGCATATAATGAATACGTATTGAATTATATTGTGAAGTTTCATAATCGGGTTTTTAATTATCTATCGTTTTGTTGAATACCAGAAAGGGTTATTACATCAGGCGGAATGGGTAACGCGTAACGCGGATCATTTGGCGGTAGTGTATAAGTTGTTCCGTTTAAATTGCGGGTCAGGGTGATGTTATATCCTTCCTTATTCAAGCGCCGGATATCATTCCATCGTAAACCACGCAGCACCAATTCCTTTCTCCGCTCTTTTAAAATGGTATCCAAGAGTGCAGTTCCCTGAAGATTCGCTTTTGGAATATAGGTGCCGGTTTTCCATCGGGTTACCAGCAGCATGTTCAGATCGTCCAATGCTCTGGAGGTATTATTTGCCCGTGCAAAGCACTCTGCTCTTGTCAAATAAAGTTCATCGGTGATAATTCCATTTGAAAACAGGCTTTGTCCTGAATATCCACGTTTCTTATTGATATATATCCCATTTTTTGCGAAATAAACCACCTTCCTCAAATCATTGATGTTATAGGATTGGTATAATAAGGTGTCTATTGAATATCCCTGTGATGATTTAAGATACGATGTAGGATCTGCTGATATCAATAAATTTTGATAAACAGTTTCGCTGTTCGTTGAATTAAATGGAAGGCGGGCCGTGGCATCTACCGTGTTATAATCTATCAATGTATTTTGCAGTTGTAAAGCACTATCTGCATATAAGCCTGCTTTTGAATAATTCCGCATGGTTAAATAGATGCGGGACAGGAATCCGAACACAGCCGCTTTTGATGGTCTGTTTTGATATATCGGTGAGGTATTATTAGTCAATAAAGTCCTTGCCTGTATTACATCTGATAGAATCTGATCATAAGTTTGTTTAATAGTGGGCCTGGTGGTTGGCGCATTGATATCCGCTGTCAACCGCAACGGTATGCCTAATTCCGTATTAAAGGTTACGCTATCATAAGGTAGTGCGTACACCTGCGCCAGGTCGAAAAACATCCAGGATCGCATAAATAAGGCGCTTCCTTTTATATTGTCATAAGTAGCGCTATTTGATCCATTTCGACTGATGCCATTAAGTTGCTGCAATACAACATTGGTGTACAATACCTGGGTATAGGGCATATCCCAGTCTGAGATATTTCCTTTCCCTACGAAAATATCCTTCGCCCAGACATAACTATTGGAGAAATAGGGGGCAAATTCATTATACCAGCTGTTGTATGTCATATAGTAATCATCTGCTGAGACCTCGCCCAAAGAAGGGCTTTCATGAATAGAAATGGTGTTGTCTAACAGTAATTGCAAATCGTTTAGTGAAGTAGGCACGTCCAGATTTGTAGCTGGCTTTTTATCCAGGAAGTCCTTTTTACAACTGGTAATCAAAAACAAGCTGCATAAAAACAGCATTGCATTTATATATATTTTGGTTTTCATCTTTAATCCGTTTAATTATTAAAATCCTACTTTTAATCCTAATGAATATGTCCTTGGGTTAGGATATATATTGCCACTACCATTTGGAAGATAATCCGGGTCTATACCGTCTTTATTAGCCTTCCAAAGTATCCCTATATTATTGATATAGGCGTAAACCCTGATGTTTGAAAAAGGCAGCTTTGGAAATTGCTTCTTACCAATATCATAGCCTAAACTGACATCCTGTAACCTGATGTTATCCGCATTATCTATCAAAATATTGGAGTACTGATAAACCTGATCCCTTAAGGGATTGTCAGGGTAGATCATAGCAGGTACATTAGTCCTGGATTGATCACCTGGTTTTTGCCAGCGGTTAGCAAAGTCTGCATCAGGCATATAGGCGGAACCTGAAAATAATTGGAAATAATTAATGGAAGGCCGTCTGAAATAATACCCCAGTTTATAGGTAATATTTACGGACAGCGAAAATTGCTTCCATGAAAAATCGTTCCGTAAACTCCCAAACTTGGTAGGAGTTGCAGACCCTACATATTCGAGGTTAGATAAATTGGTGGAATTATAAATACTGCCGTAATCCTTACTTAATTTTCCATCTAAATAAACCTGCAGATCGCCTACATTATCTAATCCGCCCCATTTAAATGCATATAATGAATACAAGGGGTTCCCTACAATAGGATTTGTCAGGCTGATTTCATCAGCCACAGTCGTTGGCTTGAGCAAGTATTTGGTGATCTTATCTCTGGTATAGCTAAAAAGAAAGGTAGTATGCCATTTAAAGCGACCATTGATGTTGGTAGAATTGAGTACAATATCTACGCCTCTGCCAGTCATGTCTGCAGAATTGCCCGTGAATTTGGATACACCGGTTGTAGGATCTACTAAACTTGTTCCAATCAGATCAGTGGCTCTTTTTACATAATAATCGATGCTTCCGCTTAGAAATTTCTTGACGGTAAAGTCCGCGCCGAAGTTCGTGGTATTAACCCTTTCCCATCTCAGGCTTGGATTCGGTGGATTTAGTAGGATATTGTAAGGCGCATTATAGATATTGTTGGCTCCTGCTTCTGCTGTAGTTAAAGAAGAAAGAGCATTATCCACATTGCCTTGGTAACCATTTGTAAGCCTCAACCGAAGATAAGGAAGCCAGCTAATGTGATAAAAAGGTTCTTTGTTAGCTTCCCAACTGCCGCCGACTGACCATAAGGGAATGCCTTTTTGATTTGTTGCGACACCAAACAGATTTGACTCATCTTTTCTTGCACTTGCAGACAGTATATAGCGATCTTTAAAGGTATAGGCCATGTTTGAAAAATAGGATAGAAACCTATTGGTCGTACCTAATTGAGCTATATTAGAAAAAATTGAATTCACATTACCGCTTGGCATTAATGCATAATAAGTACTGTAATCCATCGATGAACTTGAACCTAAGTCACTGTAACCATATAAGCGGCTGGTGGCATAATCTGTATTTAAATCCCGGACTTCATATCCTGCTAATGCAGACAGGTTGTGAACTTCATTCCATGTGTGCGTATAGTTTAACTGTCCCCTGAAATCCTGTGAGGTGGTGGTTTGAATGGCCTTATCCAATATCGCGCCTAAAGGGGCAGGCCTGGCGTAAGTGTCAGTAGTCGGATCATACTGCGTAAACTGGTTGATATAATCCCTTACATAAAAACTATTGGCATCATACAAATTCTCCTGGTCGGAATTTCCCTGATCAAACTGGTATTGAAGGGATGCATCCAATCCGGCTATAATATGATACCGTAAACTGGCATTAATACGGTATTCGTTTAACGTGGCCGTGTTATTATTTAAGGCCAACTCGTCCAGCGGGCGGTAATTCCAATCCAGTAAATTTCCATGCCCTACAGTATCGATGTACTCTTGCCGATATTCATAAGGGATAGCCGCATTCCCGTTCGCATTCTTTAGTTGTAAATAAGGATACGGTGAACCAATATTCGTTATGCCGTTATTGTATGTTATATTCTTATTGTAATAAATAGCTGTGGCTAATTCTAATTTCTTATTTAAAAAGGTATAAGTGTTCGATCCGTTAATGCTGATCCTGTTAAAATCATTGCGGGTAACATTTGTCAAATCTTTATCAAAACCTGCGCTGAAATAATAAATGTTGTTGTTACCGCCACCTGAAATGTTGAAATTATATTGCTGATCGACAGCTTTGCGATATAGGTATTTCGACTCGTCGTTCCGGGTATCATGCCCTTTATATTGATTAACTATTTTCGCTGAATCCGCCGCCGATATTAACCCCCTTCTTCTTTGGTCAAGCATATCAACAATAGGCGATACGCCCGGATAAGCGGTGCTGGTCAGATTATAATCGTAATTACCCTGTGCAAATAAATATTCTTCTACACCGATATAATGCGCAGAACTTAATCTCGGTGCATAGAAAAGATTGGGTTTAGCAGATACTGTTATATTACTATTGAACTCCACTTTAGGCCCTTGGTTATATTTGCCTTTTTTTGTAGTGATAACAATTACACCATTGCCGGAAAATGCCCCCCATATCGCGGCTGCAGCCGCATCTTTCAGTACGGTGATCGATTCTACATCATTTGGATTAATAGAAGAAAGATCGCCGTCGTAAGG
>Ga0302185_10002874_pt1 | contig 10967 bp, 10 predicted proteins | sample II_Bog_E1_1_FD_200231 | JGI IMG/M metagenome (GOLD analysis project Ga0302185, IMG submission 200231) | Peat permafrost microbial communities from Stordalen Mire near Abisko, Sweden - II_Bog_E1_2 | ecosystem: Environmental > Terrestrial > Soil > Wetlands > Peat | place: Sweden: Abisko... | reverse complement strand
ACTGGGCCAACTATTGTAGCGAACCTGGGTTTGCTGTTCTGGCTCTCCCTTATACCCTTTGTAACCGGATGGGTCGCTTTGTGCAACTTTGCACCCCAGGCTGTGGCAGTATATGCCGTGTTGCTGCTTATACCGGGTTTCTTTTGGAACATTCTCAGATATATAATTAAGAAAAACAATACCTGGAGCAGGCAAATGCAAAAAGCTATGAAACGCCAGGGTAAAAAGGGGTATATATCTATTGCTATATATGCATCTGCTATCCCCTTAGCTTTTGTAAATCCCTATATCTCCGAGGTTTTGTTTTTGCTTGTTTCTATAATGTGGTTTATGCCCGATAAGAATGTTGAAATGGCAATGGAAGCGGAATAAGAAAATGGCATTCGACAAAAGCATAAACAAAACAATGGAGATTAATGTACCCGTTTCCAATGTATGGGATGCATTGACGAACCCTGATTTTATGAAGCTGTGGCTATGGGAAGGGGTAACTGTAACTTCTGACTGGAAGGTTGGAAGCCCTATAATTTTTTCCGGAAAATTATATAAAGCTAATTATAAAGATAAAGGAACGATTTTAAAATTTGAAAAGGAAAAAGTTTTTCAATACAATTACTGGGGTGCGCTTTCTCAATTGCCCGATAGCCCGGAAAACTATACGGTAATTAAGTTTATGTTAACCCCCGGAGAAAATAAAACCCTCCTTACATTGACGCAAAGCAATTGCATAACCTATGAAATTTATGCTCATTGGAATTTTTATTGGATGGTGACGTTGGATATTCTTAAAAAGTTGTTGGAAAAATTGGAGTAAAATAGCAATGAAAAAGCAATGGGTTTGCAATGAATTAGCAATAGATATGCAATGATTTTTAAATTTAGCTTTTTTGTAACATTCTGAATATAAATATATTATAAATTCGGCTATTGCTTTTTGCAATGCTAAGCAATAGAACAATAAAAAAGAGGTGATAAAAATGGGTTTGGAGGAAAGGATTTGTATGTTCATGATACAAAAATAAGATATGAAATAGTGCTTTTAATAAAAGTCATTGACTTAAACAACTAAGAATAAATAAATATAATACTATGAGAAAATTAAATTGTTTCAATTTTATATCCTTAAATGGATTTTATAAAGGGGAGAATGAAGATCTCAGCTGGCATCACCATGATGAAGAGGGTGCCCGGTTTTCGGAAGAGAACCTGAAAGGGGGCGGTACGCTGGTATTTGGGCGTATTACGTTTGAAATGATGCACAGTTTCTGGACATCCAAACAAGCTTTTGAAAGCCTTCCTAAAATAGCCGAAGGCATGAACAAAGCCGAGAAGATTGTTTTTTCAAACACCCTTGAAATAGCTGCCTGGCAAAACACTACCCTAATAAAAGGTGATATGATTAAAGAAGTAAAGAAGCTGAAAAGCACACCTGGTAATGATATGTGTATATTAGGCAGCGGAAATATAATTTCTCAATTGGCTGAACATAATTTAATTGATGAATACCAGCTTTTAGTTAACCCCTTGGTATTGGCAAAAGGGACTCCATTATTCAAAGATATGAAGCATCAACTCAACTTAAAATTGACGAGCACCCGCACATTTAAAAACGGGAATGTATTGATGTTTTACGAGAGGGTGGGGGAGTAGTATATGGCCTCATTTTATTCTTATCTTTGTTAAATGAAGTTTTTAAGGATAGCTTTAGTTATAGGTTCGCTTTACTTTTTGCCATGCGAATTGACTGCCCAATGGAATAAGCTTCCGGCACCTAAAGGGCCATGGGTTGGTTCTGCAATATACTGTCCCGGTGGGGAGCCCGTACCAGCTTATTATATTTATCCGGCTTCTAATGGAGAAATAATATATGATGTAGAATGTTCAGGATATGATCCTTCTTCACCTTCAAGTTATGAAATAATGGAATCTAAAAATGATCTTGGAGCAGATTCCGGAGAAATAGGTTTTAGCAATGGTAACAATGGTTGCTGTTATTCCACGGCTATGGCATCATATAATAATTCAACTATTGCTTTCATTGTAGGTAATGACGGGATACCATCATTATACTATACAGCAAATAATTTTTCAAATGTAAATGTAATGTCAGCATGTATAGCTTCTTATGGAGGACCTGTGGCCATTACAAAAAACTACATATACGCTGCTTCTCAATGTTCCTTTCAAATTCCTAATGACTTCCTTTATATTAGCAGGACAAATATTGCAACGAATACAAACAACTGCATAAAATACTACACAGATTCAAGTTATGGTAAATTAGCTTTTGTTAATGATAGCGTAGGTTTTCTCATTAGTGCCCACAGGGGTGATTTTAGTACTATTTTTCTTCTTAAATCATCTGATTATGGTGTTACCTGGAATTCTATTTTCTATGATTCAACACATGTTGTGACGGATTACTGCTTTCTATCTGCTGATACAGGATATCTAATAAAAGATAATGATAGTTTATATAAAACTATAAATGGAGGAACAACATGGAATAAATTAACTCTTCCATCCGGTAGTTATACTTGTATTCAATTTGCAAATAACCAGATTGGATATATTGGAGGCAGGGGAGGTTCTTTAATTGAAACTACTAACGGAGGAACAAGCTGGACAGCTTTAATATCCGGAGATGCCAATACTATAAACTCGCTTTATACCTTTGGACCTTCTTTGGCCTATTTTGTTGATAGTAATAAAAACATTTATAAAAATCAACCTTTATCAGGAGTAGTGCCTTCAACTTTAAATATAGGCCTGTTTCCAAATCCGAATAATGGAAATTTTACCGTTGTATTGCAATATCTTCCGGTTCCTACTTCATTAGAAATATACGATGTTCTGGGGCAAAAAATGTATAATACACCATTGGTTGCTGGAGATAATAACATATCTATTCAATACGAACAAAAAGGCATATATATCTATAGGATAATTCAGTCCAATGGGGCTATATTGTCTTGGGGTAAGTTTGTATATATGGGAAATAACTAAGCATTTACAGCACTTTTTAATCTTTCTTTTCTCTATTAAGGTATTTGTCTTTAGCTTGATAAAAGGGTTTGCGTGGGTTCATCTGCATTCGTTCGTTGAGTCTTTCCGCAAGCCACTGAAAATACTCACTCATATAAGGGTCCGATTGGCTTTCCCGTATATCGGAAATTAATGGCATTAATTTATCCCAGGAATTCGTCACATAATTGCCAAGCGTTTTATCAACAAGTTCAATACTTATATACTGCTCAGCAACAAGTATACCAAGTGATTCCATTTCTTGAGTGAATTGCATAAACTTGATCTGTTCAGTGCCGGTAAGTGTTTTTAACTCTTCAAACGTGGAAGGGGTATTAATGGTGTTAAGCGTATACATGAGTTCAGCAAATTCACGGGTTTGAAAGTTACGTAAAGCTTCAAGTGTCAACCGCTCCTTTCGGTCACTTGCTGCTGTGATAACTTGCGCAATACCAAAGATAAGCCCCACTATAAAGGATAGTGCAAGTGCAAGATTAGCAATAAGTTCTATTATGCCATTATTCATAAAATCGAAGTTTAGCTACATTCTTTTAAATGAAGAAACAGGTCAAATATAATGTTTTTGATGTTTACGCCTCCACCGTCTTCTCTGGCTTTACAGACTTCTCTTCCTTAGTCTTTTCTTTGGAAGGATAATAGTACTTTTCTAAGAAGTCTTTTTTAGCGTTATTGTAAGCAGTTACGCCGCCAATCTTGCTCAGTATCCAAACATATACCCATGCCAAATCAACCTGGTGTGGCAAAAATCCGGATTGGGCGCTGTTAGGGTAAAGGTGGTGGTTATTATGCCATTCTCCGGCTACATAACCGGGCCAGCGTTGGTTAATAGACATATCATCCCAGTTATAATCTGTACCCGGTGTACGTTTATCTTTTCCTTTTCCGTGTCCTTCAAAGTTAAAAGTACGAATGCCAACAGCCCAAACGGTTGCACCTGCAAAGCAGGCGAAAGCTAAAGGTAGTCCGCCAATAAGGACAAATACCCCAAACCAAAAGGCCCAGTTCAAAGCATGTTCTATAACTACTCTTATAGGATTAGCTACAGAGCCCCAATAAAGATATTGTTCATAGGTATTTGGCACTACTCCTGTATCTTTTAGTAAGGCAGCTACACGGGGGTAATCTTCCCGGCTAAGGGTTTGCGAAATTTGCTGATGATTAGTATCGGCCAAAAAACAATATAAGAATCCGGCATTGGCATTATATGGATCTCCCGGCTGGTCTGATTTGCTGTGGTGGACATGGTGAGAAATAACGTATGTTTCTTCGGGAACAACCTTTATTACCAGATTACGGGTGATGAACATCCAGAATTTGTTTTTAAAAGTAAATGCCCGGTGGGTAGAGTAACGGTGATACCATATAGTACCATGGGTTCCCATACATACCATACCGTATATAAAGCCGCAGATTAACAACTTGATACTGAAAAATTTAATAAAGAATAAGGCGAAAAAGGGTATCAGGCACAACACCTCAAACCAACCGAAAAAGCCTAAAAAGTTTTTTCGTGATTTAAAAATATTCATCCGGCGGAAAGCTTCCCTGATAAGTTCACCTTTCGAAGGCTTAATAAGTTCGCCTTTTTCGTCTGCCCAGCCATAGGAGGGCGGTTCTATGAGAATATCAATAAATGCCATTTAATTGTAAAAAGTGCTCAAAGATAGGCATAATTAGGAAAGCAAAATTGTAATTTTTGTTACATTTGAGCAGAAAATGAAAATCTTTTATACTAGATAATGGATAAAAGATACGTGCTTTCAATAGGATACCTTCCGGAAAGACAAAAAGCGGTAAAATCATATTTTTTTATGTGAGGGGTATTGAAAAAGAAAAATTACTATCTTTGCAGCCCATTTTAAAAAACCATGAGTATAATCAAGTCTTACGAGACTGTATTTATTTTAACCCCGGTTCTGTCGGAAGAACAGGCAAAGGAAGCTGTAGATAGTTACCGCAAACTGATTAAGGACCACGAAGGGAAGATTGTTACCGAAGAACATTGGGGTTTGCGCAAGCTCGCATATCCAATCCAAAAGAAGAGTACCGGTTTTTACCACGTACTCCAGTTCAATGCTCCTACCTCTATTATAAAGGAATTGGAAGTTGCATACCAACGGGATGAACGTATTCTGCGTTACCTTACAGTAACCTTAGATAAGCACGCGTTGGCCTATTTAATTAAGCGCAAAGAAAGATTTGGAAAGAAAGAACCTAAAAAAGAAACCGCAATATAATATTACATGGCTGCAGAAACAAACGAAGTACGTTACCTTACTCCTCCTCCTATTGAGGTTAAAAATAACAAATATTGCCGTTTCAGAAAATACGGCATTAAATATATAGATTACAAGAACCCCGATTTCTTAAAGAATTTTGTGAACGACCAAGGCAAATTATTGCCCGTTCGCATTACAGGTACCTCCTCCAAGTACCAAAGAAAAGTAGCACAAGCCGTAAAAAGAGCACGTCATTTGGCGTTATTACCTTTTGTAGGCGATTTATTAAAATAAAACTAACGCAATACTGTCATGGAAGTTATTCTGCAAAAAGAGGTTGAAAACCTCGGTAACCAATACGAATTAGTAAAAGTTCGTCCCGGATATGCCCGCAATTTTCTTATCCCTCGCGGATTAGCTGTTGTTGCTACCGTTTCCAACCGCAAGGTGATGGATGAAATTACCAAGCAAAGAGCCCATAAAGAAGAAAAATTTAAAAAGGACGCTGAAAACCTGGCAGTAAAACTGAAGGATGCCGTTCTTAAAATTGCTGCAAAAGCAGGAGAAAATGGTAAAATTTTCGGTTCTGTTAATGCCATTCAATTGGCTGAAGCTATTGAAAAATTAGGTTTCAAGGTTGACCGTAAAAATATTGACCTGAAGGCTGACACTATTAAATCTACCGGTAAATACACAGCGAATGTTCGTCTTTATAAAGACATTACTGCTGAAGTAGCTTTTGAAGTAGTCGCTGAGTAGTAATGGCCCGACTGGCGTTTAATAAATGACATATAAAAAAGGAGATATCAAAAATATCTCCTTTTTTTATGCATATTTGTAAGGTTAATGTGGAAAAGGGAGAAGGCACAAACCCTCCCCTTTTGTTGTGCGGTTATTGAGTTTTGATAAGTTTGTTTTCCGATGCAATACTGCCATCTTTGTTCAATATTTGAACCAGGTAAATTCCATTTGCTTTTTTGGAAATATCAAAGTGCATAGCTGTATTATTGTCGGCAATAGTGCTACTTAACAGTTGCCCTGTATAATCATACAACTCTATTACCTGTCCTTGTACTATTCCTGCAATAGTAAAGTTGCCAGTATTCGGGTCAGGGTAGATAGAAATTTGAGATGGATTGCTGATATTATCTATTCCTAAAGTAGATTGAACCGAAATACATGTGTAGTAGGTGCAACCATTCTTATCGGTTATATTGCAACAGTATGTTCTTGCGCATTGATGTTTAATGGTATCCGTTGTTTGTCCATCAGGAGTCCACTGATAGGTGTAGGGCGGTGTTCCTCCGCCGGGTGTTACTGCTGCCAATCCATTACAACTTCCATTATCGGCCACCGAGTCGTGCATAGCAGTCAATATGGTGGGTTGTGCAATAGTTGCTGTTGAAGTTGCTGTACAGCCATAACTATCAGTAACGGTAACTGTATAGGTGCCGGCTGTAACTCCATTTATTGCGCTGGTGGTTTGTCCGCTGCTCCAGCTATAGTGAAAGGGCGATGTGCCCCCACTTGCACTGGAGGCCGCGCCTCCGTCAGCAGCCCCAAAACAGGTAGCGCCATGCGTTGAGGAAGCAGATGCCGTTACCAAAGCCGGTTGGCTGACAGTGATAGTAGAAGACATGGAGCAACCATAAGAATCGGTTACGTTTACCGTATAGCTGCCAGCCGTAAGATCAGAAGCTATAGCCGTAGTGCTTACCGCAGGTGTCCAAGCATAGGTAAAAGGAGCTACACCATATTTTACTCCTGCAACTGCCGTATAGTTAGCTGCGCCATTACATGTTTCGGTTGTAATATTACCGGAGAGGGAGATATTATCATAGCGGTTATTCCCTGAAGTAAGAACAGAGTTAGGGCCTTCAAACTCCCATCTTACAATAAAGTTCGGATTGTTGTTAACGGCGGGGTCGCTGGTGAAATTGATTTGAACAGGATACCACTGGCTTGAAGCGGTTGTTGGATTAATAGCCTGTAATGTATCGGGACGATAGATACCGCTTATATTAAACGTATCCATAGCTCTTGTCAAATTTTTCCAGCTGCCTCCTCCATTGGTGCTGTATGAAAATACATTATAATTTGCTCCTTTAGAGCTGGAGGCAGAAAGAGCATAATTCAATTCGATATCCTGATACCCATTGGTTGGCAAATACAGATATACATAAGCATTTTCCGAAGGGTTTCTTGCCCTAACGGCTGTATTGCTGTCAGCAGTGCTTCCTGTGTCATTTCCTAAAATATGCAGGTCGTTAACATATGCGCCTGGGGTTAGATTATCCATTATACCGTCTGCCAGCGTGGCAACATAAGGAATGGTTTGAATAGCGGAAGGATGGCTATATATAATTCTAGGATTTAAGCCGGGAAGCGCAGAATAAGGTGCAATCAAAGGGTTGGCAGGATTCCCCAGGCTGTCGCCTCCTGCACCACCTAAAGGAGAGGTGCGGTTAAAATCCCAATAGTGAATTATCTCCGGAATTCCATAGCCATTAATACTGTCTCTTACCGGATTAATTTGCAAAATAGTTACCGTGGCAGTATTGCTGCAACTTGTTATATCATGGCAGGTGATGGTATAGGTACCTGCCGTAAGATTGGTTACAGTAGCAGTAGTTTGCCCACCCGGCGCCCATGAATATGTATAGGGCGCGGTACCATTAGATGCCGCAGCGGTTGCGGTTCCCAAAGGATTACATTCCATGTTTTTAATGCCTGAAAGGGTGATAACTAACCCAAGCTGGTTAATTGTAACCCCGGAAGTAACGGAACATCCGAGATTATCTGTTGTTGTTACAGTATATGTTCCGGCAGAAAGATTGCTTGCCGCTGCAGTGGTTTGATGTGTGGGGTCGTTCCATAAATAGGTATAGGGTGCGGTACCTCCGCTTGAGCTAACTGTGGCGCTTCCAAGCCCAAAGCATGTAACATTGTTGGAAGAGGAAATACTCGAATTTAAAACCGGGTCAACCGTTAAAATACCAGAAGTGCTTGTCAGCGTTCCGCAGGAAACGTTGTTAATTACGCATTCATATAAGTAGCCATTCTCTATAGAGTTAGCGCCGGTAATAATTAAGCTGTCAGTAGTAGCTCCGCTGTATATCCCTCCATTAGTTACATTAATAAAACCGCTTCCGTTATTAACCCTCCATTGATAAGTAACAGCAGTGCCGCCAACCGTATGAACAACAAAATCGGCATTTCCGCCCCCTCCGCAAATGGTAAAATTAACCGGTTGCAGGCTAAAAGTGGGGCAGAGGCTGTCTCCTACAAGTGCAAAGTTATCATACCGGTTATTGCCACTTGCTTGTGTAACATTTGCACCTCCATACACCCATCGTAAAATAACATTGGCATTATTGTTTACAGCAGGATCGGATGTGAAATTTATATATTTGGGCTGCCAGCCTGCAACAATGGTTGAGGTTTCTGCCTCCAGTGTATCCGGTGTGGGATTACCGCTTATGTTAAAAGTATCCATTGCCCTTGTAAGCTTATTCCATGTGCTTCCTCCATTGGTGCTGTAGTTAAATAAGTTGTAATTGGCAGATTTTGTACTGGAGGCATAAATAGCATAATCCAACTGAATATTCTGGTACCCTGTGGTAGGCAAATACATAAATACTGTATCTAAGGTTGTTGGATTGATTGTTTTTAAATACTGGTTCCCTCCGGTAGTATTACTGTCGCTGAAAGTATAATAGGTATAATGTACGCTGCTGTAATCATAATAATGTGAACCACCGCTTCCGTTTTGCCCGGGATCAACTACCGTGTGAGGATGCCCGGCAATTAAAATTCTTGAAGTGTTTACAGAGTTTGTATTGTAATTGGCAAATAAGGGCATTGTTTTATTGGTTGAATCTACCGATCCTGCGTATACGGCATAAGGATTAGCATAACTAAACCGGGTGCCAAGACTATCTGTGCCGCCTCCGCCCCAAGGTCTGGTCTGGTTAAAATCCCAAAAACTGATAAGTTTTTTTTGGGCATTGGAAGATACCATAAATACTAAGATGAGAGAGCATATCAGGGATGCAACTCCGGTGAATTTATTTTTCATGATTTATATTGTGGTTTTTGTTGCCGCAAGGTTACGCGGTTACTCTTACCTCACTATATCTATCATGTTAAGTATTTATTAAACCGAATTAAACCGGTGATGTTTAAAAGAATAATTTTATTTGTATGTCCTAATGGTATTAAATAGTAATAGCAGAACGTTCTTTATCCGAAAATAAAAGAACCGGAAAGGTAAACATATGCGTTAACAAAATGTTACCCTAATGTAACGTATTCAACCTTCAGTTAAAACGTAGCGCTCAATCCCACGTAAAAATTTATTCCGGGAGCCGGAATAATACCCGGGCCCGGGTATTCATCTGTACGAAGGTTAAAATATTTAGCATTTAGCAGGTTGCTTATTCCGAATTTAATATCGTAGTTTTTAATTTTTAAAGAAGATGACCAGTCCACAACGGTGTAAGCCGGTATGGGGCCAGTAACAGCATCTGTGGAAGGTGTGGTTGAATTACCTGCATCGGCAAATGAGTTGCTTGTATAGCTGTAGACTAACGTAGTTGAAAATATTTTATACGTATAATTTATACCCAGACGCTCAATATTAACGGGAGCCATTTCCTCAAAATTTCCTGTGTATGGTCCTGAAACATAGCGGGATTGGTCGTAAGCATATGAATTAAAGAAGCTGAAGTCGCCTATCGTCGGGCGGGGTGAGAAGATTCTAAAGACATGCACTTCCACATATGTTTCTATCCCTTTATGAACAGCATTTCCCACATTTGTACGGTATTGATAAACTGAATCGGTGGCCGGATTAACGCGGTTCTCCAATCCTATTTCCTGATTAAACTCCATGTAAAAGCCGTCAACATCAAAATTAAGTACTCTTCCTGCTTTTCCTCTCCATCCCAAATCAGAATTGAAGCCGTTCACATCTTTTAAATTAGGGTCAATAACCGTTGTAGTACCAATGGGCGTAAGGTTTTCGTAGGTAGTTGGCTCATAGGCCTGCACTATGTTACCATATATATCGGTAAAGTCACTTGTTTTAAATTGCAATGCACAACCTCCCAGTGGAATGAGCCATGTACGTGTAACAGAAACATTTACAGGCACTCCCGTACTGTCGGGGGTTACATAGCCGTTGGCAGTAGAAATAATATATTCATAACGGAACCCGGGTGTGACCGAAAGCCTGCCAAAATGAAATGTATTTTCGATAAAAGGAGCCACGTTACCGGTAGTAAAAAATAAGTTATTGCCAAAAACAGGATCGGGTCCATAGAGGTTCATATCAAAACCCGTTCCTGTTGAGCCCGGCCCTTGTTCCTGGCGAACCATGTTGCCCTGGAAATAGCGTACCCCGGTGGCCAGGGTTGACTTAATGCTTCCAATATGCCATTGCGTAGTTAACCTCATTTCATTGGTAATGCTTAAAAAGCCCTCATGCTCCACTTCGCGGGGAGAGTATGAATTGTTATAAATGGAATCCGGCAATTGTATTCCGCCGTCTTCATTTCTCCATACCAGGTTCCGGGCGCTGCTGTTTAATACCGATTGCTCGGTAAGCAATGTATTATCCGATATTTTGTAAGTTCCGGTAAAGGTAAGCAGGTTCCATGGGCTTGAAAGCCAGTTACGGGAGCGGAAAGACTGGTCGGGGTT
>Ga0302185_10002869_pt1 | contig 10977 bp, 13 predicted proteins | sample II_Bog_E1_1_FD_200231 | JGI IMG/M metagenome (GOLD analysis project Ga0302185, IMG submission 200231) | Peat permafrost microbial communities from Stordalen Mire near Abisko, Sweden - II_Bog_E1_2 | ecosystem: Environmental > Terrestrial > Soil > Wetlands > Peat | place: Sweden: Abisko... | reverse complement strand
TATGCCCTGCCGGAAATTTTAAAAACAAAAGGCAGCATTGTCGGCGTTTCGTCAATAGCCGGCTATAAAGGGTTACCGGGGCGCACCGGATATTCGGCTTCGAAATTCGCAGTGAACGGTTTTCTTGATGCTTTGAGGGTCGAAAATTTGAAAAACGGCATCCATATTTTAACAGCATGCCCCGGCTTTACGGCGTCAAACATCCGCAATACCGCCCTTGATGCAAATGGTAAACAACAGGGAGAAAGCACGCTGCATGAAGAAAAAATGATGACTGCCGATGAGGTTGCCGCCATAATTGTAAAAGGGGTTGAAAACCGGGCCCGGACTTTAATTATGACCGGTCAGGGGAAGCTGACTGTATTCCTCAATAAACTTTTGCCCGGGTTTTTAGATAAGATGGTTTATAATATGATTGCTAAAGAGAAAAATTCGTTATTGAAGTAGAAATTGACACTTGAAATTAAGCAACATCAATCGATTTCTAAAAAAGCCAGTTCTGAATTCAAAATAAATTCATTTATTTCTGTTAAATTCGAGATCAGCTTATTTGCAATATTTAAATTGGATGAGTTACCAAATCTTAGCCAAATTATTTTCGGAGGTGCTCCCTTTAAATTTGCGAGATCGATAAAGTCACTATCAAAAGTTACGATAGTAAAACCATTTTTTAACGCATAATCGTGAATTTCCCAATCGGATGCGTCAACCAGATCGAGTTCTTTAACTTGCTTAATGTTTTCGAAATCATTTGAAAGAAGTTTTGCGACCCGGAAAGAAATATTTTGGTCAAGGAGTATGTTCACGATACTACTTTCAATTTGTGTTCCTTATCGGCGGCATAGGACAAGCAGGCTTTTATTTGCGCTTCATTTAACTCCGGAAAATCTAAAATAATATCATTAAATGACATCCCTTCGGCCAGCCAGCTAAGTACATCGTAAACCGATATGCGCGTGCCAATAACAATAGGTTTGCCAAATCGCTTTTCAGGATTAATCTCAATATATTCGGTATAATTCATCACGCTAAGATAGCCATAATTTGAAAGAAAAGCTCTATTGTATTTACCAATTAAAACTAAACAGTCGCCACAACTTCATGTTCATTTATTTTGCTCAAATCCAAAACAATCCTTCCATCTTCTGCGCGGCTAAAAATAGGCTTGAACTTTGCGTCCCAAACAATCTCGTGGTGCTGGTATGAAGTTCGCGAATGAACTGTTTGCGAAAAAGTGTCATCAAATGCTTTTAGTAAAACGGCGAAACCAGCTTCGGTACTATCAAGTTCTTCTTTTGTCATGTCAATTAAGGGACTGTTTTCATCTAAAGGGTGAACTATTGTCCAGCTCATAGTAAGCACGCTCACTTTGCTGCGCTCTAAATCAAGCGGGTAAAATCTTCGCACCGTTTTACCATCCACAGTTTCATTAAATGAAAAAATAATTTCAATTGAAAGGTCAATCAGTATATTCCTGCGCAAATTGGCCAGCCTGAACATAATCCCTTTGTTGTTCTCAAGATACGGTGCAACGAGTATATTTTTACTGTATGCTATTTGTGCCGATGGCCTTGAAAAACGCCCGTACAATAAACCTGTAGCTAAAGCAAAAGCCAGTAAACCCATCATTGATTCCAGCGCAGCTACACTATTTGTCAGTGTCCCCTTTGGATAAATATGACCATATCCAACTGTTGATATGGTTTGTGCTGAGAAAAAGAAGGCATCCGTAAAATGCTCAAAAACAGTTTGTCCAGTTGTCCCGTCAAGATTACTGATGCCGATAGATACGTATATTAAGGCAAAAAAAATGTTAACAACCAGGTACCCGCTAATTACCATAAGCCAAAATCGGGTCCAGCTCATAGTTATCAGGACGTGATAATTGTTGGCCGTATTAAAAAACGGCAAACCTATTCGTTTTACATTTGGCGACCCGTCTTTATTAATCAAAGGCTGGTTCTTTATAACCGGCTGCGGGCCAAAACCAAGATCGTCTTCCGGGTTAATTTTTCTTTTTCCTATAGGCATCTTTGGTGGGTTAAGTGGTTGATTGAGTTGATTAGGTGAGTAGTTGATTATGTTAATTTATCCGTAGACAGATTCTTTTAAAATAATCAATCCGGTTAACTATTCACCCAATCAACTACTCACCAAATCAACCAACCATGTAAAAATATAATTCCGTTTGCTTTTAGTAAAAAGTATTTCCATATTTGTCGAATAAATGATATTGAAATCAATAAACAATAACTGGTGGTGGCTTAACGGGAAATCGTAAGGCAATTCCATTTTTGTTTTTTTTAAAATATTCAGAAGGGTTGCCACACATGGTAGCCCTTTTTTTTGCCCCCCGACCCCTGCCAGCTGGCGGGGGAGATATCGGGTGGGTAATTAATGATAAAATAATAAGTAACTGATTAATTAATAAGTAACTGATTAATTCCCCCGCCAGCTGGCGGGGACCAGGGGGTATGAAACAGATTTTAAATCTTCTTTTTGAAAATAAAACGCTCAGCAAGGAACAATCAAAAGACATTTTGATTGCTATTGCGCAGGGTAAATACAATAATTCACAAATGGCTGCATTCATGACGGCCTATTGTATGCGAAGCATCACGGTATATGAACTCGAGGGCTTTCGCGATGCTATGCTCGAGCTTTGTCTTCCTGTAGACCTGGAAACAGACCAGGTAATAGACCTTTGCGGTACCGGCGGCGATGGAAAAGACACGTTTAATATCTCCACGCTGGCTTCTTTTGTTGTTGCAGGCGCTGATTATAAAGTTGCAAAGCATGGCAATTATGGTGTTTCTTCTGGTTGCGGGTCGTCGAATGTTATGGAGTTTTTGGGGTATAAATTTACAAACGATACCGATAAACTAAAATACAATATCGACAATGCGAATATTTGCTTTTTGCACGCGCCGTTGTTTCATCCGGCCATGAAAACGGTGGCCCCTATCCGCCGCGAACTCGGCGTGAAAACATTTTTTAATATGCTTGGCCCATTGGTTAATCCGGCAAAACCGAATAACCAGCTGGTAGGTGTTTTCAACCTTGAACTCGCACGTATTTACGCATACCTGTACCAAAAATCTACTGTAAATTATACTATTCTGAATGCCTTGGATGGTTACGACGAGGTTTCGCTCACCTGCGATTTTAAGACTTTTTCTGCCGATGGCGAAAGGCTAAACAGCATCGAGAGCCTTGGATTTGACAGGTTAATCCCAAAGCAAATTTTAGGGGGCAGCAGTATAAGCGAATCAGCGGACATTTTTTTGAAAGTGCTTAATGGTGAAGCCACCAACGCCCAAAACAACGTAGTTTTATGTAATGCATCTTTAGCAATAAGGACAATCGCGCATGAAAAGAGCTTCGCCGATTGTTTTTATGAGGCCGAAGAATCATTGGTCAGCAAAAAAGCCTTGAAAAGCTTTAAAACTTTATTGGAGAACTAAAATGCAAATAAAGGTTTGTGGTTTAAAAGAACCTGAAAATATAATGGCTGTGAAAAGCCTTGCCCCCGACTATGTGGGTTTTATTTTCTACGGCCCTTCCCCAAGGTATGCAGCGAACCTGCCGGCCAAAACCTTAAGTAATTTGGCAGCGCCCATTTTTAAAACAGCCGTTTTCGTTAATGAAGAAGCCGGAACAATAGACGCACTGATTGACGAATATAAATTCGATGCAGTGCAATTGCACGGGTCTGAAAGTCCGGATTTTTGCTTTTTTTTTAAGAATAAGGTAAAAGTGATTAAAGCATTTGGGATAGATAACACTTTTGATTTCGGTTTACTAAATCAGTATTTAAATAAAGTTGACTTTTTTCTATTTGACACAAAAACAGATATACACGGCGGATCTGGCAGAACATTCGACTGGTCTGTGCTCAGTAATTATAATCTGGACGTTCCATTTTTTTTAAGTGGTGGTTTGAGCCCGGATAACCTGGAAGAAGTAACAAGAATCATTCACCCACAATTTTATGGTGTTGACTTGAACAGTAAATTTGAGACATCATCCGGAATAAAAGATATTGAAAAACTAGAAAAGGCATTTAACATCATTAAAAAAGCATACACCCATGAATTACGGAGTTAATGAACAGGGATATTACGGCGATTTTGGGGGTGCATATATTCCTGAAATGCTTTATCCCAACGTTGAGGAATTACGCCTGCGTTATCTATCCATCATCAATGACCGCGGTTTTAAAGAGGAATTTGACCAGCTTTTGAAGGATTATGTTGGTAGGCCATCTCCATTATACTATGCAAAAAGGTACTCAGAAAAGTTTGGCGCCAACATATTTTTCAAGCGCGAAGATTTAAACCATACGGGCTCACATAAAATCAACAATGCTGTCGGTCAGATACTTTTGGCAAAACGGCTGGGAAAGACGCGCATTATTGCCGAAACCGGAGCCGGTCAGCATGGCGTTGCCACCGCTACGGTGTGCGCGTTAATGGGCATTGAATGCGTGGTTTACATGGGTGAAATTGATATGGCGAGACAGGCCCCAAATGTTTCCCGCATGAAAATGCTGGGCGCGAAAGTGGTACCAGCTACTTCGGGAAGTAAAACATTAAAAGACGCTACAAATGAAGCCCTGCGCGACTGGATTGGCAACCCGGTGGACACCCATTATATAATTGGTTCGGTTGTTGGCCCCTACCCCTACCCGGATATGGTGGCACGCTTCCAATCCATTATTTCCTTTGAGGCAAAAAAACAATTGCTCGAACAAACTGGCAAAGCATTACCTCAATATGTAATGGCCTGTGTTGGTGGCGGCAGCAATGCAATGGGAATGTTTTATCACTTTTTAGATGATGAAGGTGTTAAACTGATAGCAGTAGAAGCGGCGGGGAAAGGCGTGTACACCGGACATTCAGCTGCTACTACGTTTTTAGGAAGAGAAGGCGTTTTGCACGGAAGCCGTACCTTGCTTATGCAAACTGATGATGGGCAGGTGGTTGAGCCTTATTCCATTTCTGCAGGCCTGGATTATCCGGGCATAGGTCCGCAGCATGCCTATTTATATAAAATGCACCGCGCACAATATGTGAGCATTACCGACGACGAAGCACTGCAGGCGGGGCTGCTCTGTTCACAATTGGAAGGAATTATACCGGCGATTGAAACTGCCCACGCATTGGCACAACTTGAAAAAATGCGGTTTAAAGCCGATGATAATGTGGTTATCTGCATTTCAGGCCGGGGAGATAAGGATTTGGATACTTATATAAAATATTTTAATTTCTGAACCATGATTTACGGGATTTTAGGATTTACAGGAATAATTTAAAAGCGCTTGCATCAAGTAAATCCTAAAATCCTATAAATCATGGTTCAGACAAAATAATGAACTAAAAAATGAACCGCCTCAACAAACTCTTCCGGTTAAAAAAACAGAACCTGCTGTCTATATATTTCACAGCCGGATATCCGGAAATAAATACAACGCTCAACATAGCCGAAGCTTTGGAAAAAGCGGGCGTTGATTTTTTGGAAATAGGGTTTCCATATTCCGACCCGGTTGCCGATGGGCCCGTAATACAACATAGCTCGCAAAAGGCCCTGGAAAACGGGATGACCCTAAACCTTCTTTTCGAAGAATTAAAAGAACTCCGTAAACGGGTAACTATTCCAGTGATGTTAATGGGCTACGTTAATCCAATGGTTCAATATGGTGTTGAACGTTTTTGCAAAAAGGCGGCAGAGGTAGGTGTTGATGGTATTATAGTACCTGATTTGCCCATATATGAATATGAAAAATTATATGCCGGCTTTTTTAAGGACAACTGCCTGAGCAATATTTTTATGGTTACCCCGCAAACATCCGAAGAACGTATCCGTAAAATTGATGAACTAAGCAATAGCTTTATTTATTTGCTTTCCTCATCAACCATAACCGGAATAAACCTGCAGTTATCAAATACTATCGAAGGATATTATGAACGTGTTAAGTCGATGCAGTTGAAAAATCCGACGATCTTCGGGTTTGGCATCACAAACAATCAATCCTTTAGAAAGGCATGTGAATATGCCAGTGGCGCTATAGTGGGAACTGCCTTCGTTAAACTCCTTGGGACCGATAATTATATGGACAAGATACCTGGTTTTGTTAAATATATCCGTCCATAAATAAATATAAATTCAAGAGCGTTGTCGCAAAAATTTTACATAATTTATACACAAACCATAAATTATCAATATAGTTAAACTGTATTATATACATTTATATTACATATATTTGAAAATAATACTATAAATTATGATAATTTCTTTCCTTCAAGGAAAACTCAAGGATATTTCTATTTCAAGGAAATTATACTTCACTGTTGGTATTATGGCATTGCTGGTTACTGTAGAGTTGTGCACGCTTTGGTTTGCAATCGGTACGCTCTCATCTGTCCGGGCTTTTGTAAATGGCGAAGGGCTGTGGTCAAAGGCGCAAAAAGACGCGGTGTATAGTTTACATATTTATGCCCATTCCCACAGTGAAAAAGATTATCAAAACTTTCGTGAATTTTTAAGGGTCCCTATTGGTGATAATAAAACGCGTATTGAACTGCAAAAACCAAATCCCGGCTTACAGGCCGCACGGCAGGGCCTAATTGAAGGCCGGAACAATCCTGATGATGTAGACGGGATGATCAGCCTGTTGCTGCGCTTTCATAGTATTTCGTACATTGAAAAAATTATTATTATTTGGGGGCAGGCAACGCAAACACTGGCGCAGGTAACCGCGATCAGTGATAAACTGCATACGATGATCAGTTCAAAGGCATTTTCACAGCCGGAGATTGATAAAGTACTTGACCAGGCGGAGATATTGAACCGGAAGCTCACAAAGCTTGAGGACGATTTTTCTTTTACGCTGGGCGAAGGTTCACGCTGGCTCGAAAATATTGTATTAAAGTTATTGCTTACCCTATCCCTCACCATAGGCTCTACCAGCATTCTTATAACAATTTCGGTTAGTCGTGGCATTGAAAGAGGCCTGAAAGCAATAATTGACGGGGCGTCGCTCATAACCAAAGGGATATTAAGCACAAGGGTAAAAGTTTATTCAAAGGACGAGATCGGTGTGCTTGCCACGTCCTTTAACCAAATGACAGATACGCTTGAAAACAATATCCGCGAATTAAAAGACACCGAGGAAAACCTCAAGAAAGAAAAGGGAAGAGCTGAGGCGTCACAAAAAGCAAAACAACTTTTCCTTGCGAACATGAGCCACGAAATACGTACGCCTATGAACGCGATACTCGGTTTTTCCAGGCTACTGGAAGAGTCTTTAAAAGAAAAAGAACAATTGGAGTATATTCATACTATCATCAAATCAGGCGATGACTTATTGGTCATTTTGAATGATATACTTGACTTTTCAAGAATGGAAGCAGGTAAAATCATTTTTGAGAGTTTGCCTTTTAACCTTAAAGAAGTTATTCAATCCAATATACGAATAATGGGGCCAAAATTCAAAGAAAAAAACCTTGGCGCCACTAGTAATATAGACGAAAAAATACCGGAAATAATCCTTGGTGATTCCGTAAGGTTGAACCAGGTATTGTTGAACCTGATCTCAAATGCCGTAAAATTCACCGAAAAAGGCGAAGTAACCATTTTTGTCATTTGTATCGAAAAGAATAAAGATAGTATAGACCTTGAGTTCGTTGTTAAAGACACGGGTATAGGCATTTCGCCTGAAAAACAGGAAAAAATATTTGAGAGTTTTGAGCAGGCAAGCGCCGACACCACCCGCAGGTTTGGGGGCACCGGACTGGGTTTGAGCATTGTAAAACAACTGGTAGAATTACAGGGGGGGGAAATATATGTAAATAGCAAACCAGGATTAGGGTCGGAATTCCATTTCCGGCTGAACTTTTTACTCGTAAAGGGCAAAGCAATTAATACAATTGTTAAAAATTCTGAAACGCTGGTAAAAAATGGCAAAAGTGTACATATCCTCGTGGTAGAAGACAATCCATTAAACCAGCTACTGGTAGTAAAAGTATTGAAAAAGCAAGGTTTCGAAACTGATGTGGCGGAAAATGGAGTCGTGGCATTGGACAAATACCAAAAAAATAATTACGATATTATTCTCATGGATTTGCAAATGCCCGAAATGGATGGTTATGAAGCTACCCGTACCATCCGGAAATTGCAAAACGGCAAAAAAGATATTCCGATTATAGCCATGACCGCCCATACGATAAAAGGTGAATACGAACGCTGTATGGAAATTGGGATGAATGATTTCATCTCAAAACCTTTTGAAACCAAAGAGTTATATGAAAAAATAGGTAAATACACTGAAAACAATTGACGCTAATTTTTACGAATTTTATCGTATGCCGCTAATCCAGTTTGACATTCCGTTAGTAAGCCCTCGTTCCGTTAATTCGTGAAATTCGTGCGTCAATCCGAGAAAATTCGTGTTTATTATAAATAAAGATCGAGATCACCTTTTCCATCCCTGATAATCTCAAATTCACCATTTGTACAATCAACTACTGTTGATGGTACGTTATCCCCATAACCGCCGTCAATAATCAGGTCTACAACATTTTCGTATTTTTCATGGATCAGTTCCGGATCGGTAGAATATTCGACGATCTCATCATCGTCTTTTATCGAAGTAGAAAGTATAGGGTTCCCAAGGGCCTTTACAATTTCCCTGGCGATATTATTATCCGGGACACGTATACCAACTGTTTTTTTATTCGGGCTCAGTAATTTGGGTACGTTGTGGTTAGCATTGAATATGAAAGTGAATGGCCCGGGCAAGGCTTTTTTTAATACCCTGAAAGTGGCATTATCAATAGGCTTGATAAAGTCGGAGATGTGGCTTAAATCGTAACAAACGAAAGAGAAGTTAGCCTTTTCAGGTTTTATATTCCTGATCCGGCAAATGGCTTCAATTGCTTTATGATTAGTAATATCACAACCCAAACCATAAACAGTATCCGTTGGATAAATGATTATCCCCCCTTTTCGTAATACCTGCACAACCTGCTCAATGGCTTTGGGATTTGGGTTTTCGGGATATATTTTTAAACGCATCTTTTTATTTTGGATTTCGGATTTTCAATTTCGAATTTAAAAAAGTCATTGGAATTAAATTCCCGGTTTCTCGTTTAAACAAATCCGAAATCGAAAATCCGAAATTCGAAATAACGCTACGCTTGTTTTGCAAACTGAACGTTAATCAGCAGTTTTATATCTGAACCTAAAACAACAGAACCTGCTTCAGTTACGCCATCCCAGGTTAAACCAAAATCTTTACGGTTAATTTTACCTGTAACTTCAAAACCAGCTTTTGTATTTCCGTAAAAATCATTTGTCGAACCGCCGTATTCCACGTTTAGTGTAACAGATTTGGAAACACCTTTAATTTCAAGGTCGCCTGTCAGTTCGTATTCATCACCGTCAATTATTTTGAATGATGTTGAGTTAAAAGTGATCTTTGGAAATTGAGCTGCGTCAAAAAAATCTGCAGACTTTAAATGCCCATCCCTTTGGCTTTGGTTGGTATCGATGCTATCTATGTCCAATGAAAAATTAATTTTGGCTCCGTCGAAGTCTGCATTTTCTGTTTCCAATGATCCTTCAAAACCCTTAAAAAAGCCGGTTACTGTAGAAATTACAAGGTGTTTTACTTTAAACTGAACTTCGGAGTGCGCTGGGTCAATTACCCATTTTGATGCTGTTGCCATAATGTTTATTTTTTGGTTGTTTAACTGAACAAATCTAAATAAGTATATGTTTAAACATGTAATCTAATTATTAAATTTACATTCATCAAACAATACATGAGGTAAACACGCTGAACTCATTTTTGTTCCAAAGTGTTTTATTAAATAATACGAAGCTGATGAGACCGTTTTTTCTGCAACTATAATATAAAATGGCAAATGCAGAATTATTTGTTTAAAAAATTAAACTTCAGCCCAATTTCGAAGGTATTGGTATTTGCCGTTTTTAAGGACGAAAGGTCATCGGAGTAAGCGAGTAGCAGGCCAAGATTTCCCAGGTCCAGCCCAAAAGCAAAAGTCGCGCTTTTGTTGGTAAAGTACATTCCGGATACGTTAAAATCATACTCCGGGACGTTAAAATTTAAACCTGTGCTAAAAATACCTGCCACACCCCTTATGGCATGATAGGCAGTTATAGGCTCAATGTCAAAATTATTTACATCGTTCTCTAAAATAATTTTATACTTTACCGATGCCAAAAAAACCGACATATCCGTTTGCAAGTCCTGGTTTTTATTTCCAAAAAGCAGACTTTTTAAATTCGGCAGGGCTGCCTGTACTGTAAGCTGATTACTGGTATAAGAGGCCCCAAAATCACCATCAATATAAACCGGTTGCTGATTATATCTGTTAACCGACAAATCACCCTGGTCGCCAACAATCTGGTTGTAATTGATATAGGTATCGTTAAAGCCAAGCGATAATCCGAAATTAAGCTTATTCTCCTCATTAAATGGGATATGGTACGCGTAGGTCAGCACCAATCTTGTATCGCTGATCAGTCCAAGCGATTCATTGTAAACATTGAGCCCGAGGCCAACATTATTCCCTGCACTATAACCAACCGTCAGGTATTGCATTTTGAGACTGCCGGGTACAGAAGTAAAGGGCTGCTGATATCCCAGGTTAAAATCAAGTCCCTTTTCAAGCCCGGCCATGGCAGGGTTTGTTAAATAGGCGTTTTGAAAATATTGCGCATAAAAATCACTTTCCTGGGCCATAATTTTTGTTGGCCCGATTATTAAAATCAATAGTATTATTGATAAAGTTGCAGGAAGCCGTTTTTTTGGAAGCATGTTCAGGTAGTATTTTTTATTGATTTTTTAAAGCCCATAATTATACTAAATATTATTCATTAATGATAAACTATTAGTTACATCATACCTTTTTTTGAAAAATAAAATTCAGGGCCAATAGTAAAATTGGCCCT
>Ga0302185_10002868_pt1 | contig 10982 bp, 7 predicted proteins | sample II_Bog_E1_1_FD_200231 | JGI IMG/M metagenome (GOLD analysis project Ga0302185, IMG submission 200231) | Peat permafrost microbial communities from Stordalen Mire near Abisko, Sweden - II_Bog_E1_2 | ecosystem: Environmental > Terrestrial > Soil > Wetlands > Peat | place: Sweden: Abisko, Stordalen... | reverse complement strand
AATGTGTCATAATACCCCTGTCCGATATAATTTTTACTTAGCTTATTCTTTAGCGACAACTCCATCGACTGCCGCAGGTATTCCGCCTCATTTTGCGCGGCGGGGATACGCAGTTTATGGTCCATACGTATGGAAGCCGGTACTGTTCTGCCCACCAGCTCTTCCATGCTCTCAACGCCTATGGTTTCAAGCATCTTTTGCGTGTCCTCTTTATTGGGCCCTATGTGGCGGCCAATAAATTCCTCGTTCTGTATAGATAGTAAATTCATAAAATAATTTAGTAAAAAGTGCTACAAAGATAATATTTTTTAACCGAATTGGGGAATGATGGTAGTCAGGCTAATGGTCTAATAGATGAATGCTATATATGCCAATAACGCGCATTCGCATATAAAAAATAATATCATAAATATCAACCCTACAACCCTAACCAAACACCTTCCCACAATTTCCTGTCGTCACACGCGCAACTTCTTCAACCGAACACCCCAAAACGTCTGCTACCTTCGCGGCAATAACAGGTATATAGCTGCTCTCATTCCGTTTACCCCTGTATGGCACGGGGGCCAGGTATGGGGCGTCAGTTTCCAAGACAATATGCGACAAGGAAATGCTTTTTACAATATCTGGTAGCGTACTTTTTTTGTAGGTTACCACGCCACCGATCCCCAAATAAAATCCCAGTGCAACAATGGCCTGGGCTTCTTCAAGTGCGCCGCTGAAGCAGTGAAATATTCCCCTGAGCTTTCCATTTTGCTTTTTACGCACAATTTCAATGCAATCAGCTGTCGATTCGCGGCTATGGATCACAATGGGGAGATCATATTTAAGCGCCAGATCTATCTGATATTCAAATGCCTCGATCTGCTCCGTTTTAAAAGTAAGGTCCCAATGATAATCAAGCCCTATCTCGCCAACCGCATAAAATTTCCTGTTCGCCAGCCCATCAGCAACGAGGGCAAGCTCATCTTTATAATGCTCTTTAACATAGCATGGATGCAGGCCCATCATCGGGAAACAATTATCCGGCCATTTCTCTGCAAGCTGAAGCATACCATCGACAGTCCCGCTGTCGCAATTGGGCATGTACATTTTGGTCACACCGGCCAGCAGCGCCCGGTCTATTTGAGTGTCGTCAACATTTAGTTGTTCATCATATAAATGCGTATGTGAGTCCGTAAACATTCCCCAAAGTTAAACCGAAACTGAAAAATTCCAGCCACCTAATTTCCGCTGACTATATACACACCTTATTCACAATTTATATTTTTGACGCACTGTTTATTAAATACACTGGCATCTTTTATCCTATTTCTAGAAATTGCTCGTTAAATTGTGCCATGAATTACCTGGCGCATGCGTTTCTATCATTTGGAGACCGGGATGTACTTACCGGCAACATGATCGCAGACCATGTAAAAGGCCGCGTAGCACTGGAGCAATACCCTGCGGGAATAAAAAAAGGCATAGAACTACACCGGAAAATAGACAGTAAAACCGATACCCACCCGGCTACACAGCGCGCCAAACTGCTGTTCCGGGAGGATTACGGCCTATATTCAGGGCCTATCACGGATATCCTGTATGATCATTTCCTGGCAGGCGACCCCAAGTACTTTTCGGGCAAGGATGCGCTCCAGCATTTTACACATACAGTTTACGCGCAACTGGAAGAAAACGCGGCCTGGTTCCCCCCGAAATTCGCAAGCTATTTCCCCCACATGAAAGAACACGACTGGCTGCTCAACTACCGTACGCTGCAGGGAATGCAAAAATCGCTGAATGGGCTTGCGAGAAGGGCGCTACACATGCCGCCCATTGAGAAAGCCTACGAGATATTCGTAACTAATTATTACACGCTTAACCAGTGCTATTATGAATTTATTGATGGTATGATTTATTTTGTTAAAAATGAAGCCGCTTAATTGAATTGCTAACCCGGAATTATAAATTTGCCGACCCCCGTAAAAAATAATTATGAATTTCAGACCTTCATATTTTGCTTCCATATTATTGTCAATACTTTTTATTGCCTGTCATTCCGGGTCTCAGCCGGTCTCCGCACACCCTAATGTTACAGGAAAATTCCACGAAGTGCCGGTGACTACGCCGGTTGCCCCGTTGGTCTACGATACTTCCAGTCCGCAAGATCAGGCTATCATTGCAAAACTCGACGCCTACTATAACAAACAGGTCCGGGCAGGCTTCAATGGATCCGTACTCGTGGGTTTTGGGGGCAAAGTCATTTACGAACGGTATTTCGGGCTAAGTAACAAAGAGAAAAAAATGCCCCTGGGGCCAAATTCGTCCAGCCAACTCGCATCTGTTTCAAAGACATTCACAGGCGCTGCAATATTGTATTTATTTAACCATAAATATATTGATTTGAACGCACCGGTGCAGCAATACCTGAAAGAATTCCCCTACCCCAATGTTACGATCAAGGAATTATTGAGCCATCGCTCCGGCCTACCTGATTATACTAAGTGGATACCCAACTACGATAATGACCAGCGCACGCCGGTGCCAAATGACCGCATGCTGGCTATGATGGCGATCTATAAGCCGCGCCTGGAATTCAAGCCCGGCACCCGGTTTAAATATTGCAATACCAATTTCGCTATACTGGCCCTGGTGATTGAGAAAACCACCGGCATGTCGTATTCAGATTTTATGTCTAAATACATTTTTCAGCCTCTGGGTATGCAGCATACATTTGTCTACGATCCTTCGAAGGGACTGCCGGCCAATGCCACATTGAGCTATAAACGCAACTGGTATAAGGAGCCAGATATGTTTGCAGATGGCGTATATGGCGACAAAGGCATTTACAGCACACCTGAAGATATGTATCGCTGGGATCAGTCATTTTACAAAAATATCCTGCTTGACAACGAAACCATAGAATTGGCTTACGGCCCCTGCTCTTTTGAAAAGCCGGGTATTAAAAATTATGGGCTGGGCTGGAGGATGCTGTGCTATGCAAACGGCAATAAGATCATCTACCACCAGGGATGGTGGCACGGCAACAATACTTCTTTTTACAGGTTTATCAAGGAAAACATGACCATCATTGTGCTGGGTAACCGGTTCACGAACAGCATTTATCATCAGGCGCCTTCTGTTTATGCTATTGTAAAAGGCGTACCGGAAATGAAGGGCTTCGATACCGAGGATTAGCTGATACAAACTGGTGCTTAACGGACTTCCATCCGGTTTTCCACATTTTCACATTAATTAAACCTTAGCTTGGGTAAGCCATTGCGCATTTTGCATTACATTTGCACAATTTGTTTTTTCAATGACATCTACTCATACTAATACCCCCGCATGGCTGCTGTTGCAGGATGGCGCTTTATTTAAAGGAAAATCATTTGGGGCCATGGGTACTGCCGGTGGCGAGATATGCTTCAACACTGGCATGACCGGCTACCAGGAAGTATTTACTGACCCATCATATACCGGGCAGGTGCTTATCATGAACAACGCCTACGTTGGGAATTACGGCGTAAAGAATGTAGACGTAGAGAGCGACTCCGTAAAAATAAGCGGCCTCATCTGCAAAAACGTGTCCTACCGCTATTCCCGCATGACCGCGGACGACAGCCTCGAAAATTATCTGCTGAACAGCAAACTGGTGTCGATATATGATGTGGACACGCGGGCGTTGGTGCAGCATGTGCGCAGCAAGGGCGCTATGAATTGTGTCATTTCCACCGACCTTACCAACGAAAAAAGCCTTAAAGCAGCCCTGGATAATGTACCGGACATGTCCGGCCTGGAACTGTCATCACAAATATCTACCAAGGAAGCCTATATGATTGGCGATCCCGATGCACCTATCCGCATCGCAGTGATGGACTATGGGGTAAAGAAAATGATATTGGAATGCCTCGCAAAACGCGGCGCTTACCTAAAAGTGTTCCCTGCAAAATCAAGCCTGGCCGAGATCGAACAATTTCAGCCGCACGGGTATTTCATATCTAATGGCCCCGGCGACCCCGGATCCATGGATTATGCTGTAACCCTGGTAAAAGATATGCTGGCAGTGGGTAAGCCACTATTTGGTATTTGCCTTGGCCACCAATTGCTGGCAAGGGCAAATGGCATACCCACCTTCAAAATGCACCATGGCCATCGCGGGCTCAACCACCCCGTCAAAAACCTCCTGACCGGAAGATCAGAGATCACAACCCAAAATCATGGTTTCGGCGTGGACCCTGAGGCGATCAAAATATCAGATCTCGTAGAAGTAACGCATATTAATCTGAATGATGGCTCCATAGAAGGTATCCGGATGATAGACAGGCCTGCATTTTCTGTGCAGTACCACCCTGAAGCCACACCAGGGCCGCATGATTCGAGGTATCTTTTTGACGATTTTATCAAAGTGATCAGGGATAATAATGGCCTTTAGCCGACATTGTTCTCGCTATATATCTGTGCGCTTTAATATTTTGCCGCCATACTTTCTACATTATATTTTGACTTTCGACTAACTAAGAAATGAAAAAAGAAAAGATACTTATCATAGGGGCCGGTGGCCAGATCGGAGTGGAACTAACCATGGCATTGCGCAAATTATATGGTAACGATCAGGTTGTGGCTTCTGACATTAAGGAAGCGCACCCGCTTCTGAAAGATAGAGGCCCGTATGAGATCCTAAATGCTATGGATGGCGAAGCCACCCATGCATTGGTAAAGAAGGAAGGTATCACACAAATATATTTGCTTGCGGCCCTGCTTTCAGCGACCGGCGAAAAAGCCCCGCACAAGGCATGGGCCATAAATATGCAAAGCCTGTTGCAGACCCTGGAACTGGGTGTGCAGGAGAAACTGACACGAATATACTGGCCCAGCTCAATAGCTGTTTTCGGGCCTACCACCCCACACCAGAATACCCCACAGCAAACAGTGATAGAACCACGCACAGTGTACGGGGTAAGCAAGTATGCAGGCGAACTCTGGTGCCAATACTATAACCAACGCTGGGGGCTTGATGTGAGAAGTCTGCGTTACCCCGGCCTCATCAGTTGGAAATCAGAACCAGGTGGTGGAACAACGGACTATGCGGTAGAAATCTATCACGAAGCGCTGAAACACCAGAAATATACGTCGTTTCTGTCTGAGAATACATACCTGCCCATGATGTACATGGACGATGCCATACGTGCCACTATAGAACTGATGGAGGCCCCGGCTGAAAAAATGAAAACACGAATGTCTTACAACGTCTCAGCAATGAGTTTTTCACCGAAGGAAATAGCAGCCTCCATCCAAAAACACATCCCGGAATTTACGATTGACTACAACCCCGATTTCCGCCAGCAAATAGCTGATGGCTGGCCTCAAAGTATCGACGACTCTGCTGCCCGTGCAGACTGGGGCTGGAAGAATGAATTTGATTTGGATAAAATGACAGCCGATATGCTCGAGCATTTAAAGTAGCGAGCCAATCCTATTTGATCAGTTGCTGATCTCAACATACGTCGTCCCGGTATTCCACCCTTCGATGCAGACCATCGGCTCTATGCCCGGCTCCGGTGTACAGTCCATTTGCAACGTTTTGTCATCAACCGAATTTATACAAAAATAGTTGTCGCTGGCGAACGCAGGCACCAACCTTTTCTTCGTCTTTTTATCCACAAGGGAAACATGAATGAAGAATGCAATGTCGCTTTCGAATATACTGCCCTTCATCTTAAGGTGCAATTCTACTGTTCTCTTTCCCGTATACCTGGCCACAACAGCAATATCGACATTCTTGATTTTATCCAAGTAACTGTAACTACCTGCCTCATCGGGGAACCAATAGAAATTTCCCTCACCAGTTTTATGATCCCAGACCTTGTACGGGATTGTAAGACAAAGCAAGCCTCCATTTTTTAGGTCCTTGCCATGCTTGAATTTTTGTCTGATACAGCTTTGCGGTAGTATGGTAAAGGGTACTGAACTGTCGGCTATCTGCTCCGTCGGGTGTTTGCCATACAAGTATACAACCTCGTCAAAGCGGATATCTCTCAGTGTGTCCAAGGTGTTATTGACGACTATAACCGAGTCGCTTACCTGATCGTACATCGCATGCACTGGCTTGCAACCCTCCATCGCGCCATACATGCAGGCATTAGGGTCAAGGTAAACGTCATACATCTGGCCCACCATTGCAGTCCAGGGGTTCTGTGTCTTCCAAATGATGAAACCGGTGTACCAGTCCCACATGTGGGCCATAAAACTCTCCGCGAGGGCACGATACTGGTTGTAATTGACCAATTGGGCTATTTTCGCAAACTCTTGTATGTCCTTTGGACGCCCATAAGCCTCTATTGCCGAATCGTAGCCGCTATACTTATGGTACTTCCAAACAGAATCAATATCCCATTGACGTTTCGTTTCGTTATAAACTGGGGGAACCATGTCTTTTTCCGGTATAAACCGCTGTAACGATTCGTAATCCCCTATACCCACGGAGCCAATTTCAGAATTGAACGGGAACGATCTGTGCGACCAAAAAAAGCTATCTGGCTGAATAGTATATGGGCCATCGCCACTATGGAGGGACATGCTATCATCATTGGAATATTCAAAGAGGAAACGTGTGCCGTCTAGTTTTGGCAAAAGTGTATCGCGCAGGCACTTCAGCACATCTTCCGGAGGCCTAATTTCATTTCCACCGCACCAGTATGCGAGTGAAGGATGGTTGCGGAGCATTTTGATCTGATCGTCCAGTGATTCAGTAAAAAGCCTGTGATCGTCGGGATAGTTGCGCCGTGCATTGGTGTCTTCCTTCTTCATAGGGTCGTCCCAGCGTCCGTTGCAATCGCCGGACACCCAAAAATCCTGCATCACCAGAATACCATATTTATCGCACGCGTCGTAAAATTCAGGCCGTTCGGTAATACCCCCACCCCACACCCTTATCAGGTTCAGGTTCATATCGTGGTGGTAGCGAACCTCGGCATCATAGCGTTCCTTTGAAAACCGCAGCATTTCATCGGAAACGATCCGGTTCCCGCCCTTCAGAAATATCTTCTGCCCGTTTACATGCAACCCGCGACTTTGGGTGCGTTTGTTCCAGACCGCTTCCAACTGCCTGACGCCGACATTTAGCTTCTCTTCATCACTAATCTGCTCATTCACCGTGCCGGTCACCTTTAACGGGTATAAATGCTCGGGGCCATAGCCATTGGGCCACCAAAGCTCAGGCTGCTGTAGGGTGATGTCGGGGAATGCTACCGTTAGTTTCGCTTTAGGGGCTACTTTTATACTTACAGATGTCATTTCACCCGCTATTTCGCAACGCAGTTCGCAAAAAACAGAATCATTGCCGCCCGTATTATTCACTTCTGTAGTCACATTTATAAAGGCGGGCGCCTGGTCAGCCCCTGGCCTGCGTACACCCGGCACCGACGTGACAACGTGGGTATGTTCAATGCTTATCGGTCCGGTTGTCTTTATAAAGACTTTGTCCCATATCCCGGTATTCCTGTCGTGTACCGGTTGAATCCAATCCCACCCTGCGGTATATTGGTTGGTGATCCCATGCGCAATGGTACCATCACCGCCTTGGCCCCCGTTGGGGTTACCTACCGAATCGGGCGGGTAAACGATTACCGCCAGCCTGTTCCTGCCACTTTCCGAAAGGTAAGCGCCTACTTCGTATTCGTGCCGCAAATACATCCCTTTTTCCGTGGACGAATTAAGTTTGTGGCCATTCAGAAAGGCATCGTAGCTATAATTAACCCCACGAAACTCCAACCAGGTTTTTTCGGTCTTATCATATTTCCGTTTGAAGTCCTTGACAAACCAATAGGTATAGTAATCCCTGCCGACATCATAAATATCAGGTATCTTCTTATTGTTCATTCCATAGAAAGGATCCGGGATCAGCTTATTGGCAAGCAGGGTTGTCAGCACCGTTCCGGGGACAACAGCAGGAATCCAGCCTGTAAGCGAAAATGTAGCGTTAGAGATTTGTTCACCGGATTTTTTCAGGGACGACGCGCGGATACATTTCCAGCCGGAATCCAATTCATATTCCTTCTGTGCGAACAAAGATTGGCCGGGACAACAAAAGAACAAAAAGAGTGAAATGATATACGTTCCCTTGACCACAATTAATATTTACTGCAAAATAGGTCAATTTTGGAAAAAGCAGTACTATTTTACTTGATCAAGATCTTCTGAAGCACCTCCTCTATGTGATTACCATGTAGGTTGGTAGCTATTATCTTCCCATCCGGATCTACCAGGTAATTTGATGGGATAGACTCCACTGAATAAGCTAGCGCGGCAACATTAGACCAGCCTTTAAGGTCGCTCACGTGGGTCCATGTAAGATGGTCATCATCAATCGCCTTGAGCCAAGCTGCTTTGTTGTTGTCAAGAGACACGCTGTATACAGTAAAATTCTTATCCTTAAACCGGTTGTATGCCGAAACCACGAATGGATTTTCGCCCCGGCAGGGATTGCACCACGACGCCCAGAAATCGATCAGGACATATTTCCCCCTGAGAGAAGACAGCGGCAACGTTTTGCCAGTAGTGTCCGGCAAGCTTATTTCAGGGGCTACTGTACCTGAAACAACCAGACCTGATGATTTTACCGGATGTTGTTTAGCTATTATTTTCGCATAATATTCCGTAAAATCATGGGTCATCATCCGCGCTGGGAAACGGTTGCCAAGGCTCTGTGAAAACGCGCTCAGAAAGTCAGACTCGCTGGCCGGATTTAACATGCGGGCTGCAAATATCGCATTAGGTTCATAAGGCGTGGTATCAGCATAACGCTCCACGTATTGGGTGAACTGCTGCTTCATGTTCATAAAATCCTGCTTGGCAGCAGCAGTGACGCTATCATTGCCCCTCAGCCTCAGTGTATCCAGTACCACACTCATAGTATTGAAGTCACATAAATGGTTGCGGATGGCGTCTACAAAATTTTTCAGGTGTTCAGAAGGGCGCGAACCAGCCACAGCATAGTTTTCGAGGGCATTCCAGTCACCGGTTACTTTAAGGTTGCCCTTGTCTACCGAGAGCAAAATAAATTTATTATTGTTGAAATGTAATCGATACAACCCGGGCTCCGGAGCAAGCCCGGATACTTCAAAATGCCCGTCCGCCTTTGATCGCTCGGAATCCACGATCGTGATCATATCATTCGCTGTGAGTTGCTCCAGGATTACTGTCTGAACAGGTAAGCCGGAGATATTCCCTATGATGATAAACCTCCGGTTGTTGCTGCTACAAGCAGCTAACCCGGCAATTACAATAAAAGTAAAGAGTAAATGTTTTATGTTCATCCAGGGAATTTTAGACAAAAAATAATCCTGACCCAAAATTAATGATCAAAACGTCAACAAATGCCTAAAATTTAGCGGGCGGATATTAAACCAACAAATTAATCACAAATAATATATCAACTATCATTGAGCACTGGCTACCGCTCCGGCCAATACAAAACTTGTATTAAAGCCGGTCCACTTTCATATAATTAATTCCGTCACATACATAGACTGACTTAACATCCGTTGGCAGTTGCTTCACATAATCGCCCACCCACCTGGTGTCCGGTATCAGATAAACAGGGATCGTATCCCAAACTTTATATTCTGGGTTAACTTTCAGTATCACCTCTGCGCATAATACTTCTGTACCCGCAATTTGAGCTGAATCTATTGTATTGGACCTGACCTCACCAGGCGCTGGCGCGCGGTCAACCGTCGTATCATTGCCCACACGATAGGTAAACAAAATCGGCACTATGTCAAATATACTCTGGCGCTTTACATCTGCCCTGCCGCGCACCGCGTCAGTATATAATAATGGAACTTTTTCAAGCCTTGCTTTTTTTAACGCTGCCGACGTGTTCCAATACGTGATGATCCAGTTGCTATATTCCGGATACGTGAATCTATTGATACAAGTGGTTAATATATTACCGAACAGACCTACAAAAAGTACTGCCGCAATTACATTCGTTACTTTAAAGTAACGGTACTTGTATTTTAGGTCCTCGAAAAAAGAAACAATTAAAATTGAAATGGAAGGTACCGTAAAGTCAGTTAACCTCGCCACACCACCAAGTAACTTACCTGACAAAAACAAGCACAGTGTCGCGAACAATAAAAATACGCTATACAATCTAATGTATTCATCTTTCGTATAACTGAATTTTTTAACCAGGGCCAGTTTATAGATGCCGTAAAAAAAGGCTGCAATACCTATAATCCCAAAAATTATTTCATACAAAAAACCGGAGCCAACCCCCGAAAATAGGTCCCAGAAATCCTCAATAAAATACTCTTTGCCACATTTGTGATAAGTAGTCATATAAGACAAATACATTCTGTGATCTGCCATTACTTGTTTTACATCCACATAATAAAAAACAATTGTGCTAATAGTGACGATGACCAACGGAAGGGACAAGGTTAACCAAAACCCCACGTCAGCAATTCTTTGCTCCCCATTTTTCCTGAATGCGATGTATTTTAGAATAATAATTGGAAAAACAGGCGCGATCGAGATTGGATATGTATAACTGAAAAAAGGCGCTACAAGAAAGCTAAAGCAAAGTAGAAAGTACGTGTATTTATTATCCAGTTTCCCTTTATCAAATAGTTCAAGCAATGTGATAAATTGCCACAACGCTAGCAGGCAGAGAAATAGCTCCATTTCATATTGCTTGGTCTGTGTGATATAATCGGTAAAGGTTTTGGCTGAAACAAAGATCAGAATAAATAAATAACTATACGTCGAACCACCTGGTAATGCTTTCTTTTTAAGATGAAAAATGAAAAAAATGCTTGCAAACCCAATTATTAACGCCGGCAGGCGCAACGAAGTATAGCTGTAATCAAAAAAGGATGTAATCTCTTTAAGCAGCGTTAAATAACATCTGGGGCACTCTTGCAGAAGATCAAGCACCCCCCAAAGCTGAGATACATTTTTAAACTTAATATTATAAATAAGGCGCCATTCAT
>Ga0302185_10002866_pt1 | contig 10982 bp, 15 predicted proteins | sample II_Bog_E1_1_FD_200231 | JGI IMG/M metagenome (GOLD analysis project Ga0302185, IMG submission 200231) | Peat permafrost microbial communities from Stordalen Mire near Abisko, Sweden - II_Bog_E1_2 | ecosystem: Environmental > Terrestrial > Soil > Wetlands > Peat | place: Sweden: Abisko... | reverse complement strand
GGTATTATTCTGGCACTATTTCTTTTTCAGCGCTTCGGCACAAAAATTGTTGGCAGCTCTTTCGGCCCCATAATGCTTGTATGGTTTACGATGATTGCAGTTTTAGGCACCTTGCAAATTGTTCAATGTCCGGGGATATTTGCAGCATTAAACCCAACATATGGTTGGACTTTACTTTCGCATCACCCTAAAGGGTTTTGGTTATTAGGCGCTATATTTCTATGTACAACCGGTGCCGAAGCGTTATATTCCGATTTAGGCCATTGCGGCAAAAAGAACATACAGGTAAGCTGGATATTTGTTAAAACCGCTCTTGTACTCAATTATCTTGGACAGGGAGCGTGGCTGCTTATGCAGAATAAAACGGACATTGGTGAAATAAATCCATTTTTTAAAATCGTTCCGGATTTCTTTCTTATTCCCAGTGTTCTTATAGCTACGGCCGCAACCGTTATTGCAAGTCAGGCCCTTATCAGTGGCTCATATACGCTTATCAGCGAAGCCATATTGCTGAACTTCTGGCCACGTGTTACGGTTAAATACCCAACTAATATCCGCGGACAGATTTATATTCCAAGTATCAACTGGGTATTGTGCGTGGGATGTATACTTGTTGTACTTTATTTCCGTACTTCGGACAACATGGCTGCGGCTTACGGATTTTCGATAACAGTGGCCATGCTTATGACTACTATTTTGATGTTTTACTTCCTGCGATATAGGAAACACTATTCCTGGTTTATTGTTATACCGGTAATTATGATTTTTGCAACGGTAGAAACATCTTTCTTTATTGCCAATGCCGCCAAACTTTTAAAGCGGTTAATGTTTTTAGTATTTGAAGGAGGCATCATCTTCACGATGTATATTTGGTATAGGGCAAGAAAAATCAATAACCGCTTTTTGCAATTTGTCAATATTCGGGAACAAATACCTCTCCTGAAAGATTTAAGTGCCGATCAAACTATTTCTAAGTTTTCTTCTAACCTCATATATATGAGCAAGGCGAATAATCCGGCCGAAATAGAGCAGAAGATAATATATTCCATTTTCAGTCGCCAGCCCAAGCGCGCCGATATTTATTGGTTTGTGCATATTGAACGCACCAATGAACCCTATACCTTGGAATACAGTGTAGATGAAATGGAAGATGATAAAGTAATCCGTGTTGAATTCCGGTTAGGATTCAGGGTACAGGCCCGGGTTAATGTGCTTTTCCGAAAAGTAGTGGAAGAAATGGTAGCCAATAAAGAATTGAATATAACCAGCCGTTATCCATCCCTAAAAAAATATCATTTAGCCTCCGATTTCCGCTTTGTAATACTTGAAAAGTTCCTATCCTTTGAAAATGAATTTAGCCTGACGGAAAGCTTTATTTTGCGCAGTTACTTTTTCATAAAGCACCTGGCACAATCTGAGGCTAAGGCTTTTGGACTGGATACCAGCGAAACACGTATTGAGAAAATACCACTTATAGTGAACCCAGTTTCCAATATTCAAATGACACGTATTGCACCGAGGAGTTCACACCAAAGAATGATGGATCAGCCAAACTCCTAATAACTGCATTAGATTCCATAAAAAAACAGGAATAATTTATAAATCCGGCTTTTTCTGCTAATATTGTAACCGTAATTTAACAATTAGGTAATGAAGGATATAGAGAAGCGATTGGAAAATATTCTGCGCAGAACAGAAAAACTTATATCTTTGCAAAGCGGGTTAAACCGTAAAGTGTCGGAATTAGAATCTGTAAATCAGCAGCTTATGAGTAAAATTATAGGCTTTGAAGCGCAAATTTTAAAACTGAAAGAAAATGACCAAACAATAGCCTCTGAACAACAAAAAATAAACAACCAAAAACAACGGGAAATAACCCATAAAATAAACGACCTCCTGAGTGAAGTAGACCGATGTATATCCCGAATAAAACCCCGGGAATAAATAGACTGCAAAAAAGAAGTGAAGAACATAAAAGTAAATATATCTGGCAGAGAATACCCTGTTAATGCTAACCCTGATAAGGCTGCGGCTATGAAAAAGGCTGCCGAAATGGTAAACGAACAGGCAAAACAATTTCAATCTGCTTATGCCATTAGCGATCCTCGCGATATTTTGGCAATGTGTGCACTTCAACTTGCGTATCAAAACCTTGAATATACCGAAACCTATTCCGAAACAGTTGAAGCTAAGCTGGCAGCAATTGAATCGGTACTGGATATTAAAGAACATACATAAATCGCTTTCACACAGGGGTTCATAATAACCAAACCAAATGAACCTCGATATACAAACCATTTTAATTATTGCAGCAGCAGCCGTTGTCGGACTGGGGCTTGGTATATTTATTACCTACCTTTTATTGCGTAAGGGCATAGAAAGTAAAGCGTCGGGTATTATTAAAGATGCCGAAAAACAAGCCGGCATACTAAAGGAAAAGCGCATGCTCGAAGCCAAAGAACGTTTCCTGCAACTGAAAGCGGAGCATGAAACTTTCACCAACGATAAAAACAAACAAATAAACGCTACCGAAAACCGTCTCCGCCAAAAGGAACAAAGCATTAACCAGAAGCTGGAACAAACTCAGCGTAAGGAAAAAGAATTGGAGTCCGCTAAGAACAATTACACAGAGCAGTTGAAGAATGTAGAGCGAAAAGAAGAGGAACTAAGTAAAATGCACCAAAGGCAAGTAGCACAATTGGAAACCATATCTGAACTTTCGGCCGAAGATGCCAAAGCCCAGCTTATTGAATCATTAAAAGGAGATGCCAGAGCTCAGGGAGCCATTGCTGCTAAAGAAATACTGGAAGAGGCCAAACTTACTGCCAATAAAGATGCTAAAAAGATAGTACTTCAATCCATACAACGGGTTGCAGTTGAAACCGCGGTTGAAAATGCGGTTACTGTTTTCAATATTGAAAATGACGAGATGAAAGGTCGGATTATTGGCCGGGAAGGTAGAAACATACGCGCCCTGGAAGCCGCTACCGGGGTAGAAGTAATTGTGGATGATACCCCGGAAGCCATTGTAATTTCCTGCTTTGACCCCATCCGTCGCGAATTAGCCCGTATGTCGCTGCACCAATTAATATCTGACGGACGTATTCACCCTGCCCGCATTGAGGAAGTGGTGGAAAAATGCCGCAAGCAGCTAGAAGATGAAATTGCCGAAGTCGGCAAACGTACCGTCATTGACCTGGGTATAAACAACCTGCATCCTGACCTGATACGCATAGTTGGTAAAATGAAATACCGCTCTTCTTATGGTCAAAACCTATTGCAGCACTCCCGCGAGGTAGCCAATTTATCCGCTACTATGGCTTCTGAATTAGGACTTAATCCCAAACTGGCTAAACGTGCCGGATTACTTCACGATATTGGAAAGGTGCCTGATGAAGAACCGGAATTGCCCCACGCATTGCTCGGTATGAAACTGGCAGAGAAATACAAGGAACGTCCGGAGGTATGCAACGCCATTGGTGCCCACCACGATGAAATAGAAATGACAAGCCTTTTGTCCCCAATTATACAAGTTTGCGATGCTATTTCGGGCGCTCGTCCGGGTGCAAGACGCGAAATTGTAGAACAATATGCCAAACGCTTGCGCGATCTTGAATCGCTTGCCTTATCTTATAAAGGGGTTGAAAAGACCTATGCTATTCAGGCGGGACGTGAACTGCGGGTTATTGTTGGCAGTGAAAAGATTACCGACAAGGAAGCCGAAGTACTTTCCTTTGAGATAGCCCAAAAAATTCAGAATGAGATGACCTATCCCGGACAGGTGAGGGTTACTGTTATTCGGGAGACAAGAGCAGTTAATATAGCCAAATAGGTTTAGCTAGCCGGTTAGTTAAAAGGCAGACAATAGGTCAATTAAAAAGCTTTAGCTGTACCTGAAAATTTATGACTATGGTATTCCGCTGCATAGCCGGAAGAGCAGGAAGAAAGCAAAAAAGATGCCAGTGCCATTACCACAAGCAACATCCCGATTTTGGTAAGTGTTTTCATTGCTTTAGGATTTTTATCTGAGTTGTAAATTAGGTGTTCTTATTATATACGTATTTGAACAACCTTATGTTACATAAAAAATCTAATAAAATAGGGCATGAGGCTGGTTAATTTAATTGTATAGGCTAATAAGCATAATTGTTTCAGGTTTAGGAACTTATACAATAAAATATACCGAGCCGGATTATCTGTCAGCTGAATTTACCTTGTTTTCCGGAGGTAATGTCCACTTGGCAATATTGGTGGCTACAATACCGCCTGCAAGCATAAACTTGCCGGCCACATAAAGTTCGTGGTTATAAAGAGCCAGGGAAGTTACAGTACCGGAATATGTTTTACAATCGCCCGCCCAATAAATAACGCCACCCATGCAGTTCCAACTGGAAGAGCTGTTTTCATAATCTACTATGTGGAATACGTTTTCATTACCGGGAGCAGCCGTAAAATCACCGCCTACAAACAGACCTGAGTTATAGACCATCATAACCGACGAAATAGCATTAAAAGGGCCTACTGTTGTCCATTGCTCGTTATCCCACTTTAGCAGGTAATCATATTCGCCACAGGCATACAGTTGATCAAAATAATTCACAAAGCATTTCACCCATCCGCTGGGAAGCTGATGCCCCCCGGGATTAATTACATCCTCCCAGTGTTTTCCGTTTAGTCTTTCCACCGATTGAAATTGGCCTCCGGCATATAGCTTTTCCCTGTATACCATTAGCGCCCATACATTATCAGGCAGGCTGCCTGCTTTGGCCCATCCGGTAGTGTCGTTATATTTAACAATATGCCTGGCAATAATGGTATCGGCTTTTGTAAAAGAACCACCAATATAAAGCGTGCCCCTAACAACGCAAAGCGCATTAATCCGGCCATTGGCAGAACCTAAGTATTTCCATAAGGTATCATTCCAGCACAATAAATTATAAGAGGTGTATTTTCCATCGTCAGGCCCAATTTGAGTTCCGGCATACAACTTACCGTTATAGGTACACATTACTGTAATATTTCCCTGGAAGTTTGAATCGGGAACATTCCAAGTTTTGCCATCCCAGCAAGCAATATGTGTGGCTTTATTACCCACGCTGTCCATACTACCGGCATATAGTTTACCATTGAAAACATAAAGAGGTGTATAACTGCCTTTAACACCCGAGCCCACATTTGACCAAGTCTGAGCCTGCGCAGAAGTAAAAAATAAGAAAGTGAAAAGTAAAAAATTAAAGTAAGGGTGTTTCATCCTGTATTATCCGTTTTCGGGGCAAATATATGGAATTGCATTTAACACAGATTAGTAATGCATCAACGCCCATATAAATAACCATTGCACAAGCAAAGCGCTATCATACAGCAAGGGAAACTTAAGCGCATACCGGTTGGATTTTGAGAGCGGCAATAAAATAATAGTGAGAATGGCAGAAAGGAATAGGGCAAAGGCCATCCTCAAATTTAATTTGAAATAGAGGAAGTCAATACCCATGAGTAAAATGAAAAGAAACAACAATATAATGGCTATAGATATAGATATATTGACACCAAGCTTTACGGGTAAGGTCATCACTCCTTTCAGTTTATCAAAACGCATGTCGCGTATGTCAAAGGGAATGCAAATGGCAAATATAAACAGGAGGCTACGGGCAAAAATAAATAGCACTTCGGGCTGTAGGATAGAAGCTCCGGGCGCTGCATAAAGAACAGGTAAGAAGGTTGTGAGGCAGGAGAAAGCGAAGGCTATCCAAAATGTTTTAAGCCAATAAATATCACGCAAACGTTTCCACCCATTTTTTGTAGGGATAATTGGAAAGGTATATCCTATGCCAACAATGGCCACCGGGATAGATACCAACCATGTTCTGATGGGCAGATAGAAAGCTTGTACTGAAAGGATTATCACAGCAAGGGCAATAAGGACATAATAAACGGTTTTATGAGCGCTCATCCAGCTATTCCTGTCTTCCCTATTTTCATGTAATATAAGAAACTTGGTTTTGTTTATGCGGTGAAAGCAGTATATAAGCAACGTAGCGCTAAAAACGGTGCTATCTATATGCATGCTGCCGTTGTTTCCAAAAAGCAGCAACGAAGATTTAGCTGTAAAGGCTGTTGTGCAAAGGGCGACAAATACATTGGAATAGACTACAGAACTGACCCCAGATTCGATAAAGCGGGACGGTTTCATGAAAGGAAATTAAGAAAATATAAGGAATGATAGTTTGACAAAATAATTAACACAAATAATACCTAATACCGAAAAGCAGCATATCCGGAGAAGCAAGGGCTTTACTGCTTCTTTCTTAACAAGGTATATTCCTATCACTAATAAAAAAAGCAGGCAGGGAATAAGCGGAGGATACATTTGGAAGCTGTTGGTAAACCGGCCCTGAAGCAATAAGAAAAAAGCGCGCTGAAAGCCGCAGATGGGGCAATCTATTCCAAATAATGTTTTAAAAGCACAGGGAAGAAGGTGGTTTTGCAGCCAGGTAATCATATATGAATCCCCTTTCTTTTGCCTTGAACAAATTATTAATTAGCGAAGTTGGCAACTGATAAAGCAGCTCCGCCAAGGATAGCTACCCAAATGAGCCACCAGAAAGCATAAATTGCGCTCAGGCAAGTTCCGATGATGGAGGTAATAAATCCAGCATTAAGGCTGCCATAGCCTTCATACAACGAAGGGTTTTCCTTATACATTTTCCGGCCTTTTCCGGATAGCGCCAGCCCGATAATTCCTAACACCAATCCAACACCGAAGCAAGTGAATACAATGGAGCAGATTCCTAATACAAGCACAGCGGTAGCGTTCGGTAATTGTTGTTTTTGTTCCATGATTAAACTATGTTTTATGTTGCAAATGTACTATCTTTTTCGAATGGCTTTTCAAGGGTAGTTTAACTGAGGAAGCCGGGTAAAGGACTTGATTGTAAATAAGCGCTGCTTATGCTTTACCAAGTATGAGATAAGGGCGGCGCCTTCAAACTGCCGTATTGATTTTGATTTTTGTGCAGTCGTATCTATTGGTAGATTCGGATTGCTGCGAATAGTATTGTGCACTTCGTCAAACCATAACGCATACTTGATTTTATGAGTAACGGCATCAATTATGCATTTGCTTTCTCCGTTTTTAAGAGAAAAATCGACAGGGTAAACATACCCGTTTATCCATACCGTATCGGGCTTTATATTCTTCGAACTTGTTTCAAGTTCAATATAATACTTTACTCCCGAGTGTCCTACTGCACCTCCTGCCCAACGCTGGCTGGTAGCCGTATCCACTTTAAAAGTCTGCGCGGTGCAATGGCTGCCGGCTAGTAATCGATATGAAATGACCAGTATTAAAAGTATTTTGATGGGTTTCATAATTGGGAATAGCTTAATTTTGCTGCTAAGTTATACGATTTAAGGTTTCTTAACAATGGCAAGATAGAATCCCTGTTAAATTTGCACCATCCCAGCTATTTTGAAAAAAGGAATTTTTCATATTTTTTTGTTCTTCTGCGGCATTTCAGGACTTGTGCAGGCCCAGCCCGGAAATATAACGGTTAAGGGAAATGCTGTCAATTCCGATGGAATGGGCGGCCTTTACCAGGTTATAGTGATAAACCAGCATACGTCGACGGGTATGATGGCCTCCACCAATGGTTCTTTCATCATTACCTGTTTAAAAACAGACACCATATTGGTGTCGGCATCCGGTTTCAGTGTAAAAAGAATATCTTTTCGCGATTCTGCGGCCAAAAGCGAATATACCATTACCGTAAGGCTGGACAGTTTGCATTATAACCTGTCGGAGGTTAAAATTTATCCGCATAAAAATTTGAGGCAGGTAGACGAGGAAAAGAATACGCTGGGAGATATTCCCAATACCGATAAGTATAAAGATATAAACGCCCTTGGTTCACCGATTGACTACTTGTACGAGCGTTTCAGCCGCATAGAGCAATCAAAACGAAAGGTGGCCGAATTGGAAGATGAGGAAAAAAGAAGAAATGTGCTGAAGGAATTGTTCCATATTTACATACAGCATGATATTATTGCGCTTAGCGACCAGGATTTTGAACAGTTTATCGACTTTTGCAACTTTACAGATGGCTTCATTAAAAGCGCAACAGACTATGACCTGGTAATGGCCATAAAATATAAGTATGCGCAATTTGAAAAATCGCATGACTATATTTCGCCGGAAGATAAAAAAACGCCTCAGTAAATTACTTGAACTTTACCGTGTGGGCAAGGGTTCTGAAGGCATCCATATTTTTATCGAAATCGGAAGTGGCAATGCCTAACACCAATACGGCTTTCTTTCCGTTTATAATCGTTAGCCGGTACAAAACCGCTTTTTTATTGTCGATGCGGGCATCTATTTCAGCTTCTATGGCGCTTACGGTTCCTATCTGCACCTGAGCTTCCTTTTTTGTTTTGGCATCGGTAATGCCATATTGTTCATAAGAGTTTGAAATAGCCTTTGCAATGGTTTCATCGCCTACGCTATACTCCGATGTAAACGGAAGCACCGAAACAATGGATTCTCCCGAATATGCGTCTTTTACCACACCCCGGGAAGAATAAATATAATAGTCGTTATTGAATTTGGCAAAGCGGTAAGCGGAATTGCTGTCGTTAATATGGAAAAAGGTTCCCGACAAAGGATCTATCTTTAAGTTTTTAAGGTATTTAACAGTTAACAGCGCTGCTTTAATGTGTTGCATATCCGTATCTTTATTGGCAGGGCACGATGCCACAAGCATGGCTGTAAACGAAGTATCGCCGAATACCAGGAAATCGGTAGTGCCGCCCATATTATTTTGCACCGATGCATACTTGGCAGGGAAACCCGATATGTTCAGCTTTTTGTATTCCTGCACTTCGCTGCCGCCATTTTCGAGCGATTCGCGGGTAAAGGTCTGTGCGTATTTTATAAAATTGTTGTTATACGGGTCATATACTTTTATAAAAATATCCTTGCTTTTTTCCATCCCTTTAAAGCCTTGTGAAACCTTGAAACCATTGGGCGGGATGATAAATAAATGCGTACCCGGAATATTAACAGCCATACTTTGTACAGAAATTACAGGGCTTTGTCCGGAACCAAGCAGCGGAATAAATAGGAGGGAAGCTATTACTCTTTTCAAAATGGGTGCTTATATTTTATAACTTACTCCAAAAGCCAGGGAGGTATAGCCATACCCCATCTCAATCCATACACCGGAGTGCTGGGTTATGGAGGAGCGTATGCCCGCATAAATGCTGAGTGAAAAGAAATCAGGTGAATTATTGTCAAGGGTTAGCCCATAGCCGGGGTCGCCGGGATTGGAGACTTCGGGGTCGTTGCTGCTGAACTTAAAGTTGGTTATATAGTAGGCTATCATGGCCCCGGCATAAAATTCAATATGCTTATTATAAAATGGAGCTATATGATACGATGCCCTGGTGCCTATAATATAATAGTCCCAGCGCTGTATATAGTTGTAATTGCCGTTATAGCCCAGGTAGTTGCTGTAAATGGTTTTAAAGGAAAGCAGTCCGCCAATGCTAATGTTTCCGGGCCCCGCATGATTTAAAATGGTGTTTTCGTATAAAAGGCTGATGTTGGGGCTTTCTACCGATGTAGTTCCCATATAGGGATAGTAACCGCCCACTCCAAAGCCCAGGGAAATAATGTTGTTATATGCCTGGGGTGAGGCATCGCCGGGGCGCACATACAAATCGTTTGCATTGCCCGCCGACTGAGCCATAATAGCAGTGGCGGAGCTAAAGCTTAAAAGAATTAGTACTATCGTTTTGTAAAGCTTCATAATGCAAATCTATCTTTTCTTATTTTATACGGACGAAAAAGATATTGGGTTCGTATTATTAGACGATTTAGTTTTAAAAAGATTTCAACAGGTAAAAGGTGTAGGTAAGTTTGAAATTCCTACAAATTAGTAGTGGCTCTTACCTTAAAAACATTCCTAATCTGGTTTTTAATACTAAGTACCGACCAACCCAATATTCCTAATAACAAATAGGTCTCAATTTGTTCTTTTTCAGCGTCCGAAGGCTTTTGTATTTCAAAATTACGCAGGGCTTTAGCTTCCGCTGTATTTTCCGGAATTAATCGTAACGTAAGTTCATATAAGGATTCGCCAATGTGAATTGGCTCACCAATTAAGGCATGGTTCATTTAACTGTGTTGGCGCAAAAATATAAAAAAGGCTTTTAGTCTCTTTATTTTTATTTGTCCCGAACTGAAATGTTTGTATTTACCGAGGGTTTAAAATGTCATTTTTCGATTTATAAAATAGGGGAAGTAGAAGTAGTAGAAATCGAAAAAAAATAATGCGGAGAAAATAAGTATTATTTACAGGGTGTGGTCATTTTTAATAGGATATATATTTCATGACCATAATATATTGCCGTGGCAGTAGCTGCTAAGAAAAGTGCCATTGATAATATTAATTTTAATATCGCATCAATATTTTTGTATAATTTATTCCTAACAAAACCTTCAAATACTTCCCCCTTTGGAGTGAGTACATAAGGACACGTGGAAGTTGTAGTTGTAAACTTCCCTTTTATTATAAGTTTCTCATCTAATAAAAAATCATAATAGGATTGAAGTAGATTCATTGGGTCGTCACCTAAATCAAGGTCTTTTATTTCTGGAAGTTTTCCTTTTTTGATACGGCTAAGGATATAGTCTAGTTTTTTGTTTACAGACTTCATCTTACAAACATACAATAATTTCCATACAGAGCGATAGTGCCTTCGTGCGATAGCACATATTTTTCGATGGGTGGCGGGGTTCCGCCTATAATGAATATTATGTCAGCGACCAATAGGAGCGAGTAAATAGCTCGATTACGAGGTGCGAAGCTTAATATGCGTTTTTAAAGATGTCGCCCACACAAAAACCAAGTAAAAAGCGGTAGTTTGAAGTGAAGCGGAAAACGGAGCTTTGTCGTTCCCCTTTTCTTGATTAAAAAATAGACGAA
>Ga0302185_10002865_pt1 | contig 10985 bp, 15 predicted proteins | sample II_Bog_E1_1_FD_200231 | JGI IMG/M metagenome (GOLD analysis project Ga0302185, IMG submission 200231) | Peat permafrost microbial communities from Stordalen Mire near Abisko, Sweden - II_Bog_E1_2 | ecosystem: Environmental > Terrestrial > Soil > Wetlands > Peat | place: Sweden: Abisko... | reverse complement strand
GATAAGAAGTAGCAATGCACCGTAGCGCACACAATATCTTGATATTTTCATTCCATATTCACCGCATCCGCGAAGATAGCCCACCGCCGGGATAAAAAGTAAAGGCTATATAAGCCCGATGGTAGGATCGGGGGCCTTGACATTTTACCCGGCTCGCACTGTTAGCCGCTTAACCGGTGAAAATGGACTGGTATGCGTATGGCTTGCAGGGCGTTGATGGCAGTAAAAGTATTTTATATTCCGGATATCTTATATTTGATGCGATGGCAAAGCAAAAGAGTAAAGATGGTCAGGCTGGCCAATATGATAAAATCATTAAGGAGAACCTGGAAATTACCCTTCCGGTGATTATCAGGGATGTATTGGGGCTGGACATAGCACATAGCGAAGAACTGCCTGATGATATACAGCACACCAAAGAAAGAAAGCCGGATGCATTAAAAAAAGTGACCGATATGGCGGGGCACACTTATGTATTGCAGGTTGAATTTCAGTTGGAGGATGAGCGGGATATGGTTTATCGTATGGCAGAATATAGCGTAATGCTGATGCGCAGGTACCGGCTCCCGGTGAAGCAGTACGTTATTTTTTTAAGGGATACGGAACCCGCTATGCCGACCTATATAGATACCGAAAATCATAAGTTCAGCTATAACCTAATCCGCATAGCGGAGGCGAGTTATAAATTATTTCTTAAAGCTGACAACCCGGAGGTTAAAATGCTGGGTATTTTAGCTAACTTTGGTAAAGAGGATAGTTACGAAGCGGTAAAGTCTATTGTAGATGAGGTGCAATCCTTTACAAAAGGCGATTTTGCAGAAAGCAGGTATTTTAAATCCCGATAGCTATCGGGACGTATATTTGTACAGTTGCGCAACGGTGTTAAAGAACAATTTGAAAAAGCGATGGAAACAGTCACTAAGTTTTTTAAAGAAGAAAATGATTTCCTTTACCAAAAAGGGGAAGTAAAGGGCATTGTAAAGGGCATTGTAAAAGGCCGCGAAGAAGGCCGCGAAGAAGGCCGTGAAGAAAAAGGGCTTGAAGTAGTTACAAACCTGATCATCAACTTAGGTTTACCTGACGAAGAGGTTGCCGTCATTGCCGGAGTACCGGTAAGCTTTGTTAAAGGCGTTAGGGAGGTATTAAAGAAATAGGGAACTTTTTCCCCGGAACCGAAAATTACAATTTGAAAAAAATATGCAATCAGTGACTGAATTTTTTAAGGAGGAAAATGATTTTCTTTACCGTAAAGGCTTTAAAAAGCGCTTTGAAAGTACTGAACACGGTCGATGGACAGTGAACGTGATTACCAACCTGATTGCTCAATCAGATTTACTTGACGAACAGATTGCCGGCATTGCCAATGTACCCGTAAGCTTTGTTGAAAGTGTAAGAGCCGGGTTAATGAAATAAAAAACTTCCTTTAAATTGATAGATAATACAATATTTCGTATCGTTCGATCAGAATATTTGTACGAAATTATTTTTTAATTATTTTTTTTATCCCAATTAAAACTATCCCCAGCGCCGCCAGCAAGCTCCCCGCCCCCGCCAAATAATCGCCATGCAGCACATAAAACGTCATATCCGAATTTAAATTAATATCCTGCTTTATGGCCGTTTTAACCCACCATTTGGTATGCTGAACAACATCGCCGCGCTGGTTTATAAAAGCAGATATCCCCGTATTGGCCGACCGGCAAACCCAACGCCGCGTTTCAATGGCGCGAAGTTTGGCATAGTCAAGGGCCTCGTCCTTTCCGGAAGTATCTTCCCACCAGCCGTCATTCGTAATAATAGCTATAAATTGAGCGCCCTTGTGTACCGCATCCGCTATCCACCCGCCCCAGGGGGTTTCATAACATACAACGGGCGCCACCCCGATCCCGCTTTGTGAATAAAAATCCGTCGGCCCGGCCTGTTTACCAAGGTTGCCGGTTGCCCCGCCGAGGTGTTCAAAAACTGGTTTTAAAAATGACAATGCCGAACCAAAAGGCATAGATTCGGCGCCGGGCACCAGTTTTGATTTATGATAAAACTGCACTTCGGCAGAGTTTTCAATATTTATAGCCGAGTTAAAGTCATCGTAAAATTGCCTGCCCTGCGGGTCCCAGGGGCTTGCAGTACTCGTTGCCCGGTTATTATAAATCTTAAAAGTTTCGGCCCCGGTTATGATATTACCGTTTTTATATTTGCTCAAAAAGCGCTGCGACTGCAAAAAGGAGGGGTTAGTTCGAATATTTGCTTCATTGATAGCATCCGGCATGGCTGTTTCGGGCCATATAAAAAATTCGGTGTTTGCCTGGCCTAAGGAGTCGGAAAGATGTGTCAATATATTGACCTGTTCGGCAACCGGTATAGAAGTAACTTTTCCATACGGATCAATATTGGGCTGTACAACCACAATATTCGACGGATTTGATTGCTCCCGATAGCTGTAATAACGGTATAACGACCAGGAAAGCGGCAACACCAAAACAATAACAAAGGCCGAAATGAGCTTTATCCTTAATTGTTTGGATTGTGCTTCCATTAACCCGGTATAAATTAAAAACACCAGGATATTTAAAACCAGCATCCAGATGGTGCCGCCGTATACCCCTGTATATTCGTACCATTGCACCCATTGATGGGCCATTGCGAAACCATTTCCAAGCGTCATCCAGGGGAAGGCGAGGTCCCAGGATTGATTGAGGTATTCATAACCTACCCAAAAACAAACCAGCCCAAACAAACTCCACCCCCGGCTAATAACAAGCCTTGCCCGGTAATACAACCAGCAGGCCAATGACATCAATAATGGCCCCAGCGAATAAGGCACTAAAGAAATAGGTAAAGCCACAGCTTCGCCAACCATTTTAAGGGCATTATACACCCAGTAAACTGATAGCGTGTTCCAGATAAAAAAACCAAGAAACGTTACGCCAAATACTTTTTTCCCTTTTTTTGCAGCCTTTGATTGAATTATATTTTCAATGGCGATCAGCATCGGCACAAATCCTACGAAAAGGAAAAAGGTTGTATAAGTTGCAGGCGGCCAGGCAAGCCAAAGCAATAAGCCGGAGAAAACAGATAACAGGATGTTTTTTTTCATTAATCAAACTGACGTAATGCAGGGTTCAAAAGTAAAGGATATTTTTAAGCTGGTTTGTCATCGTGTTCTTTAAATTTTTTATCGTTAAATATCTCTGACTGACCTTTCGCGATGGAGAGCGAATTCCATTTTGACCCGGCAAGCATTTTCCCAATAAATACAATTTGTCCGATATGGTATGGATAATGGGCCAGTTGCCTGTTAATAGCATCAATTACTGAATGTGGCTCATTCCGTATGTAAATTTCTCTGCCCCAGTCATCTTCACGGATGGAATTTAGTGCACCAAACAAACAATCCCAGCCCTGGTTCCATATATCTAATAGCTCCTGTCTGCCTTTGACATCATCTTCAAATTCCGAATCCCTTTTTCGCGATTGTTTTTCACCGTCAGTAGTTAAAAAATCTGTCCAGCGCGACAGCATATTGCCCGACAAATGTTTTACAATAGTGGCAACGCTATTGCTTTCTTCATTGTACTGCCAGAAAAGCTGTCCGTCCTCCAGTTGGGCGAATGTTTTTTCACCAAGCATTTTGTAATATTCAAACCGCTTTTTTACACTGTTTAAATAAGTTTTCATGCGTCAATTAATTTAGTATTTAACCAAGTTTCTGGGAAGAAAATATCCTTTTATACAATTCGGGTTTCTTATACAAATTTGGATATGATTTTTTTCTTTGAACCCTGCATTAGGATAGGGAAATTCTCCTTCGATAAACATCCCTCTTACAGAATCATAGCGATTGGCAGGCTCATTATTTTCATGTATTGTTTCAATTACGGCACAATCTAAATAACGCATCAATAAGTCCTTTGAAATTCCAATGTTTTTATTTTCGGGCATAAAACCCCGGGTTTTTAACATTTCCGATAAGGTTTCGTAGCCGCTATTTAGAATTTGAATATTTTTAAATTCAGTTAGATATCGGAATACATATTTGTTTATATGCATTTGTTATTTTTCCATTTCTGTTAAGGATACCGATTTTTTTAAGAAATGATTTTGTTTTAGCTTTATCTTTAGCCATCAGCCTTCCGTTCTTTTTTATAGTACGGACAATAGCTTCTATTTCTTTTTCACTCATATATCAAATATAACTATATATTTCAATTTATAATACAAATTCTTGTCCATATACCAAAGGTCTTTTTCTATATCTGAACAGATTTGTATGGGCTCACACATATTACAAATTCACCTTTAACAGGATGTGTCTCAAAATAAGCCTTTACCTCTATAACCGTACCCCGAACAGTTTCTTCAAACATTTTTGTCAGCTCGCGCGATACGGATATCTGCCGGTCGGCTCCAAAATAGACAATCATCTCCTCCAGCGTTTTTAACAAACGGTGGGGCGACTCATAAAGTATAATAGTTCTGTCTTCGGTCGCCAATATTTTATAACGGGTTTGCCGACCTTTTTTTAATGGTAAAAAACCTTCAAAACAAAATCGGTCGGTGGGAAAGCCTGAATTAACAAGGGCAGGTACAAAGGCGGTAGCGCCCGGCAGGCATTCAACTTGCAAATCATTTTTCAACGCTTCCCTAACCAGGTAAAAACCAGGATCAGAAATGGCAGGCGTACCGGCATCAGATATTAGCGCTATATTTTTCCCTTCTTTTAAAAACCGTATAATCTCATTTGTCGATTGATGTTCATTATGCTGATGGTGCGAAAAAACTTTTTGATGTATATCAAAATGTTTAAGCAAAGGCGCCGAAGTCCGGGTATCTTCCGCCAATATCAAATCGGCTTCCTTTAAAACACGGAGCGCCCGTAAGGTTATATCCTCCAGGTTGCCTATCGGGGTGGGGACTAAGTATAGTTTACCGGTCATATTCAGTTTGCAGTAAGCAGTTTGCAGTTTGGGCTGGTGAATGCCAAGTCTAAATTGCACAGATTATTCTATAAGGTTGAATAAACAACTAACAAAAACTGCCAACTGCATACTGCAAACCGCCAACTGCTTATATCTTTGCCAAAAAATAAATCAATGCTGCAAGTTAGTTATATCCGCGATAACAGGGAACAGGTTTTAGAACGTTTGGCTGTAAAAAATTTTAAACAACCACATTTGGTTAACGAAATAATTGAACTTGACGATAAACGCCGTCAAACGCAAACCAGTATGGATAATGTTTCGGCAGAGGCCAATGCTGCCGCCAAACAAATTGGTGAACTGATGCGCGCTGGAAAAAAAGAAGATGCTGAAACCCTCAAATCAAAAACAAGCACCTGTAAAGAGGATATAAAAAAGCTTGGGGACGAGCTTGCTGCTATCGAAACAGAGTTACAGCTAAAATTGGTTCTATTGCCGAACCTGCCGCATAGTTCGGTTCCAAAAGGTTTAACCCCCGAAGAAAATGAGGTTGTGCTCGAAAATGGTGCAAAGCCTGAGTTGCCGCCAAATGCGTTGCCCCATTGGGAACTTGCCGCCAAATACAACCTGATAGACTTTGAACTGGGCGTTAAAATTACAGGCGCGGGTTTCCCCGTATACAAAAATAAGGGCGCTAAATTGCAGCGCGCGCTTATTAATTATTTTATCGACGAAGCTGAAAAAGCCGGCTACAGTGAAGTTATTGTCCCTTTAATGGTGAATGAAGCCTCTGGTTTTGGCACAGGTCAGTTACCGGATAAGGAAGGGCAGATGTATTTTGTAGGCTTGGATAATTTATACCTCATCCCTACCGCCGAAGTTCCGATTACAAATATGTACCGGGATGTTATATTAAAGGCAGATGACTTGCCCCTAAAAAATTGCGGCTATACCCCATGCTTCCGCAGAGAAGCTGGTTCGTATGGCGCCCATGTGCGTGGGTTAAACCGTTTACATCAATTTGATAAGGTGGAGATTGTGCAGATAGCGCATCCCGATAAATCCTATGAATTGCTGGAACAAATGAGCCTGCATGTTCAAGGTTTGCTGCAAAAATTAGGGTTGCCATACCGCGTACTCCGTTTATGCGGCGGCGATCTGGGTTTCGCGTCAGCTATAACTTATGATATGGAAACATGGAGCGCTGCCCAGCAACGCTGGTTGGAAGTATCCTCAGTTTCTAATTTTGAAACTTTTCAAAGTAACCGCCTGAAACTGCGTTTCCGTAATGCCGAAGGCAAAACACAACTGGTGCATACCTTAAACGGCAGCGCCCTGGCTTTACCCCGTATTGTGGCAACCCTGCTTGAAAATAACCAAACAGAAGCGGGCATAAAAATACCAGAGGTACTTGTTCCTTACACGAAGTTTGAATGGATAAATTGAGGAGGTGAAAAGTGAAAGCTTAATGGTGAAAGGCGAAAGGTAAAAGGCAAAGGTTAATGCTAAAAACTAAACTACGACGCTTTTTACTTTCAGGATATCGGTATTTCTTATGCGGAAGCATTTACAAGTAAATCATTAAAGGCTGAATCAAATATCAATTTCACCTGGTTCAGGCCACCTTTTTTCTGTTTTTGCAATTCATTTTTGAAGATCACATGATTTACCCCAAGTGTCTTTAATAACTCGTCTGTTTTTGTGTCGGCGGTATTTTTAAGGCAGTATATTTTAATTTTATTATAGAAAGAATTTGATCGGATCCGGCGCAGTATTTTTTCTACATCATCGCTTAAATAGTCGTAATCAAATATGATTATGTTAGGGGCCATCTCATATATAGCCGGAAAAACACGGTCAACCGAGGTGATGTGTTTTATCAGTTTATCGCTGACTAATAATTGTACCGAAAAATTACTGGGTGCAACCAATAATACCTTTTCGTACTTATTAAATATCATGATCTTTAATTAATTAAGGATGAAAAATATAATTTGTCTTATTTATGAGTCTTAATCAATAGCAAGCTTTTTCGGTGTTTAAGATACAATTTTAAAATATTTTAACGGAAAACCGTTATTAAGTGTTACATAAAAATAAAAAAATTGCATCACCAGGTAAAATTTAATTTTCTCAACAAACTCAATATGAATATTTGACTGGAATTTAGAAGTGAAAGGTTTTAAAGGTGTTATAAATGAAGCCTAAGTACTCCTACAATAACATTAAATTACTTGCTTAATAAATGAATTTAAGGGTATTAATTAATACAAACTCAATTGGAAACGTTTGCTACCCATTTCAAAATTGAAGTATCTAAAATTGTACCTACATAATCGAATACCGATTTATTTTTCTGCTGTTTTGCCAGGTCTTCTGTATAAATTATTTGATTGACGCCCAGCATTTTTAAAAAGCTATCTGTTTTTTCATTTGGGGCACTTTTAAAGGCGTAGATTTTCAAATTATTATAAAACTTATTGTATTTAATGCGGCGAAGAATTTTTTCAAGGTCATTACCCACATAATCGTAGTCAAAAACGACCACATCAGGGTTTAAGTCGAAAAGACAAGGAAAAACTGAACTTAAAGCCGAAATATGTTTTACATATTTAGAATTGGCAAATAACTCACCAGGAAATATATCTGGAGCAACTAAAAGAACTTTCTTAAAGCGGGTACGGACCATGCTTGAATTAATTAGGGTTTCTAAATATAAAATATATATTTTATAATGTCAATACATTATTAATCAAGCAAAAACAAAATAAAAATTTAATTTCCTCTTAACATTGTGCCTTAAAAACCCTTAAGATATTCTCTATTAAACAATATTTTAACTTTTAATTACTTTTTATCGCCTTATGGCAATTAAATTTAATTATAGGAGCTTTTTAGCATTGCAAGGTCCAGTTTTTTAATCATAAATAGGCTAATTTTTCCATTAAGGAAATTTCAAATTCTTCGCGAAATCGTTCAATTTGTTAAAATATTTTGAGGGAAAAATCAAAAAAGAGCGAAACATTTTATGATTTCCGGTAACACTACCGCGGTAAAAATTAAACTTTATATTAAAAAAACACAAAGCCTTTGGCTTTCGCAGCTTTCCGCTTTTTGAGTACATTTGAGCAAATCGTACCAATATGAAGCTTTACAACTTTTATTCTTTACTAATTCTAACCCTGGTCTCATTGTCGGGATGTAAACATAGAGAAATCTCAAATCCTGTAACAGCCGCTGAAATAAAAGGCCATATCGCCGTTTTAGCCGATGACTCATTTACAGGCCGCATGCCTTTTACAGACGGGGAAAATAGCACTATTGGTTATATTTCTTCACAATTCAGGGCAATGGGGCTTGAACCCGGAAACAAAGGCAGCTATTTTCAGGATGTGCCTATGGTTTCTATCACCAGTGTTCCATCGGATATAACTATCAACGGCAAATCAACGTTTATATTAAAACCCACTGATGACTTTTCAGCGTCCACCCGCCAGGAACTTGATAGCGTACAATTAAAAAACTCGCCCCTGGTATTTGCAGGTTACGGTATAGTTGCGCCGGAATATAAATGGGACGATTACAAAGGGCTTGATGTAAAAGGAAAAACTGTTGTAGTATTGGTAAACGATCCCGGCTTCAAATCAGGTGACCGCACTTTATTTAAAGGCGACACCATGACCTATTATGGCCGCTGGACTTATAAGTACGAAGAAGCTGCCAGGCAAGGGGCCGCCGGTATTTTAATTGTACACCAAACCGAACCTGCCAGCTACCCATGGACGGTAATAAACGGCAACGGTCATGCTAAACTGTACCTCAGGCAAAATGATAAGCATTTATCAAGGTGCAAGGTTGAAGGCTGGATCAGTGAGCAAGCAGCAAAAAAAATATTTACGGCTGCTGGCCTTAATGGCGATATCCGTGCCATTGCCCGCAAACGTGCCTTTAAGGCCGTCCCGCTTAATCAAACTATTAACCTAGCTATTCAAAACAAACTAAAATATTCAACCTCGCATAATGTGGTAGCTGTTTTACCGGGCACCAAAAGGCCGGATGAATGTATAATCTACACCGCGCATTGGGACCATTTAGGGATTGGCAAACCTGATGCCAAAGGCGACAGCATCTACAACGGCGCTGTTGATAATGCCGATGGCGTAGCTTCCGTTTTAGGCGTGGCCAAAGCTTTTACCAAATTAAAAGAAAAGCCCGAACGTTCTATCGTGTTTCTAACTGTTACTGCCGAAGAGCAGGGGCTCTTAGGTTCTGAATTTTACGCCACCCACCCCATTTTTCCGCTTAACAAAACTGTTGCCGACCTTAATATGGATGCCCTTGGCAACTACGGTGAAACAAATGATTTTTCGATAACCGGAAAAGGTCAGAATGAACTGGATGACTACGTAGAAAAACTGGCCAAACAGGAAGGCAAAAAAGTGGTTGGCGATAAAAACCCCGGCGCGGGTAGTTATTACCGGTCTGACCATTTTAATTTTGCTAAAGTTGGCGTTCCTGCGCTCGATATTAATGTTGGCGCGGAAAGCACCCTGCACGGAGAAGCCTGGGGTAAACAGCAGCAAAAAAACTACGTCGCCAACAATTACCATCAGCCGTCTGATAATTATTCGCCCGATATGAATGCAGATGGCATGGCCCAGGTAGCTAACTTCCTTTTTAATATCGGATTGCAATTAGCTAATGAAACTGCCTTTCCTGGATGGAAAACGGGTTCTGAATTTAAAGCGGTGAGGGAAAAATCCATGGGGGAATGATTTCGGAAGTCGGAAGTGTAAATTTTTGGACAAAAAAATCCATCCGGTAAACAAGATGGATTTTTGTTAACAGGTTGCCCTGTTTATATATGATGGAGTTGAAATATTTTAATTAGCCGCCCTTGCTATCTGATAACACTCATCCGCAAGGCCCCTGTTGTATTGGTTAGCAATGCTTTTATAGGTCAGCAGATCGAGCAAGGTCCCGACACCCAAAAAACCGAAAGTAAAAAAATAGAGCAGGCCTAATAAAAACTGGTTAGTCATAAACCTTTGTACACCAGCGAGGCCTAAAAAACCCATAATTGTTCCAATTAGTATATCCTGCGGGTTTTTTCTCCGGCTATTGTAAACCAGTATAAAGGTTTGCATCTGGTTTGCGCTAAGCCCATCGGAAGCGTTTTGAATAAAATCATATTCTTCCATGGTCATATCTGCAAATCCGCTATATATGTTTTGACTGGTATTCATAATTAACTTTTTAACGGGGAATAAAATTATTTGTTATAAAATTACCTTGTAAAATAAAAATGACAATATGAATTAGGTCAGCGGTTTAAAGAGGTCGGTGAGTTTAGGAATTTTGGCGGTGAAAGTTATCGGCCATTTTTTTGTAACCGGGCATTACAATCATAAATTAACGCAACGGCATACATGTTATTGACAGCTCCCCTTTATCCTTGAAGCGTTTACGTTCATTTCACACGCAAAATATTCAGTATGAACAGGCGGATCCTCATACACCCTTGCTTCTTTCATTTAAGCTCAAAGGTTTAAGATTGTAAAACCAGGAGCAAAACCGGTAGTTATAGCGAATCCTAAAAAACCCACAAATACTGGCTTACTTGAAGTGTGGGATGCGGAATATCCAATTAAAAGTATTGAGGCGAATAATAGAACGAAAATTGTATAAATCGTAAGCTTAACTGCAAATGGCGAGAGGCGGGAGTTAATTATCCGCTTACTAAAGATAAAGGCTACAACCCAAGGCAAGAAGGATCCTAATAGCAGTAGGATCGTCAGATACAGACTTGAATAAAGAATACCATGCGAATTAGCCGGTGAAGACCCTATATTAACTATCAGAAGAATTAGCATTAGAATTATCGGAGTTACCAATGCACTGGTTACCCACACCTTAAGACTATAGTAGAGCGCTTGTATCATGACCGAGGTTTAATTAGGCTAAGATATATAATTTTACTTTTAATGAACCGTCATTTTAAAAATTGCCGCCTATTCTTGTTTTAGTGAAAGAACCGGCGCTTTGCCCTGCGTGGGTTCCCAACCAATA
>Ga0302185_10002864_pt1 | contig 10990 bp, 8 predicted proteins | sample II_Bog_E1_1_FD_200231 | JGI IMG/M metagenome (GOLD analysis project Ga0302185, IMG submission 200231) | Peat permafrost microbial communities from Stordalen Mire near Abisko, Sweden - II_Bog_E1_2 | ecosystem: Environmental > Terrestrial > Soil > Wetlands > Peat | place: Sweden: Abisko, Stordalen... | reverse complement strand
TCCATCCGGCTTTGCGAGCCTTGACAGGCTTACTGCCGGCTGGCAAAAAACCGATCTTATCATCCTGGCAGCACGCCCCTCGGTGGGTAAAACAGCCTTTGCGCTTAACCTGGCCATGAATGCGGCTATGAATCCGGCAAAAGCATTCCCTGTAGCGGTTTTCTCATTAGAAATGGGTGCAGGCCAGATAGTAAAAAGGATGCTCAGTGCAGTAACAGATGTAAGCATGGAAGCCATCACCCGTGGCAAAATGGCCGAGCATGAGTTTGTGCAACTATCCCAGCGCATGGGCAAATTGGCACAGGCAAAGATTTTCCTTGATGACCAGGCCGCCCTCAACATCTTTGAGCTTCGTGCAAAAGCGCGCAGGCTGAAACAAAAACATGACATCCAGCTGATCCTCATCGATTACCTGCAGCTCATGCAGGCCAGTGTGGACAAAAGCGGCAACCGTGAGCAGGAGATCAGTAAGATATCCCGCGACCTCAAAGCGCTCGCCAAAGAGTTGGAAGTGCCTATCATAGCCCTTTCACAGCTCAACCGTTCTGTAGAAAACAGGAAGGAATCCAAAGTGCCCCAGCTAAGTGACCTCCGTGAATCAGGAGCCATCGAGCAGGATGCCGATCTGGTAATGTTCCTGTATCGTCCCGAATATCACGGCATCAATAACGATGCTATGGGCGAGACCATAGAGGGTGAAACCCAGATACATATAGCCAAGCACCGTAATGGTAGCACCGGCATGGAAAAAGTACGCTTCATCAAAGAATACCAGCGTTTTGTAGACATGGAAGATAACCGTTTCGATTCGTTCGGTGGCGGCAACAACGGCGGTGGAAATTCCGGAGGTGGCGCACCAAAAGACAATCCACAAGCCGGCATACGCCGCGATCCAAGCGAGTTTGGCGGCTCCAAACTATACATACCCGCCGGCGGTTTCCAGACCATGCAATCCAAAGTAAATGACGTAAACTGGGACGACGATGACCTCCACGGCGCACCGTTTAAAAAGAACACACCTACAGATGATGATGTGCCTTTTTAAGCACAGTCGGTTAATTAATGTTAAAACATAATGCATTTCGATAAGTAATTTGTAAATTACATCAAGAAAATATGTAGCTATGCAAATACTGATCTTATCCAGCATGGGGAGCGGCGGCAGTTTTCTGGAACTGGTGCTACCGATCTGGATTGTAGTCCTGATCATTTATCTCATTGATTTTTCAGTACGTTTCATAAAACGAAAAAGGATACAGGCCCGCGAAAAAATGATCCGCGATCTCACCGCGCACATAGATATGCCTGATCAAGACCAGGCATGAGCCGTCTCCAATTAAAGGCCAAGTTCGCATTAGTAATTCTCGCTTAAACAGCCAAATACAAGTTAAAAAACTGTCTATCTTTGCATTGTGAAATCAATTGATCTAAATAAAACCCTTATTGACGGCTATCTTCAGCTATTAAAGAATTTAAGCCCAAGTAATAAACTTGATCTTATTTCTAGACATGCATTATCTGTAAAAGCCGATATTACAAATAGGAAAAAGTCTTAAAAAAAATCCTTTGGTGCATTTGAATCCGCAAAAAGCACAGAAGAAATCAATAAAGAAATTCGCGAAAGCAGAGTGTTTAACCGCCAACACGAATCATTTTGAAAAAGTATCTTATCGATAATGGCCTTATTGGTAATGATTCACCCATCGACCCCGCCTTATGGGTGGATTGGATGGAAGCCATTGGAAAAGCAAGGGATGATAAAAACTGGGATACTCCCGTTTTAGGGTAGTCAAATAGAATCCTCCAGCCCCAGATCTCATTCTAAAATATTGCGTTTACGTCTCCGGATTTTCTTCCTAATTTGCTTTATGGTAGTAGAATGCATGCTCAGTTATGATTATCTCATGCCCAAAAAACTACTACCACACAACCATTATGAATGTACCCAACCCCAAACCACATGTTTTTTATATGACTCCCGCTTGTCATGCTAAGGCAACGAAGCAGCTTCAGTTAACACAAGCCGACTTTAAGAGACCTTGGAATTTGGATTTTTATCTTTGGAGTTTCAAAAGTTCATATTATAAAAATCACGCGTGATAAACCTGTGATATTTTTGTGACATTATAAACCATTAAAACATTGAAAGACAGCAACTTAAACGATTTTTAAAATTTTACCGGAAAAGTGCCAGCCCGACTGCATAGGCGGGTGATATTTTTAAATTTCTTCAAATAAAATCCTTCCATCCTTAATCCTATCAATCCTGGTTCAGACAAACGTTATACATATAAACAACTACCATGCAAAACCAAAAATCAACTGCACCCTACATAAAATCAACTGAAAACATTTTTACAGTTGATTTAAAATCAACTGCAAAATATCACAAACCCTCCAAAACCCGCCACCAGCTTATATCACTAACAAAAAAACCAAAAAAAATCAACATAGATCAACTGTAGATTTTCAAATAAAGAAAACTCAAAATGTATAAAACTAAATTCTTACACGATCCCTGACTTACGACTAATGACTTACGACTTCTGTTCATAAATCCGTAATTTTGCATCCCAGATAATAACATACAAATAATGAGCCGTATATACTTCGACAACGCCGCTACTACCGCCCTTGATCCCGTGGTTCTGGAAGCAATGATGCCTTTCCTTACCGAAAAATTTGGCAACCCATCCTCCATATATTCTTATGGCAGGGAAACCAAAATGGCTATCGAAAATGCCCGGAAGTCAGTGGCAAAAACGATCAATGCCAACCCAGGTGAGATATTTTTCACTTCCGGCGGCACAGAAAGTACCAATACTGCCATTACAGCTGCCATCCGCGATCTCGGCTGCAAACACATTATCACCTCTCCTATCGAGCATCATGCCACATTGCACACAGTGGAGCACATGGCACATTATGGTCATGCTACGTTAAGCTTCGTTAAGCTCACAGATAAAGGCCACATTGACCTCAAGCACCTTGAAGAGCTGCTTGCGGCCAATAAGGAAAGAACTTTGGTAACATTGATGCATGCCAACAATGAAGTAGGCAACCTGCTGAAAATAAAAGCAGTTGGCGAGCTCTGCGAAAAGTATAATGCCATCTTCCACAGCGATACCGTACAGACATTAGGGCACTACATGCTCGATGTTAAAAAGCTGCATGTACATTTCATCAATGGTGCCGGTCACAAATTTCATGGCCCAAAAGGCGTTGGTATACTGTATGTAAATGAGAACATCAGCATCAAGCCATACATCAACGGTGGGGCCCAGGAGCGCAACATGCGCGCCGGCACCGAAAACCTCTACGGCATCGTAGGTTTCGCAAAAGCCCTCGAAATAGCTACAGAAAGATACACACAGGACAGCGAATATATCCAGGGCCTGAAATCATACATGGCCACAAAACTACAGGAAACATTCCCCGGTATCATCTTCAACGGTGATACCAATGGCAGCAGCCTGTATACCGTGCTCAATGTCTCCTTCCCTATGACGGAGCGCTCTGATATGCTGCTCTTCAATCTTGATATGGCGGGTATATGCGTCAGCGGCGGCAGTGCCTGCACCAGTGGCGCTAACTCGGTAAGCCATGTCATTAAAGCCCTTTACAATGGCAGGTCTGAAGAAATGGTGCCCATACGTTTTTCGTTCTGCCGGCACAATACGAAAGAGGAAGTAGATACTGTGATTGAAAAACTAAAGGAACTTGTATAATGGAAAGCGTGAATCTTTTCTTTAAAATTCTGGCAGAATATTAAAATAGCACACACTTAACTTTCTCTATAATTTTTTACAGAAAAAAGATTCGAAATTTGTGGGTGTGGAATATCTCAGGTTATGCGGTTTTGACTTTTAAATTTTGAATTTTTATTTTATAACATGCAACACAAAACAAAGATAATTGCCACCGTAGGCCCGGCTTGTAACACTTATGAAAAACTCTCCGCCCTGGTCACTGAAGGCGTAAACGTATTCAGGCTCAACTTCTCCCATGGCACTCATGATCAGCACCTTGCTGTAATGAACCACATCAAAAATATCAACAAAGACCTTTTACTAAATATTGCCATCCTCGCCGACCTGCAAGGGCCAAAGCTCAGGGTAGGAGATATAAAAGACAACTTCCTCGACCTGAAAAAAGGAGATATATTCTACTTTACAAATGAAAAATGCATAGGCACACTCGACAATATCTATATATCATACCCGGCTTTTCATGATGATGTAAGGGTGGGTGAAAAGATACTTCTGGATGATGGAAAGATAGAAGTAATAGTGCAGGAAATAGGTGCGGATAACAGGGTAAAAGTAATGGTATCCGCCGGTGGTGTCCTTTCTTCAAAAAAAGGCGTGAACCTTCCCGACACTAAAATATCCCTCCCATCGCTATCAGAGAAAGACCTTGACGACCTTGATTTCATTATCAGCCAGGACATTGACTGGGTAGCACTTTCATTTGTTCGCCGCCCTGAAGATGTAACACAGTTAAGGGAGATTTTAAAAAACAAGAACAGTGGCGCAAAGATCATTTCAAAAATAGAAAAACCCGAAGCCCTCGAACACCTCCGTGAGATAATACTTGCCTCAGATGCCATCATGGTAGCACGTGGCGACCTCGGCGTCGAACTTCCGCTGGAGCAGGTGCCCATGATCCAAAAGAACATTGTGCGCAAGTGCATTCACCGCGCCAAGCCAGTCATCATCGCCACCCAAATGATGGAAAGCATGATAGACCGCACGCGCCCAAACCGTAGCGAGATCACCGATGTGGCCAATGCGGTAATGGAAGGCGCCGATGCTGTAATGCTGAGTGGCGAGACCGCCATGGGCCAGTACCCCGAGTTGGTAGTGCACACCATGGTGAGCATCATTCACGAGGTGGAAAAAGAAGAAACTGTATACAATCGCAACCTCACACCCAAGCCGCATTCACCATCATTCCTCAGTGATGCGCTTTGTTATAGTGCTTGCGAAATAGCCAAAGACATCAGTGCAAATGCACTCATCGGCATGACACAGTCTGGCTATACCGGGTTCATGTTATCCAGCTTCAGGCCACACTCACCGATCTATGTGTTTACAAAAACGCAAACGCTGGTAAATCAGCTCAGCCTAAGCTGGGGTGTACAGGCATTTTACTACGACAAAGAAATAAGCATGGATGACACCATCGCCGACCAGGTAACCTTCCTCAAAGAGAAAGGCCTCCTCCAAAGCGGCGACGTGGTAGTAAATACTGGCAGTACTCCGGTAAAAGACCATCTGCCTACCAATATGCTTAAGATCACGAAAGTTGCTTGAGCAGCCCGTTATCTTAATTCCAGGAGCGCCACATTCTCTATATGGTGCGTGTGCGGGAACATATCCACCGGCTGTAGCTTCGTGATCTTATAGGCTTCATCAAGTAGCTGCAGGTCACGAGCCTGCGTTGCAGGGTTACAGCTCACATACACCACCTTGGGTGCGCGCATTTTCAGGAGCTGCTGTATTAGTTTTTCCGTCATGCCAGCTCTTGGCGGATCGGTAATGATCACATCAGGTTTGCCGTGTTGTGCAAAGAATGCATCATTACAAATCTTCTCCACATCGCCTGCAAAAAACTTACAGTTATCAAGCCCGTTCAACGCTGCATTCTCATAAGCATCTTTCACCGCATCCGCAACAACTTCTATCCCTATCACCGCTTTAGCTTTGCCTGAACAAAATATACCTATACTACCCGTTCCGCAATAAAGGTCATATAGTGTTTCTGATCCTGTAAGGCCGGCGAATTCACGCGTCACTCTGTACAGTGTTTCCGCCTGGTAGGTATTGGTCTGAAAAAACGACTTGGGCGATATCTTGAACCTGAAATTTTCAAGCTTCTCTTCTATATAGCTTTTACCACTATAGCACACCACTTCCAGGTCATAAATGGTATCATTCATTTTCGGGTTAAGGGTATAGTTCAGCGATGTGATACCCGGCACAGTTGCAAGTATATGCTCCAGTACTCCAATCCTGTTCTGCTCATCTTCATGATGTATCACAAGGTTCACTAACACCTCACCCATGGTGGTAACCCTTATCACCACATTCCGCAGCCATCCGTACTGGGCCTTGTAATCATAGTAAGGAAGATGATGAGCTTCAGTGTATTCGCGCAGCGAGGTTAACAATGCATTCGTTGGTTCATTCTGCAAGTAGCAAGTATGTATCTCCACCACTTTATCAAATAGCCCGGGCGCATGGAAACCTAATGCCGGTTGCTGCTCTATTTTCTCCTCTCTTTGCTCTATCTCCTCAAATGTCAGGTATCGGTTCGTAGAAAACGTAAACTCCAGTTTATTGCGGTAATACCGCTCATGCGGGCTGCCTATGATCGGGAGCAGATCCGGCAACTCCACATGCCCTATGCGTTGTAGCTGATCAGCTACTTGTTGTTGCTTATACACCAGCTGTTGCGCATAAGGCAGCATTTGCCATTTACACCCGCCACAAATACCAAAATGCTGGCAAAACGGAACAATACGTTGTTCTGATGGCTTCACCAACCTCAACACTCGCCCTTGCATCCAGCTCTTTTTGTCCTTAGTTATGCCTACGTCCACTATATCACCCGGTATGGCATTGTCTACAAACAATACCTTCCCATCCTCGAGCCGCGCTATGCTCTTCCCCTCGGCAGCATACGATTCTATGGTAATATCCTTAAGCGGGCCTATCTTCTTCTTCTTTCGTGACAAATGATATGATTATTTCGATTACTAAAGTGCAAATATAGGGTGCCCGCCTAATATCTCTTTAGGCTTTCTACGTCCCCGCCCTAACCGACTTGAAAATAATTTGCATCCGCATGCAACCTTTTCCGCTTTGGGCGCATTTCAGTAAGTGAGTATTAACATTTTCAACTGGCTTTATTCAGAATAAAAGAAGTTATTTTATATGCAAGATAAATTTACTCAACCATAATATCATTGAAGAGAGATACAATAAATACTCTGGATGAGGCCTCATTGGTAAAATGTTGTAAAGACAACAATGCCTTTGCACAAAAGATACTCTACGATAAATATGTAGAGCCAATGATGATATTATGCCTCCGCTATATTGTAAACCCTGAGGATGCTAAAGAGGTGCTGATGGATGGTTTTTTGAATTTTTATAAAAACATAAATGGTTTTGCATACCTGGGAGAAGGGAGTGTAAAGGCATGGCTAAAAAAAATAATGGTAAACCAGTGCCTCATGCACCTGCGCAAACGCCATCCTTTATTTGTGACCGCAAAAGATGCAGACCATTACGAGAATGCTGATAATAGCGAAAATGCACTGGACCATCTGAATGCAAAAGAAATAATGAAGATTATACATTCTCTGCCTGATGGTTATAGAACAGTTTTCAACCTGTATTTTTTCGAAGGGATGAATCACAGGGAAATAGGCGAGATGCTGAATATTTCAGAGAATACTTCAAAATCTCAATTGCATAGGGCAAGGGCTATATTGAAAGAAAAAATTATAGGCAAGCAAAAAATAGTTTTATGATACCTGATTTTGAAAAGATCAATGAGCGCATGGAGCAGGCATCTCTTAAAGAGTTAATGCCGGGCTTTGATACGGAAGCCGAATGGCTGCAACTATCACAGCAACTCCATCCCGCCAAAAGAAAAATGTTGTTGCCCAAATGGTCATATGCGGCAGCTGTGTTGCTTTTGCTGGCCTTTGGCAGTTGGATTGCGTGGCAGGTTACTCATACAAATGACCTACCGGTTGCAACAAAATTACCGGTTAGCGAAACAGCCCCCTTGCCTGTTAATAAAAAAATGGAGGTAGCAGACACTGTAATAGCAAATAAACCAATGGTTGCACAAACCAATAATCACGAAAATGAAACCCAACCAAGCCAGCACAAAAATTCTACTGTAATCAAAAAACACCCGCCTACTCATAACGGATATGATCTGGCTAAAAACTACACCACAAAAAGCTTTATTTGCAATAGTACCCCCTGCCCTATCCGGATATGCATTAGCCAAACCATGAAATGCCCTGATATACAACCTGCGGCAATATCTTCATGTAGCACGCTTGAACCAGACCAATCGGCCCAACTTAGCTATAAAGCCCATGATAAAATTGCAAAAAACTGTACACTCACGGTAAGTGAAATAGAGATAACAAGTATCGCTACAGGTGAAACGATTCTGCTAAATGCTAATTCTTCACCCTCAACCGCTCAGGATGTATTCAGCTATATCACCGGGCAGAAAAAAGGCGGGATACTCGCCGGAATGTTTAATTCCGACTGCAACCACCAAACTGTGCAACACGGCCTTCGCCTTGACAATAGCTATGGGAACCTGATCATACAATAAGAATAAGTTTCATTTATAACAATTAAAAAAAACGATTATGAAAAAAGTAATCATGGCCGTGCTTTGCCTTACGATGAGCACATTCGCCACAAAGGCCCAGGAAAAAGGCGAACTATCTGTCAACACTCAGACGGCACCAAAGTCAGATCCGGATGCCGGCAAGTTCAAATTTAAAGAAGAGACACACGATTATGGCGAAGTGCCGGAAGGCCCCCTTGCTGAATATGACTTCGAATTCAAAAACACCGGCAAAAAACCAATTGTGATACAAGATGCACACGGCTCATGTGGTTGTACCGTACCTACCTGGCCACACGAACCTATTATGCCTAAACAGAAAGCCATAATACATGTAGCATATACCACCAATGGTCGCCCCGGGCCGATTATGAAGGATATCACCATAAATTCAAATGCCCAACAATCGCCTATGATGTTACATATAAAAGGCACTGTCAAACCAAAACCCACAGCAGTGGTCCAAACCTCTGCAACTTCGGAGGGTAAGTTGTAAAAATATTTCACCTCTCACAATATATCAAAACGTCATATACCAGTTGGTTAATACCCGGAAAACTAAAAACTTTGTGAAATTTAATTTTGATATTGCTTGTTTTGAATTGTAAAAATCATTTTATAGTCTATTTTTGACTTTCGCAACCAACTAAAATTTTTATTACACCGTCTTAGCGGTTATAAACTTAAAAACTAATTATTTAGGTATGAAGCAACTATTATTAATTGCATTGCTGCTTATTGGTATGACGCAACAGTCATTTGGCAAAGAGGGTTATCACATTCACCTGAAAATGCCGGGCGTAAAAGACTCAATGGTTTTCCTTGCACATTATTACGGTGTTAACCGCCCTAAAATTTTCAAGTCCGACTCTGCTCATTTCAAGAATGGCGAGGCTGACCTGAAGAGCAATGATCCGGATTTTGTGGGTGGCATATACATCCTTTTTTTATCTGATTATAAAACAAATTTTGAAGTGTTGATGACTAAGGGCGATGACATGACCATCACCGCTGCTATCAAAGACTTTCCGGATGACATAAAGTTTACCAATTCGCCTGAAAATACCCGTTTTGAGGAGTATGTGAAATACCTGAAAAGCTATGGCGAACAGGAAGAAAAATACAAGAAAGAACTTGCCGATGCAAAAAACGCAGATGACACTGCTGCTGTACGCAAGAAGGCTGTAGCCTCATCGAAAGAGTTGAACAAATACCGCAGCGACTATGAAAATAAATATCCGGGCACTTTGCTGACGAAGATATTCAAAGGCATTGAAACCCCTGAAATACCTGAAGGTGAGCACTTCCTGGAAGATGGGAAAACTAAGGATTCTACTTTTGCTTACAGGTACTATAAAAAGCATTATTGGGACGGATATGACTTCCAGGATGACAGGCTTATCTATACCCCACTCTATGATGCCAAACTGGAAGAGTATTTCTCCAAACTGGTACTACCATGGACTGATAGCGTAGAAAAAGAAGGCGATGTACTGCTCAAGAAAACCAGGGGTACGAAAGACCAGTTTCATTACACGCTTTGGTGGCTTACGAAATACGTAGAAGACAGTAAGGTTATGGGGATGGATGAGGCGTTTGTATATTTTGTAGAGAACTACTACATGAAGGGCGATGCGACATGGCTTACTAACGAAGAACTCACCAAATACATAGACCGGGCACAAAAGATAGCACCTAACGTTATTGGCAACCTTGCTCCGGAGCTGAAACTTCCTAACGTGGCAACCAAGAAGGAAGAAAGCGTACACGGGCTGAAGGCAAAGTACACCCTCGTTGTTTTCTATTCTCCTAACTGCGGCCACTGCCAGCATGAGATACCTAAATTAGACTCGGCATATAGGGCATCACTGAAAGATAAGGGGCTAAGGATATTTACCGTGGCTACCGAGACCGATGACACCACTATTATGAAATTTGTGAAGAAAAACAATATGGAAGACTGGACCAACACCTGGGACCCTGACCATACCAGCAACTACCATAACAGCTATGATGTGTATAGCACACCAACTATTTATCTGCTGGATGACAAAAAGATCATTAAAGGTAAACGCCTTGACCACAGCAATATTGGAGGCCTGATAGACATGATAGAAAAGAACAAGGCTAAGGAGAAGGAGAAAGAAAAAGAAAACCCGAAAAAGTAACACCATTAAGATCTGATACCTGATAGCCCGGCACGTCCGGGCTATTTTTTTGCCCTTTATTTTAAAATTAGCCTATAGTATTTCCATCGCTGACATAGCTACAAAGACACTGTATTCACTCTAAGATAATATAATAGTAATCTTCTTCAGATTCAGCAATGTCATTTTCAGGATACCTTGCGCGCTCAATAATCTCGGGGAACACAAATTAATGTCCATGAAAAAGATCTTACTGCTTTCTGTTGCTATATTTATTTTCCTGGGCGCGCAGGCCGGGAACAAAATAAAATGCTATTTCAATAAGCCGGTCGACACCTCTGTCTCACACGGGGTAAATGCCATTTATCTCAATAACTGCGTTGCAGATACATTAGCCGCCTACATCGGCCGTGCTAAATACTCAGTTGATATTTGCATGTACGATTTTGAAAAAT
>Ga0302185_10002863_pt1 | contig 10994 bp, 5 predicted proteins | sample II_Bog_E1_1_FD_200231 | JGI IMG/M metagenome (GOLD analysis project Ga0302185, IMG submission 200231) | Peat permafrost microbial communities from Stordalen Mire near Abisko, Sweden - II_Bog_E1_2 | ecosystem: Environmental > Terrestrial > Soil > Wetlands > Peat | place: Sweden: Abisko, Stordalen... | reverse complement strand
ACGCACTTGCTTCGCAAGCGCATTTTCGGGGTCTATTGCCAGGGCCCTGTTGGTCGTAGTGATGCACGAGTCAAACAGACCATCTCTATAGTAACAAATAGCCAGATTGTTGATGATGGATACATACCGGGGATTGATGAACAATGCTTTTTTGTAATATATTCTTGCTTCCTTGTATTGTTTCTGGTTAAAATAAACAGAGCCCAGGTCGCTTACCGGATCAGGAAGGTTGGGAGCCAGCGTTACGGCCATTTTCATTTCTTCTGCCGCCGAATCGAATTTTCTCAGGTTCATATACACGTTACCTAATTGGTTGTGTACCTTGTATAAATCAGGGTAGATGGCAATGGATTTGTGATAGTCTGCTACGCCTTCCTGTACTACTGCGCGCTGACCGGCAGTGTCGGCTACATTTTGATTCACTATGGAAGTAAGTACCGTTCCCTGTGCGCTCCAAAGCCACGCATTTTGAGGATATTTGGCGAGGTCTGCCCGGAATAATGTAAAATTGCTCTCCCAGTCTGGATTACGCGTTATGGTCAGAAAGCTATAGACAACGATTAATGGCAAAACGGCAAGCCAAACCCGCGACCTCCAAAATCCAGACATCGCCGTAGACGGTACCTGTGGCGCAAGTGCGGTCCATATCAGTTGTGCCAAAATGAGGCAAAAACCGACGGAAGGAAAGAATAAAAAACGCTCTGCCAATGTAGTACCAACAAGGAACAATACATTTGAAAATAAAGCGATCGTGAGCAAAAAGTATAAAATACCAAATGCATAAATATCCCGTCTGCGCCTGATGAGACGAACAACACCGATTGTTGCAAGGGTGAGATACACCACCAGGGACAACCAAACGAGTGGGCTACTAAAATCAACGAACGGAATTGTTTTAAAAGAATAATTACAGCTAAGTGGATACGGAACAAACAACAGCTTTACGTAATAGCCCATTATCAAAATGATAGTGGCTATCTTGGCAACAACGGACGGCGCGCCCGCAAGTTCATTGTCAATAAAATTAATGTGGCCGGGAGCATCTGCATTATAGGCGCGGAGCACGGAAAAACGGATGAAAAGATAAATAATGGTTATGACGAGGGGGGAAATAGACAAAATACTGCTTCTTTTTTTGTCTTCGTTGATATAGAAAAAGAACACCAACGGTATGACTCCCAAGAGACTTATAGACGTCTCCTTGGCTAAAAGGGAGCACATAAAGCAAAGAGAGCCTACAAGCACCCATATAAACCTACCGGAATATACATACCGGATATAAAGCAAAAGCGTAAGGGATGCGAAAATAAAACAGAGGAGTTCATCGGCACTTTTGATATTTGCTACTACCTCTGTATGGATGGGATGTACCGCGAACAGCAGCGCAGCAATAAATGCAACCCATGTTTTTTCACGATGAAAGAGCACATCCAGGAATAAAAACAGGAGTACCACACAGACTGCAAATAGCCCAATATTAATGATATGTTCTGGCTCCGGTGTTTCCCCAAAAAACTGCCGCTCTGCTGCAAATAGCACCAACGACATAGGCCTGTATAGGTCATTTGTAGCAGAGGTGTCGTTTGTAGCGCTGCGCATGAACCCTTCGTGGTACGGAGTAGATAAAATATCAGGGATGGCCTCCAGTCCACGGGCTACAAAGATATTTTGCTGGATCACCGCAGAATCATCGAGTACGTAGCCATTAGAGCCAGTGTTGGCGTAGATTAATATAGAAATAACAGCGAGTATGAGGATAAATATCCTGTTCACGGACAAGAAAGGTTTTCTTGCTCCAGGAATCGGCTTCCCGCGAACGACTGACCTGGCAACTTCTGCTTTTACAATTGGCTTATTTGTTTGCTTTCCCACTATTTTTAATAACCGTTCAAAAATAAACTTCTTTGATGGATTTTTACATCTGGCATTAAATTTATGGATATTATACCAGGCAGCGATTTAACGCCCGCGCACCCCAACAAATGATACACCCAAACCAATTTTTTCGCTAACTTCGCTTCGAGCAATAAGAACAAATTATATTTTGTTTTTATTATAAATATTTTATTTACAAGGGTATTAATGCCCAGCGAGTTATTACAAAATGGATAAATTAATGTTTTGGCTGCAACCCTTTGTTGCTGCGTTTACCGGATGGTTCACTACATGGATGGCTATAAAAATGCTTTTTCATCCGCGTAACCCCATTCGCTTTCTTGGAATTACTATACAGGGGGTATTCCCGAAACGCCAAAGGCAGGTGGCAGAGAAGCTTGGAGTGGTCGTTGCTTCTGAACTGATCCACTTTGATGAAATAGCGCTATTACTAAAAGATCCATCACAATTAGCTGCGCTAACGCCGACAATCGAAAAACATTTGGACAATTTCCTTCAGGTAAAGCTAAAAGAAAAGCTCCCAGTGATCTCCATGTTCGTGGGCGATACAACGATGCATAAGATAAAGGAAGGGATGATGGAAGAAATAAGCCTGTTGTTGCCCGAGATCATTCATCAATACACCGATTCCCTCAGCAAGAAAGTGGACATTCAAAAAATGGTGACTGAGAAAGTGACTAATTTCTCGTCAGATAAGTTGGAGCAAATATTGCTGGCTGTGATGAAAAAAGAATTTTGGTTCCTGGAATTGGTAGGATGCATTCTGGGATTTTTGATAGGCCTGATCCAGATGGGCTTGTCGGTAATTTAAACCGTAGACAGTTTGATATAGCTACCAAGCAGGGAAAATTATTTATTTTTCAGCCTTAATTCTACACCACAGAGCGAATAATGAATGGCGAACAAACAGAAAAAAGAAGCACCGCAGGTTACACTGCCAATTAAGACGAGCGCAACGGCTTCTCCAACGCCTACGACAAGCCATTCTTTTAAAAACCGCTTGCCCTTTAATGGTAAACCCAGCTTTCTAAACAACCCATATCTACCCGGAATTATATTATTGGCCCTGTTTACGATTATCGCCTTGCTTACTTTTGGCGATTATGGCGTTGCGTGGGATGAACCATTTCAGAGAGCGCCAGGGCTACTTAGTTTTGATTACATGTTTCATGGCAGCCAGGAGTTATTCATGCGACCCACAGACAACCACGGCGCGGGATTTGAACTTCTATTGGTGATGATTGAAAAGTCCCTTAAACTGACCGACTCAAGGGACATCTATGAAATGAGGCACCTGGTCACACATTTGTTATTCCTCGGCGGCGCATTTGCATTATATATACTCACGCTAAGGCTCTACAACAATAGGTTTCTGGCGTCACTTGCATTCCTCATGCTGGTTTGCGCTCCACGGCTTTATGCACATTCGTTCTTCAACAGTAAGGACATCCCTTTTTTGTCGATGGTGGTGATCAGCTTTACGTTTTGCAGGTGGGCATTTGACAAAAATAAACCCGTGCTTTTTCTGGCGCTGGGCCTGATCTGCGGATACGCTACCAGCATACGCATTATGGGTATCATGCTCGCCGCTCTCATTATCCTGTTCTTAGTGGTAGACTTGTGTGTGCAATTGTATAAAAAGGAACAGACTTCAAGAACGCTACTGAACATTCTGTTGTTTTCGCTCGGCTTTTGCTTCTTGCTTTATGCCGCGTGGCCCTATCTGTGGAAACATCCTCTACACAATTTCGTAGAATCGTTTAATAAGTTATCCCGCTTTGATCTCTGGAGCGGGGATGTGCTGCTAGCGGGAAAATACATTAAAAGTACAGACCTGCCCTGGACCTACTTCCCTACATGGTTCCTGATCACCCTACCAGAAATATGGTTGCTGGCTGGGATCGCTGGGATCGGTTGGTTAGCCATAGACATTTTCAAGAAGCCACTAACATTCTTGCAGAATACCCATGAACGGAACAACTTACTATTCCTAGCCTGTTTTTTTATTCCCGTTTTTGCCGTTATTATTTTACATTCTATTATTTATGACGATTGGAGGCACCTATATTTTATTTACCCTTCATTTATACTGACGGCCATTTATCTCATCAATAAATTGCTCAAGTGGAAATACGCCATTGCCGTGCGTTGTATCTGCTCAGCTCAGGTGGCGTTAATTGCGATTTTCATGTATGAGAACCACCCCTTTAACCAGGTATATTTTAATTATTTTGTTTCCCACAGTCCTGAATCCCTTAGAAAAAATTTCGAAATGGACTACTGGGGCTGCAGTTTTAAGCAAGGACTGGAAAACCTCGTAGCCAATGCCGACCCATCAAAGAAAATAACCGTCTATTGCGATTATAAGGACCTTTTTGACAATAATCTATTAGCGCTGCCTTCGGAAGACAGGGGCCGTTTTCAGTACGCTGACGAGGATAATGCCGACTATTACCTGACCAATTTCAGGGGGCATACCATAGAGTATCCGGCCAAGGACCTCGCTTATGCGTGCGAAGTACTCAATAGCAAATTATTTTGCGCATACCATACCGAAAGAGACCCAACACTCAGAAAACAATTGTACGAATCTAAGATTGCATTCCTTAGTCAATCATTGGCAACGAATCCAAACGATCTCGACGCGCAGGCCCGTATTGCCAACTCATTCCTTCGTATCTCTGAATTCGACTCTGCCGAAGCACACTTTGAAAAGGCAGTCGAAATAAGCCACGGCAACCCTGAATTATATATGAGCATGGCTGGGGCATATATTGCCGCGAAAAAATATCCCAGCGCCATAAACTGCTTTAGGAACATGATAGATCAGGATCGAAATAATCCAGATCCATATTCATTTATCGGCGTATGCTATTTTTATATGAAACAAACGGACTCAACCGTCTACTACCTAAGACAGGCAATAGCTATGAATCCTAAAAACCCAGGGTACTATTCCAGCCTCTCTCATACCTACCAGGCGATGGGCATACAGGATTCTGCAAATAAGTACGATGCGCTGGCTCATTCCGTTCAGGGAAATTAAATGCGGAACAGCGATTATAATTGACGCCTATTTCTTTTTTAGGACAGCGGACTTAACCATTTTCAGTTCGTCTAGCAAGGCTGCATCGCCACCAAATTTGTCTACAATAAAAAGTACGTACCGAATATCCACAGAAATATTACGGCAAAGCTCGTCTGTGAAATAATAGTCGCTCATAACGCCCTCGGATGCCCGGTCAAAATTGATCCCGATCAATTCTCCGCGCCCATTTAAAACCGGGCTGCCCGAGTTACCACCGGAGGTGTGATTAGTAGCCACAAACGCCACCGGCACATCGCCATTGACCGCCCAATTGCCAAAATCCTTGCTTTTGTATATTTGTTTCAATTTGTTCGGTACTCTAAATATATCAGATATTGAGTCATCCAGCGCGACAACTTCTTTGAGGTGGGTCTGAAACGAATAAGGTGCAGGGCTGTTTGGTTTAAGTCCCTTCACCTTACCACTGCTCAGGCGCAACGTGAGATTAGCATCAGGGTAAAAAGACTTATTTTTCTCCTTCGTCATCTGCGCTTTCATATAGAGCCGGTCCAACGTGTGCATCCTGGCATAGTAAGCATTGAGTCGTGGTAAGATATTTTCTTTTTGCATCCCGTCGATGGCAGTAAAAAGCAGCCATGCCGGGTCATTCCAAATCACCGAACTATCGGCCAAAGTAGCACTCGCAGCAAAAGAATCAAGCTTGGCCGGCCCGGCCAGCAAGGAATGGCTAAAAATATCCGCAGCCCATTTACTAATATCCTGATTGTGTACGGCGTACTGCAACTGATAATATTCAGGTAAGGTTCGTGAAGATTTGGAGAAATATGCCGACATCATTGTAATAAACACATCCTTATCGGTGGGTGCATCATAGTTCTTAAAAAATCCGCTCATGGCTGACGACAGCTTTTTAAGTGTATCCCTCAATGCAGAATTATCAATAGGCAACCGGAAGCAATCCCCCAGTCCCTTCAGCGCAGCGCCCTGCTGCACCAGTTCCACGGCCATTGGCTCCTCTTTAATGTGCTGCTCCTCTGTGAGCAAGGCATCTACTGACTCGGCTTCCGTTTTCATTTCGGGCAAGATTCTGGCAATATATGATAAGCCGGGCTTCGATTTATTCAAGTCTGCCCATTTTTGGAACGACTTTTCATAAGCTCGCTTCTTTTCAACGACTTTACACGTTTTCAGTCCTGCCATTTCACCTTGCCACTTCTTCCATCCATTCGCCACTCCGGCGCGCTTGGCAGTATATTTCAGAAATATGTCCCTTGAGCCAGACATGTGTTTATCCCACACGCCCAGTTTCCTGGTGCGCGCCGCAACTGCTATCGGGTCGGATATAGCGCTGACCTGGCTTAATTCAAAAGATGAAATATACTCACGTGTAGTACCGGGAAACCCATAAACAATAGTAAAATCGCCTTCTTTATAGCCGGAAATATTGATATTGAAATATTGGTCGGCATGATATGGCTCGTTGGCTGGTGTATAGTCAGCCGGTCGATTATCTGTACCAGCGTAAACACGAAAAATGCTGAAATCGCCGGTGTGGCGCGGCCAGGCCCAGTTTTCCACATCGCCACCGAATGCCCCTATGCTGTTTGGCGGGAAGCCAACCAGCCTTACGTCCCGATATGTTTCTGTAATAGACACCCAATATTGGTTCCCATCATAGTAAGGCTTTATTGACGCGTCGAGCCTTGTTTTTAATTTGTAGTCCTGTTCAACCGCCGCAATACGTTTGGCAATGATGCTATCCCGCCGTATTTGTGCCAAAGTATCACTTACCCCCTTGAGGATCAACCCCGTGACATCTTCCATCTTACGGATGAATGTCACTGTAAGTCCGGGACACGGTAGTTCCTCACCTGTATTTTTTGCCCAGAAGCCATTTTCGAAATAATCTTTGCCCGTTGTCGCCAGTCGCTGCACGCTGGCATAGCCACAATGGTGATTGGTCAGCAAAAGTCCGTTTGGAGATATGATCTCTCCGGTACACCCCCTGCCAAAAAGGACAACCGCATTGTTCAGGCCGGTACCATCATCGTTATATAATTTATCCACGGGTATTTGTAGTCCCATCGCCTTCAATTCCTTTTCGTGCAATTTTATGTTCGGCGGCAACACCACGCCTTCTTTTGAAATTAACGATAGCGGAGAAAAAAGTGTGTAAAAAAAAAGTAAACTTTTGGTTAAAAAAGAGCGTATTTTTGAGCCGTTTACCATGCTGTTTTTGATTTGCTGAAATAAATATACACTTTTGCTGTAAAAGTTTTGGTGTTATATCTTATATTAGCAGAAGATTAGCTGAACTATATTTGATGATTATGAAAAAATGGTTATTTTTTATCGCAATATTGCTGTTGACACAGTCAGGTAAGGTTTGCGCACAAGCATTATTTAACGCTCCGGACACGGTGTGTATCCACCAACCGGTAACGTTGACGAGTAATGTATTCAACCAACAGTCTTATTATTGGGGTTTTTGCTCCGGCTATCTCAACAATTACCCAACCGGTGCTAATCTTGGAAAAACATACGGCCTGAAAATTCCCGGGAATATTGATATTGCTTATGACAGTGGTTACTATTACGGGTTTTTGGTGAATACTGCCACGTCTGAATTTTTGTGTTATTTCTTTGGTACCAGCCTCAACAATGAACCTACGGTTACAAATATTGGCAGCGTGCTTGGCGGGCTACCCGTTAATCCCACGTCACTCTTTATCTTGAAGGATACCATTTCCCAGCATTGGTACATCTATGTTTCCGGCGGTATGACGCAGGCAACGTCTACACTGGCGCGCCTGGATTTTGGCACGCACCTTTATAATACACATCCGAATATCGTAAACTTCGGGAACTATAACGGTGTCTTAAATTACCCTAAGGGTGTATTTGTGGCCCAAGATGCCGACAACAATTGGTACGGTTATGTGGTTAATTTCAACAATAGCCACCTCATACGCCTCGACTTTTCTTACAATGAATCAAATACACCATTGATGTCAGACCTTGGCAACCCGCTGTCTCCCGGTGGTAGCCCAACGCTTAATTTCCCTACTGACCTTGCCGGTATCCTCTATCAGGGAAACTGGTATTTCTACATCACGAACCTTGGGATAACCAATGGGGAGTCCGGAAATGGATCACTTGCATTATTGCAAATGGGCGACTCCTTAGCCCCTGTTATAATGCTGGACACTAACATCAATAATTTTGATTTCCGCATTGATTCGCCATCAGCGGTAACGCTTAACCTCGATTGCGGTGAGTTGCATGCTTACATTACAGACAGCACCACCAGCCAGTTAATAGGCATCACTATCCCCACACCGTCAAACCCGGCTACATACACTGCCACGGATTATAGCATACTGGGCGGCATGAATTTCCCATCCAGCATATCCAGCATTTTGCGCGACAGCGACGATCTGTATGCGTTCATTACAAACAGCGCAGACAGTTCGCTCACAAAAATTGATTTTTTACAGTGTCATAATTCTTCAATCCCTTCCTACACCGAAGTGGCGCCCCCGGCCTATACTTACGACACGCCGGGTATTTACAATGTTTATTATGTTGTGAATCAGGGCTTGCCTACCATGCAGGTAGGTTGCAAACAGATCACTGTTCTTGCTTATCCTCCGATAAACATAAATCCTAGCTCCACAATTTGCATTGGTGATACCGTGAGGCTTTATGCGGTTTCCACACTGGCCGATTCGATCGAGTGGTTCTCTGGTTACAACATTGACACCAGCTATATCTACCGCGACTCAGTGAAGGTGTGGCCAGCCATGAATTATACTTATCCGGTAACGCTGTATTATCCATTCGGCTGTATAGTGGATACGTCCGTTTCTATTAATGTGATTCAAGTCGCGGCTGATGCTGGCCCTGACAGGTGGATTTTGGACGGTGCAAGCACTACTCTTGGAGGGCCTTACACCTCGGTTGGCGCTGTAACTTATCACTGGGGGCCTTACTACAACATGAGCGATAGTACGGTAAAGAACCCGGTTGTGGATCCGTATACCAACTATACTTATTATCTCACTGTTTCTTCGCAATATGTTTTTAATGTTGACGATACACTGACCTGCTATGCAAATGATACCGTAAACGTATATGTGAATTGCGGCGACTTTTACGTACCAAATGCATTCTCGCCTAATAGTGGGAACCCGCTTACGGCTTACTTCGGCATGTTGAATAATAACATCATTCAGCTCAACTATTTCCGCGTATATAACAGGTGGGGTACCAAGGTGTTTGAAACAACCGACCCGACCGCAAAGTGGGACGGCACCTACAATGGCAAGCCCGCAGAAGAAGGCGTTTATGTATGGGTAGGTGATGGTTTCTGTAGTAACATGAAGGAAGTCAAGAGATCAGGGAACGTGACCTTAATGCGCTAAACCGAAAACATCCAAAGAAAAAAATACTATTGATGGCTGCTTTTTTGTTTGAATTAGAAATAGCTGATTTAAATGAAGACATGATGGCTGTAATCCCACAGCACCGGGAGCAGATTGGCAAATTATTTGCAGAAGGCCGGCTATTATCCTATAGCGTGTCTATTCACCGGAATTATATTTGGTGCGTAGTGAACGCTGAGGATGAGCACCATGCTATGGAAATCGTGTTATCTTTTCCACTGTTTCATTTCTTTAGCGATATATCATGCCACCCGCTGCTTTTTCATAACACTGCCCCGGCAGCGCTGCCCGTTATATCATTGAATTGAGGTTTCCGATCATGTGATCCGAGAGATGGCAATCGCCTGTCCACAAATAAATTTGCGTCCAAAATTCCATAATGTTTTATCCTAAAATCGATGCGCTTACTCATCACGAACATCAGGACACTTTACCAGACAGAGGGACAAGGAGAAGAGAAAAAGATGGTCTACGGCAGTCAAATGGCCAAGGTCCCATCGATTGAAAATGCGTGGTTGCTGGCGCAGGATGGTGTGATCATTGGGTTTGGCAAAATGGTTACCGTCCCGGAAACAGTTGCGGACGAAGTAATTGACGCCACTGGCAGGCTGGTGCTGCCAGCGTGGTGCGACAGCCATACGCACCTGGTATATGCCGCTCCGCGCACACAGGAGTTTGCCGACCGCATAAGCGGGCTGAGTTATGAGGAAATAGCCCGGCGCGGAGGTGGCATACTGGCATCCGCGAGGCGGCTCAAAGAAATGAGCGCCGATGACTTGTATGACCAAAGCCTGGAACGGCTACACCGCGTAATAGCACAGGGTACAGGCGCAATAGAAATAAAAAGTGGATATGGACTGGATCTTGAGGGTGAACTGAAAATGCTGCGCACCATAAGAAGACTGAAAGAAAATGCACCCATTCCGATTAAGGCAACTTTTCTTGCCGCGCACGCTTACCCACTTGAATATAAGCAGAATAAGGAAGGTTATGTAAACTTAATAATCAATGAGATGCTACCCAAAGTAGCAGGTGAGGGCCTGGCAGAATATATAGACGTTTTTTGCGAAAGAGGTTTTTTTGAAGTAGCCGAAACTGAAAGGATATTAGAAGCCGGCTGGAAATATGGGTTGAAGCCAAAGATACATGCCAACCAATTGTACGCGTCGGGAGGGGTGCAAGTGGGTGTGAAATGGAATGCACTCAGCGTAGACCATCTGGAATGTGTAGGCGAACCGGAAATTGAAGCGCTGAAAACCGGGACGACCATGCCCACGCTATTGCCAGGGGCAGCATTTTTCCTGGGAATGCATTACCAGCCTGCCCGCAAAATAATTGATGCCGGACTTCCCGTGTGCCTCGCTACAGACTATAACCCTGGGTCATGCCCATCAGGGAATATACCTCTACTGCTAACGATTGCCTGTACCCAGCTTAAAATGACACCCGAGGAGGCTATAAACGCGGTGACAATAAATGGTGCTGCCGCCATGGAACTAGAACGAGAGATGGGCACAATAAAGATAGGCAAGAAGGCAAATCTTATATTGACCAACAAAATGGAATCACTGGCATATATTCCGTATGACTACGGGAACAACCCT
>Ga0302185_10002856_pt1 | contig 11001 bp, 9 predicted proteins | sample II_Bog_E1_1_FD_200231 | JGI IMG/M metagenome (GOLD analysis project Ga0302185, IMG submission 200231) | Peat permafrost microbial communities from Stordalen Mire near Abisko, Sweden - II_Bog_E1_2 | ecosystem: Environmental > Terrestrial > Soil > Wetlands > Peat | place: Sweden: Abisko, Stordalen... | reverse complement strand
TTTGCATCATCATCTTGTATATAGGTTGGCCCCGTCCAATCTTCATGACACTTAATACCAAAATGATTATTGGCTTTTACAGATAAACTGCTGGTACCGGCTACTGATTCAATAATTCCCTGTCCTAAAGTAATGCTGGCGGGCACACCGGTTCGCTGCATCTCTTCCTGGGCTATGTCTTTATAACGTGCCACGTAGGCACGTGTGGCAGTATTGTTCTGTGAATGAGTTGCGGAATAAAAAAATGTAAGAACCACTATAGACAGAAACGCTATTATTTTCCTCATTGTTAGTCTTACTATAATTTTATAGAATCGCTTATTAATCTACTAATGAAATATCAAACTGAACAAGGTCAACAAATTCCTGCAGGCGTTCATCAATCTCTTCTTCAGTTAAATCCATTAGTCGTTCTGTTCCGAATCGCTCTACACAAAATGAGGCCATAGCTGAACCAAATATTATAGCACGTTTCATATTGGCAAAACTGATATCTTCAGTTTGTGCAATATGCCCGATAAAGCCACCGGCAAAAGTATCTCCTGCTCCGGTCGGGTCAAATACATCTTCAAGTGGTAAGGCAGGTGCAAAAAACACATGGTTCTCATGAAAGAGTAGTGCCCCGTGTTCTCCTTTCTTAATAATGAGATATTTAGGGCCCATAGCCAGTATCTTTTTTGCAGCTTTTACTAATGAAAATTCACCGCTTAACTCACGTGCCTCGGCATCATTAATAGTTAGTACATCTATCATAGTAAGTACTTCATCTAAATCTTTACGGGCACTCTCGATCCAAAAATTCATCGTATCCATCACTATAAGCTTTGGGCGTTTTTTCATTCTTTGAATAACTTTTTTTTGAACCATTGGAGTAAGGTTACCTAATAACAAGTAATCACTATCCTGGTAGCTTTCAGGTATAATCGGATCAAAATCAGCCAATACATTCAACTCTGTTACTAATGTATCGCGGTTATTCATGTCAAGATGGTAGCTTCCTTTCCAAAAAAAGGATTTTTTGTCTTTAAGAATCTGTAATCCCTCTGTAACTATACCTCGCTTTTGAAAAGATTTAATGACATCAGCAGGGAAATCGCCACCTACTACAGATACCATATTTATCTTTTTCACAAAATAGGATGCCGACAATGAGATATAGGTGGCCGCACCACCTACTATTTTACCCGTTTTACCAAAAGGTGTCTCTATTTCATCAAAGGCTACTGTGCCAACTACTAATATAGAGGGGGTTACTTCGTCCTTTTCTGCCGCGCCTAAGAAGGCACGATTAAAAAAATTTGCCAATGTTTTATAGATTTATTTCGGCGACAAAGATAGGCGGATTCATCTATTTACATCCCAAAAATTACTCACATGGTGTCAGCAGCCTATTCCCTTTCTAAATCACTCTAAAATACTAACCGATGGTAGTATATTTGAAGTACTTAAGAAACAAATTTCAACACATGCAACTTATTGCCGATTCAGGTTCCACCAAAACCAACTGGGCCGTTATAGTTAAGGGAAGTGAGAAAGAAATACTCAATACTGAGGGGTATAATCCTTATTTTTTTACTACACAGCAAATAGTGGATTCACTTAAAGCTAATTTGCTCCCGCAATTGCAAGCACTTAAACTTACTGCGAATAATATAACCGAAATAAATTTCTATGGTGCCGGGTGCTCTAATGCTTCAAAAAAGAAAATTATTTCTGATGCATTAATCCAGGTTTTTCCCACTGTAAAAATATTTGTGGGGCACGATCTGCTTGGTGCGGCCCGGGCTTTACTACAACACAACAAAGGGTTTGCTGCCATACTCGGTACAGGCACCAATACGGGTATATACAACGGCAATGATGACCTTTTTAACATTGATTCGTTGGGCCATTTTTTTGGCGATGAGGGTAGCGGCTGCTACACCGGCAAAAAACTATTACGCGACAGAATGCGTGGCTATCTACCGAAAGACCTTGATAAAAAATTTAGTGCGTTCTCGCCTCTTGGCAAAGAGGAAATATTGGACCGTACCTACAATTCTCCATTACCCAATCGTTTTGTTGCAGGATTTTTTCGTTTTATAGGAGAGAATAAAGAACATGAGTATTGCAAAAATCTAGTTCGCGAATCTTTTGACGAATTCTTTAAGAAATTAGTTACCCACTATGAAAACTATAAGCAATACGAATTTAATTGTATAGGCTCTGTGGCATTCATATTTAAAGACATTCTTAAAGAAACTTGTTCGTCATATGGGATGAAACCCGGATTAATTATACAAGAACCTATTGATGGTATGGTAAAATATCATATAAGCCAAATGGATAACACTCTCAATCAGTAAGAATAACCTTTTTAATTACACTTTCATTGGAGGAACTTATTCTGATAAAATAAACTCCTTTTGCTTGCTGAGAAAGATTCAACTCAAATCCATTTGGACCACTTTGCACTTGCTTTTGTGCTTGCATAACTATTTCTCCAAGTACATTTATCACATCAATGGAAATATTATCCTGCTGTGTGCTGCTAACGGAAAGAGTAAATAATCCATTTGAAGGATTGGGGTAAACGCTAATATCATCTTCGCTACTAACCGGGGCAATGCCTGAAGTCCAGTCGTATAAACCGGTTTCCCAAATACCTCGTCCATAAGTTGCCGCCCTTAATTGTCCGGCTAAAGGCACCACTTCAAGTTGGTTAATAATAACATTTGGTAAGCCTGTATTATATAATTCCCAATCACTCATAGTTGAATCTCTGACAAACACACCCAAATCAGTACCCACATAAAGTACATCCTTAGATTTAGGTTGATAGGCAACACAATTGGCCGGTATGTTAGGTAAACTGCCTGAATAGTTAATCCACGTATTTCCCCCGTCTTTAGATTCAAAAATTTTAGACCCATCAGTATAACCGGAAAAAGTCACCCAAATTTTTTGAGGGTCGTATGAACTCACTGCAATCCAGGTAAGTGCATTTTGATTAACGGGTAATGTGCCAGTTATATCAGTCCAGGTATTTCCGCCATCTGTAGTACTAATAAGGTCGCCATAAAACCCAGCATAAATATAATTTGTGTCAGTTACCGATATAGCCATACTGGTTATTTCATCCCCTGTATTATTTAATGATGAAAGTCCCGTCCATGTATAACCTTCATCATACGAACGATATACATAAGAATATCCGGCAAGAATTGTTTTGTGATGCTGAGGATTAAGAATGTAAGGTGTTGTCCAACTACCATTACCACTGGAATTTGGAGTAATAACATTAAAAGAATTTCCCCCATTGATAGATTTACTTAAATAACCATATTCTGCAGAGGTATAATTAATATCATCGCTGGTATAATCTACAAGCGGCTGCATACCATCTGCCCCTGTTACCTGTTGCCATGAAAATCCATTATAACGATCAGTGCCATTATCCTGTGCACCGGCATAAATATAATTGACGTTTAGAGCAGAAGATGAAATACGGTAATACTGTTTTATTGCCAGCCCATTACTTAAATCGGTCCATGTATTACCCCCGTTTGTGGTTCTAAATAAACCCCCATCATTGCCACATAGTATGTCAGAATTACTATTCGGATAAAAGATTATAGCATGTTTATCTACATGTACATAGTCAGGAGATGGATAGCTAACGTTATCGGCATAGTTCCAACTATTGCCACCATCCGTTGATTGAACTATCTCATATCCCCCGCAATACAATGTATTGGCGTCTGTTGGTGACACAGCCATAACCAGATCATAATAACCATAAAACTGTGCCATAAAAGGATACGTTTGTGAACTAAATGTGTTGCCGCCATCTGAAGACCTAAATAAACTTACCGGGTATTCGTCGGAATAATTTATAACATAAATAACATTTGAATTAGCCGGTGTGGTAGCAAGTGTTATACGATCACTTGGTTCATTATACAATGACCCGTTTGTTATATTATACCACGTGGCCCCTGCATCATTTGATTTAAAAATATCTAATGAGTGTGCTGCATAAACTGTATCTGAATTTGCTGTATTAAATGCCAGGTCAAATACCGTACCTGTGTCAACTCTTATCCAGGTTATACCTGCATTAATAGTACGGTATGTTCCGGTATGAGTAGCCGCCAAAAGTATATTAGGGTTATTAGGATCTATTAAAAGCCTGTTTATTACATCCATTGAATCTTGTGTGTGTGTAAGCCCTGTGGTGTTCCAGGTAAGGCCGCCATCAACCGATTTCATTACACCTGCTGAATAAGTACCCCCCCAAAATACCTGTTCATTTCCTTCAGGCACTGTATAACCATAACCATCACCTGTAGCCACATACATAGTGTCGGTATTATTTGGGTTAATGGCAATATCAGCAATACTAAGTGCCGGCAAAAGGTCGGTAGTAGTGGCCCAAGTTTGACCGCTGTTATGCGTTACCCATAAGCCACCACTTGCTGCCCCAACAAATATGGTTGCAGTGTCTTTTGGCGATAAGGCTATACAATCCACCCTGCCGGCTCCGCCGCCGTTACCGGGTACAACTGCCGGGCCAATAAATGTCCAAGCCGCCGAATTGGTTTCTGTACTTCTTGATGAAATGCGGTTATTATATTTTTCAAATTCTTTTTGCAAAATAACAGGGTCAAAAAAATTACCTGACGGAAATACACGCGGTTCCATAAAATTAGCCCAACGTTCAAATTGAAGGTAACTACCATCACCTGTGGTTTCTTCCTCTTCTGTACCCTCATTATTACCATTTACTTTTTCAGGATTTTTATCTTGCCAATAATTATCAAATGCCTTTTTTATAGTATAAAAATTACGGGGAGAATTAGGTGGAACTTTGGCCATCCAGGGTTGTGCTGTCACAAGGGTACTGGTCAAAAATGCTAATAAAACAAAGAGTACTATCTTTTTCATTGTGGATGTCTATATATAAACTTATCTTAAGCTATCCTGCTATAAATTTAATAAATTTTTCTCACTCCGTCAATTACAAAAAAATAGCCGGATGAAAACATCCGGCTATTAAATAATTATAAGCTAGCTATTAACTGTTTTTCCATTTAATACCACACCCGATAGCTTTAGTTTGATCTACAGGAACTGATTTGCCTGATAGTAATGCATTTACTGCATCAGCAACATAATGCTTGGTTGCTTTAGAAGCATCTTGTGCATTATCATCAATAGCGCCAACATATTTAACTACCAAATCACTGCCTTGCTTTTGCAAAACAAATACATGAGGTGTATTAGTAGCGCCGTATGATTTTGCTACTGCTTGATTTTCGTCAACTAAATAAGGAAAAGCATAACTCTTTTCTTTTGCACGGCTTACCATATTATCATACGAATCATCTGTTTGATTGGTAGGATCATTAGGATTAATAGCTACCACAGGATAGCCTTTTGATGCAAATTCAGTATTAAGAGCAATAACACGGTCTTCATACATTTTTGCAAATGGGCAATGATTGCAGGTAAAAACAACAATATATCCTTTGGCTGACTTAATGTCGGCCAATGATACCATTTTGCCATCTATGTTCTTTAATTTAAAATCAGTTGCTTTGTCGCCTACCTTATAACCGGTGGTACTTAGCTTAAAACTGCTCACTACTCCTACTGCAAGGATAAGAAGTAGTCCGATAAAATGCTTTTTTTTCATAGTTTGTTTTTTTTGATTAATTAATATATGGTTTTAATGTTTGTTGAAGTTGATCTAGTGTAAATGGGTGAGGGTATAATTTATACACTCCCGTTTTATTATTAATGACTAATGTAGCAGGCAGATCACCGTTCCAATCCTTATCAACTTTATCTATCCAACTATTATAGTCCAACTCATCTAATAAGTATACACTGTTGGTTACGTTATGATTTTTAAGAAAAGGATTAAGGGATTTATTCAGATCCTTTTTAAAATCAAGACTAATAAATATCACTTTTACCTTATTTTTAGAAGTAGCATCGGAAATTTTTTGGAAATTAGGAAACTCTTCAACGCAAGGTGCGCACCATGTGGCCCAAAAATTAAATACATAAGTTGTATCGTTATTCTGCTTCATCATAGCTTGTAATTGAGGAAACTTTATTACGCTTGCCATTTGTGCCATCGAAACCATAGCACCCAAAACTAAAATAACGCTTAGGAGAACTTTCTTCATTAAAAAGATATGTGGTTTAAAACCTGTTGAACGCCAAAAACGTTCATTTTTAATTAAAATTGCTTAATCATTACAAAATCATTCATAAAAAACCCTTCTCCAATGTCAAAGTCTGCAACATGGTCAATCTTAAAGCCCAACTTAAAGTAAAAATTAATAGCCTTGTAATTTTTACGATTAACAGTTAGTTGCAATGTTTTCTTATGTGGATATAATTGCAGCATATTCTCTACCATTTTCGTGCCGAATCCTTTGGTCTGAAGCTCTGTATCTATATATAATTTATGTAAAAACATATCTCCTTCGTTATCACTTACTGATGCGTAAGCAATTGGCGTATCATCTTTACTGCCAATATAAAACCTGTGCCCTTCTGTTGTCATTTGATGAATAAGGCTCTCTACAGAGTACATTTTATTTAACATATAATTAACCTGCTCAACACCAATTATAGCCATATAATGCTTCCTCCAAATTCTATCGGCAAGTTGTGTTATAAGTTCTGCATCAGCAGGGGTGGCAATTCTGATTGAAAAAGACATGATAACCACAATATTAGGAATTCTTTTTTATTGGTTTTAAACCCATAACTTTGTTTTTAATGAACACTGAATTATTCATTATCCGCCGCATTGCCTTTACCAAAGGAAGATCATTCTCAAGGTTCATCATCCGGGTGGCTGTGGCCGCTGTAGCGCTAAGTGTAACAGTAATGATCATTGCAGGGTCAATGGTAACCGGTTTTCAAAAAGATATCAGTGAAAAAATTTATGGTTTCTGGGGGCATATCCATATTCAAAAATACGAAGAGCCTTCTTCTTATGAGGATATACCTATTTCAATCAATCAATCCTTTTATCCCAATTATAAGAATCTACCCGGCGTTAACCATATACAGGTTTATGCACGTATACCTGGTATTATTAAAACAGACAGCGATATTGAAGGAATTATTCTAAAAGGTGTAGGTAAAGATTTTGACTGGCGTTTTTTTAATCAATATATGGTGGAAGGTAGTGTTATACATGCTGGTGATTCTAGTGATTATAGAAAAATAATCATCTCCCAAACTACTGCAGACCGTTTGCGGCTTAAATTGGGCGGCAAAGTACGCCTGTTTTTTATTAAAGAAAACCAGCAAGTGGGACGCGTATTTAATATTGCCGGAATTTATAAAACAGGCTTATTAGAATACGATAAAATATTTGCCTTGGTAGATATTGCCCAAATACAACGATTGAACGGATGGACACCTGACCAGGTTGGTGGCTTTGAAGTATTTATAAATGACCCGGCCAAAATTGATGCATTAGGCAAAACCATTAATGAAGATTATGTTGGCAGAGAACTGCGCGCACTTACTATAAAAGAAGTTTATCCTAATATTTTTGACTGGCTAAACCTGCAAAGCACCAATGAACGGGTTATACTTATACTAATGACTGCCGTGGCAGCTATTAACATGATAACGGCTTTACTTATTCTTATTCTTGAACGTACCAACATGATAGGTATATTAAAATCACTAGGCGCCACCAACTGGTCCATCAGAAAAATATTTTTAATGTTTGCGGGATATATAATTACACTGGGCTTAATTTGGGGAAACGCAGTGGGTATAGGCTTATGCTTAATTCAAAAGTATTTTCATGTTATTCGTTTGCCGGAAGAATCATATTACATATCTGTTGCGCCTATAAACCTTGACCCCCTTTTTATAGTGGTGGTAAATGCGGCAACACTTGTTATTTGTTTGTTGGTGCTAATTATTCCATCGTATTTAATTACACGCATACAACCGGTAAAAGCTATACGATTTAATTAAAAGATTATTCCGACTTTAGCAGCACTGAAAACTAATTTTTATAAATGAAACTTGATATACTTGCTTTTGGCGCTCATCCTGATGATGTTGAAATGTCGTGCGGCGGCACGATTGCCAAAGAAATTGCCAAAGGAAAAACTGTGGGCATTATTGACATTACAAGAGGTGAATTAGGTACACGTGGCACACCGGAAATACGCGCCAAGGAAGCTGAAGAAGGCGGTAAAATATTAGGCATTATCGCACGCGAGCAACTTGGCTTTAGGGATGGATTTATTGTAAATAATGAAGAACATCAAAGAAAAGTAATTCAAGCTATTCGTAAGTACCAGCCCGATATTGTTTTTGCCAATGCTATTGATGACCGCCACCCCGATCATGGTAAGGCAGCACAATTATTAAAAGATGCTTGTTTTCTTTCAGGATTAAGACATATAGAAACCACCTCAAATGGAGAAAACCAAAAGCCATGGCGGCCTAAAAATCTTTATCACTATATACAGGATAGATTTATAACGCCACATATTGTTATTGATATAACAGCTACTATTGAAACGAAAATGAAAGCCATTCGTGCTTTTCGCTCTCAATTCTACGATCCTAATTCAAAAGAACCTGAAACCTATTTGACCAACCCGGAGTTTTTAGACACGTTAAAAGCCCGTGCCATAGATTTTGGGAAAATGGTAGGAGTTAATTATGGAGAAGGGTTTACTTCCTCAAAATTGATTGGTGCTTCTTCCTTATTCGATTTGCTGTAGCCTATTAATGAATATCAACTACATCTCCCTTTGCAGGTATAGAAATGTTGTTGAATTTATTCTTGCTTAGCGCATCTTTAAAGGCAGCCTGATTCTCGTTATCGCCATGAACAATAAATATTTGTTTCAATTTATTTCTGTCAAGCGGGTTTAAAAATTCCAGCATTTCTTTTTGATCGCCGTGGGCACTAAATGAGTCCATTACTTCGATATGGGCTTTAACATGTTTCAATTCGCCAAATATATGCACGGTTTTAGCGCCATCGCGCAAATGAGCGCCCATTGTATTTTCTGCACAGTATCCCACAATTAATATGGTGCAATTGGGGTCTTCAATATGATTAAAGATATGATGCACAATGCGGCCTGCTTCTGCCATACCTGAGGCACTTATGATAATGCACGGCGTACCTAAGTCATTTAATTTTTTTGATTCATCTACCTGCGTAATATAAGTAAGGTCATTAAATCCAAATGGATTTGGATCGGTCATCATATATTTATGAAGTTCTTCATCAAAGCATTCCGGATGACGGCGGTAAATTTCAGTAGCATTGGTTGATAATGGGCTATCAACATAAACGGGTACGTGCGATAATTTGCCGTCCTTATTCAATTGGTCAAGCATATAAACTATTTCCTGTGTACGCCCAACGCTAAATGCGGGTATAATTACTTTGCCCTTTTTTAGCTCTATAGTATCTTTTATTACTTGTAACAAATGTTCTTTATCATCAGGAAATGCCTCATGTAATCTTCCGCCATACGTGCTTTCTGTAATTAAGTAATCACAAGCCGGCATTGGTATAGGGTCCTTCAATATCGGGCGGTTCGGGCGTCCAATATCACCTGTAAATCCAAGTGTAACAGTGTTGTTACCTTCTTTTATGGTCAGGTTAACGCTACCGCTGCCTATTAAATGCCCGTTATCACGAAAGAAAAAAGAAACATCATTACGGATAGAAAATGTTTTCTCATAATCTACTGTAGTTAGCAATTCTATTGCAGAAGCGACATCTTCAGGAGTGTAAAGTGCTTCTTCCTCTGGCAGCCCTTTCTTTTTATTTCTTTTAGAAAGAAATTTGGCATCGTTTTCCTGAATATGAGCACTATCTAACAACATTATTTTTGACAGGTCCGCTGTAGCAGGTGTACAATATATTTTGCCTTTAAACCCATCATGTACCAGTTTGGGAATTCGTCCGCTATGGTCGATATGTGCGTGAGACAATATCATAACATCTATCTCTTTTGGGTCGAACAAGAAAGCTTGATTGACGTTAATTGTTCCATTTAAGGTGTCTTTACCCTGAAACATACCACAATCTAAAAGGATCTTATATCCATCATTTAGAATAAGAAGGTGCGAACTACCGGTAACAGTTTTTGCAGCACCGCAGAATTTTATTTGCATATATGGTGCAAATTAAAAGGTTTTAGCAAATTAATAGCCATATTTATCTTTCCACAATTTTTTAAGGTAATTACGCAATTCATTTTCGCGGGCATTATTACCGGGTTCGTAAAATTTTGAGCCGCTTATTTTATCCGGCAAAAATTCCAGATCAGCAAAATTATTATCAAAAGAATGAGCATATTTATAATTCTTACTATAGCCCAATTCTTTCATCAATTTAGTGGGTGCATTACGCAAATGCAACGGAACAGGCAAATCGCCGGTGGCACGTACTTTACCCATGGCTTCTCCAATTGCAGTAGTGGCCGAATTACTTTTTGGTGATGTGGCTAAATAAATAACAGTTTGCGAAAGTATTAACTGGCATTCAGGATAACCAATAACATCAATAGCTTGAAAGCAACTATTGGCAATTACTAATGCTGTCGGATTAGCGTTGCCAATATCTTCACTAGCTAAAATAAGCATACGCCTTGCTATAAACTTTGGGTCCTCACCGCCTTCTATCATCCGCGCCAGCCAATATACAGCAGCATTAGGGTCGCTGCCACGCATAGATTTTATGAAGGCAGAAATTATATCATAATGTTGCTCGCCCTTCTTATCATACAACGCCAGTTTTTGTTGCGCTATCTTCATTACCAAATCATCTGTAATTTCAATCTTCTCTGACTTAGAAGAATCAATTACTAATTCCAAAAGATTAAGCAACTTTCTGCCATCACCACCTGATAATCTCAACAAAGCTTCATTTTCTACTATAGTAATATTCTTAGTTTTTAAAATTTCATCGTCATGTATAGCACGATCAAGCAATGCCAA